>Ga0105054_10000276_pt1 | contig 76108 bp, 73 predicted proteins | sample BON02_FD_78091 | JGI IMG/M metagenome (GOLD analysis project Ga0105054, IMG submission 78091) | Freshwater microbial communities from Lake Bonney liftoff mats and glacier meltwater in Antarctica - BON-02 (megahit assembly) | ecosystem: Environmental > Aquatic > Freshwater > Ice > Glacier...
CAAAAAACTCAAGCAGCAGAGCGGACGAGGATACTGACGCCCGCAAGATCGCTGACCCATCCTATCCGAAGCGCTTATATTGCCTCAGGTCCTTACGGCCATCGCCCCCGAGCTTGTCGGCAAGCTTGCGGACATGATCGGCGAGGTCGCGATTGTGCCCCAGTGCCGCACTTTGCCGCCCCGCTCGCCTTGAGCAAGCGCTACCGAAATCGTCGCCTTATGGACATCCAGCCCGATAAACATGATATTCCGCAATTGGTCTCTCCCCCGTTCTTGAGGCTTGGCGCCAGCCAATCCGGCGCAACCCTCGAAGGAGGACGACGCGGGAGAGACCACTGAACCAGTCAGGTGACACAGCGATCACGGGGTCGAAATGTCGGCCCTGGTCAGACCTTTGCCTGCGGCTTGGAGTGCGGTCGCGGCGATATCGCCAGCGCTAAGCCCGGCATCGGCGTACATCGCATCCGGTGCGGCATGGTCGATGAACCGGTCGGGCAGGGTCATGGTCCGGATCTGACAGCGCCCGTCGAGCAGGCCGTCATTGGCCAGATCATCCAGCACCATCGCGCCAAAGCCGCCCTGCGCTCCCTGTTCCACCGTGATCAGCGCCTTGTGATGCCGCCAAAGCTGCCGGATCAGCGCCCGGTCCAGCGGTTTGGCAAAGCGCGCATCGGCGACGGTGACAGTGAGGCCCTGTCGCGCGATGATATGTGCTGCGCGCAGCGATTCGCCCAGATGGGCGCCGAAGGACAGGATCGCGATGTCGGACCCTTCCTGCATGATCCGCCCCTTGCCGATGTCGAGCACAGAGCCGCGTTCGGGCATCGCGTGTCCCTCGCCTTCGCCGCGCGGATAACGAAAGGCGATTGGCCCGGCGTCATACGCGGCGGCGGTGGCGACCATGTGCATGAGTTCGACTTCGTCTCCCGCCGCCATGACTACCATGTTGGGCAGGGCTGCGAGATAGACGATGTCGAAGGCCCCGGCATGCGTCGCCCCATCGGCACCGACCAGACCGGCGCGGTCGATGGCGAAACGGACCGGCAGGTTTTGGAGCGCCACGTCATGCACGATCTGGTCGTAACCGCGCTGCAGAAATGTCGAATAGATCGCGCAGAAAGGTTTGAGGCCGGAAGCCGCCATGCCCGCGGCGAAGGTCACCCCATGCTGTTCTGCGATGCCCACGTCAAAGACCCGGCCCGGAAAGCGTTTGGCAAGGATGTCGAGCCCGGTGCCCGAAGGCATGGCCGCTGTCACACCGACGATGCGCGGATCATGGCCCGCCTCGATGGTGAGCGCGTCACCGAATACCTTGGTATAACTGGGCGCATTGGGCCGCGACTTTGCCTGCACCCCGGTGCCGACGTTGAAACTGGCCACGCCATGATATTTGTCGGCGCTGTTTTCGGCGGGGGCATAGCCCTTGCCCTTGACCGTGCAGACATGGATCAGGACCGGGCCGGTCGCGCGGGCGCGGGTCGCGCGCAGCACGGGCAGGAGTTGAGCCATATCGTGGCCGTCAATCGGGCCGACATAGGTGAAACCCAGTTCTTCGAACAAGGTCCCCTGCCCGCCAGGCATGCCGGTGACCAGTTGCCGCGCGCGGCGCGCATGGTCGCGCAGCGGGCCGGGGAGTGCGGATTCGAAACCTTCGGCCATCTTGGCGATGGCACCGAAGGGAGTGGAGCCGTAGAGGCCGGACAGGTATTTTGACATCGCCCCCACCGGAGGTGCGATGGACATTTCGTTGTCGTTGAGGATGACGAAAAGACGCCTCCCTTCGACTCCCGCATTATTAAGTGCCTCATAGGCCATTCCGGCCGAAATCGACCCATCACCGATGACAGCAATCGCGTCACCGGTGGGCATTCCCATGTCGCGGCCGACGGTGAATCCGAGGGCGGCGGAAATCGAGGTTGAGCTGTGCGCGGCGCCAAAAGGGTCAAACCCGCTTTCGCTCCGTTTGGTGAATCCGGACAGTCCGCCTTCCTGGCGCAATGTGCACATGCGGTCGCGCCGTCCGGTCAGGATCTTGTGTGGATAGCATTGGTGGCCGACATCCCAGATCAGTTTGTCATGTGGCGTATCAAACACGGCATGGATCGCGACGGATAACTCGACCACGCCGAGCGACGAGCCCAGATGCCCACCGGTGACAGAAACGGCCGCAATGACTTCGGCCCTGACCTCATGCGCCAGCGCGGTCAAAGCAGCGTCGGACATTTGCCGCAGGTCTGCCGGGCTGCTCACACGATCAAGAGTGGGTGTCAGCGGGGTGTCAGGATGGGCCTGCGGCAATTTGAAACTCCTTTGTGCTATGCATCGCGTGAAAAAGGCGTCACGATGGTTATCACCCTTCGTGACGCCAGTCTCCTGTAGCCAACAGGAAGGGAACTGGGGCCAAGGCCCCATATGACGGACCACTCCGGGATGGGATGGTCCGACGCAAGAGGGGGCAGACCGCGTGCAACCGGCCTGCCCCGATCCGTTTCAGACCACTTCAAACACCATGTCGTCCGGCAGCATGATCTGGCTGAGCGGGGTCGGGTCGGGTGTTTCGCGGCTTTCGGCCGGCAACAGGCGCCCGATGCCGGCCATTACTTCGACCGAAAGCCAGATCCCGATCACCAGCAACGCGGCGTAACCCGCCCCTTTGATCATCAGATAGGTGACCTCGGCGCGCAGTTTCGCCTTGCGGCTCAGGACGATGTTGTAGTCTTCGGTGATCATCGTGTCACTCCTCAGTTACAGCGGCGCATAGCCGTGGATCTGTGCCCAGACAAACCAGTTGTCCACGACAGTGCCCGACAGAAGTATGCCGATACCTCCGGTCAGCGGGGTCAGCACGGCGAACCACCAGGCCCAGCGATGGATACCTTCCATCGTGGCATTGAACCCCATGGTCCAGCGCCAGAACAAAGCAGCTCGTTCCGAAGCGGTGCCACGATCAACGATCTGCTCAATCTCGCGTTCGCCACCGAAACGGCTGACCGCGAGGATGGTTCCGGCGTGCATCGCAAAGAGGAGCGCAGAGCCGTAAAGGAAGGCGATCGAGAGGGCGTGGAACGGGTTGTAGAACAAGTTGCCATGGGTGATCGAGAAGGTGTTGGTCCAGTCGAGATGCGAGAAGATGCCATAAGGCACAGCCTCGGACCAACTGCCCATCAGGATCGGGCGGATCAGCCCAAGCACGAGGATGAGCCAGAGCAGTGCGGCAAAGGCCCAGGCGACGTGATAGCCCATGCCCAACGCCTGTGCCCGACGGTAAGTTCTGATCCACCAGGTGATCAGACCGACGAGGAAAAAGAAGCTGGCGATCAGCCACCAACCGCCTTCGTCCAACGGCGCAAAGCCCAACCCGTAGTCCGGTGATGGCGGCTCGAGCGAGAGCCAGAACAGTTCGCGTGCAAACAGAGCGGGACTGTAATCCACCTGTGCCCAGAAGTTCATCCCGATGATGAAGAACCAGGCCGCAAAGGATATGACCGCAATGAGGCCATAGGAACCCAGATGCACCGGCCCGATCTGCGCGTTGCCAAAGATGCCCGCCAGGGTCGAAAACCGCGTTCGCGTGGTCCTTTCCCGGTTTGTCGTATCATCCGCGGCAATGCCCAGTTCAGCCGGCCCCTGAACCTGAACCTGGGTGAAGATATTCTGATATTCAGCCATTGTTCAGTCCTCCCTCAAAGATCCGCCCACCAGGGCAATTCATAATACCAATCCCACCAGACGATCCATTCGTCGAACCAGATAGTCCCGGAGATCACGATACAGACCGCGCTCCAGAATGTGGCCGATAGTGCCAGGAACAGCCCCAGACGGTGGATGCCCAGCGGTCCGACCGAATAGCCGATCAGATCCCGGAAATAGGTATCCTCGTGGTCAGGTGTCCGGATTTCCTTGCCCTTTCCGGGGTTGACTGCCGAAAGCACCAGCGAACCGTGCAGCGCGAGCGCGACCGCGTTCACCCAGAAAAAGCTGATCGCGATCATGTGGGCCGGGTTGTAATGAAAGTTGCCGTAGGCGTAGCCGACGTTATTGACCCAGTCGAGGTGACTGAAGATGCCATAGGGAAAGGCGTGTCCCCATGCACCCAGCAGCACCGGACGGATCACGACCAAGGTCACATAAGCCAGGATCGCAAAGGCAAAGGCAAAGGGCACGTGAAAGCCGATACCCAGTTTGCGACAGATCTCGACCTCGCGCAGAGCCCAGCTTACGAATGCGCCGATTGCGCAGATAGTGATGATCTGCCACAGCCCGCCTTCGAGCAGCGGCGCGGCCCCGAGGCCGACCTCCAGTGCGGGCGGATCGATCGAGATGAGCCATGGATTCCATGTCGGACCCTGACTGGCCCCGTAGAAAATCAGAATTGTGCCAAGAGCGGCAAAAAAGAATGTCGTGACCCCGAAGAAGCCGACATAAAATGGCCCCACCCAGAAATCGAACAAATCCCCACCCACCAGCGTCCCGCCCCGGACGCGGTATTTTCTTTCGAAGCTGAGCTGCGCCATCTTCCGTCTCCAATTGCATTTCCGACAGGCCGCGTGCCAGCCGGATCATCTTTGTGTTTGTCGCGGGCGGCCCTTGCGCCCCGCCCGCGACCGTGTCGGGCCTGTGGCCCGGTTATTCGGCGGCGGCTGCTACCGGGGTGCTGAACGCTTTGGTGAACCAGTTCGTCTCCGGATTGCTGAGCAGGACGAGGTGAATCATCGCTGCAAGCAGAAAAAGGAACACGCCCTGCGCCACGAAAACGCGGCGGGGATCGAAGATCAGCCAGATCTTGTAGAACTGTGCCATGTGAGTCTTCCTTCCTTACCAGTTGAACCAGGGCAGTTTGATGTACGTCAGGATATGGGCGACGACGGCGATGATCGTGAAGATCCACAGCCCGCTCATATACACCGAGTGCAGCTCCTGCGCCTGCTCGTCAGTGAGACCTGTGAACGACAGGTCAGTCTTATCAGCCATGTTTTTTCCTTCGAAAAATGTACTGACACCGCACGTCCCCCGCGGCCGGGTCGCGACAAGAGGGAATCCCTTGCCCTTACTCCCGCTGCCCTTGCAGGAAGCGAAACTTGATCCCGTGCACCAGTTGGCGCGGGGTAAAACGGATCAGGCCGAAAAGATTTGCGGCGTGATGATGCGGGCCTGGGTCCAGGCACGGGCCAGCGGACCTTTGGCCGGGATTTCCATCCGGCGTGCCGCAGTCAGCAGCCATGTGAGGCATGCGAGCGGCAGGGTCGCCAGAAAGATGATCCCGAAATAGATGTAATATTCAGTTCGGGGGGCAGGATGGCGGGCACGCGTGGTGGCAGCGCCGTTGATGTCGCTTGCGGCGAAATCGGTCATGGTCTGGTTCCTCCCATATCAGGTTCAAGGGCCTGGACTGTTTCGAGCACCACCCGCTCTGCCCCGGCATCCAAAGCGGCACGTTCCGCTGCATCGCGCAGGGATTTTGCCGCAGAAATGCGGGTGAGGATCGGGTGGCTGGCCACGATATCGTCCAGCTTCCGTTGGGCATCTTCGTCCCAGGGAAAGTCTCGGCGCAGGGGCGTGAGTGTCGCCTGCGCCTTGTCCATCTCCGTGCCGAGCGGCAGGATATGGAAGAGTGCGTCAAAGAGTCCGTTGCAGACCTCTTGCAGCATGTAGGTGGCGCCAGCATATCCCATGAATGGGGTGCCTGTGGCCCGGCGGATCGCAGCGCCGGGAAAGGATGCGGGAATGAACACAGGTGCGGGTCCGTGCCCGCCCTTCATCTCGGCCAGATACATCTTTTCGTTGATCGAGCCCATAACGATGAGCGGCCGTTTGGTCCGCATCATCCGGCGCACGGCATCGTTGTCGGTCTTGACCCCGCGCGTCCGCGCCACGGCAAAGGCGCAGGGAAAGCCAAGATCGCCTTCGAGGTAGTGCCTGATGCCGCGTGCGTAGGTTTCGTTGGCGACCACGGCGAATTCGGCAGTAGCGTAGAAATCCTGCGTGACCGAGCGCCACAGATCCCAGACCGGTTTGATCGTGGAATGCTTCTCACGTTTGATAAACGGTTCCGGGTCAAGACCCAGCAGGTCGCCCAGCTTGTGCAGGAATTTGGTTGTCGAATCAATGCCAAAGGGCGCCTGAAGGTAGGGTTTGCTCAGCACTTCGGCCAGACCGCGCCCGAATTCGCGGTACATGCAGATGTTCACGTCCGCATTCACCAGATTGCGCATTTCGGCCACATGCGCGCCCAGCGGCATCACCATGTTGACCGTGGCGCCGATCCCTTCGACGAGCCTGCGGATTTCGTGCAGGTCGGAGGGCATGTTGAAGGTGCCATACATCGGGCCGAGGATATTGACGCGCGGCGCATCGCCCTCCAGCCGTTTTTTCTCAGGCGGCATCCGGCCCTTGGTCATGCCGAATTCGGTAAAGATCCAGGTCATCGCGCGGTCGGCGGATTCCCATTGATCCTCGTCGATCGTGCGCGGCAAAAACCGTTGAATATTGGTGCCTTGTGGGGTCACGCCGCCGCCGATCATCTCGGCGATGCTGCCGGTGACGACGACTGCGGGCAGGGCCGGGTCGAGCACTTGCCAGGCGCGTTTCATCGCCTCTTCGGTGCCCGATCCCATTTCATTCTCACCCAGGCCGGTGACGACAATGGGGAGTTCGTGCGGCGGTAATCCGTCGGTGTAATGCAGCACGGAAGTGACCGGCAAATTCTCGCAGCCGACCGGGCCGTCGATCACCACTTGCAGGCCCTTGACGGCGCAGAATGCATAGACAGCGCCCCAGTAGCCGCCTGCCCGGTCATGATCCATGACAAGCATCAGATCATCTCCTCGGCTTTGGCGGCCTTGGCGGCCTTGTCGAGTTTCTTTTGATGCTGGGCGCGGTAATCGGGGCGCAGATTGGGGGTGCCTTCCCAGACGCCGGCCGTATCGCCATGGCCGACACCGTCAAAGAACTCGCGCATCTTGTCCATGCGATCCTTGCCCGCGATAGCGGCATTGACCACTTGCCCCAGCGATCCGGCCCCGGCGACGCCCATCAGGGGGCGTGCCGAAATCAGGTTGGTAAAGTAGAGGGCTGGGATGCCCAGTTCCTTGCCGCGCTGCACGACGGGCGTGGTCCCGATGGCGAGGTCCGGGCGGATACCCTCCATCGCGGAGAGGTCATCCTCGAGGCTGGCGCGGTATTTGACCTTGACGCCCTTGCCCTCAAGCCAGGCGGCATCGGCGGCGGACCAGGGCGTTTTGGGACAGGCGGTGCCGACATAAGGCACATTCGCACCACTCTCGATCAGCAAACGCGCGACGAGGAGTTCGGAACCTTCGTAACCCGAGAGCGTGATTGTCCCCTTGATCGGTGCGGCGGCCAATGCACCCCGGATCGCGGGGAGAAAGGCGTTTTGCGCAGCGGCGATACGGTCGGGTGCGATGTTGAAGGCGTCGCCGATCCCGGCAAGCCAGTCGGCGGTGCCGTCATGGCCCACAGGGGCAGAGCCGACAATCGGGCGGCCCGCCTGCTGAAACTCGCGCACGGCGGCGGTGTAGAACGGGTGGATCGCGGCGACAGCGCCACAATCGAGTGCTGCATAAAGCTCGCGCCATTCGCGGGTCGGCACGACCGGACCGGCGGCAAGGCCGAGCGGGGCCAGCATTGCGCCGATCATCATCGGATCTGCTGGGAACATTTCACCCAGCAGGGACACGGTCGGACGGTCGGATTTGCCGCCAGCGGGAGCCTGCACCGGACCGGCCATCACCTCTTTGCGGGCATAGGCGAGCATGGCGCCGGCCAGTACGTCCTTTGCCTCGGCATGGGTCGGGATGCCGAAACCGGGCACGTCGATGCCGACGATGCGCACGCCGTTGATCTCGGCAGGCAACAGACGCAGCGGCACACCGGAGGCGGTGGGCACGCAAAGATTTGTCACGATGATGGCGTCGTAATTCAGCGGATCGGCGAGGTCATGAACCGCCTCGCGGATATCCTCGAACAGTTTGCCGGTGACGAGGGTTTCGGAATTGAACGGGACATAACCGACAGAGCGGCGCGCGCCGTAGAAATGCGACACGAAGGTCAGGCCATAGACGCAGCAGGCAGAGCCGGACAGGATCGTGGCCACCCGGCGCATGCGCAGACCGACGCGGAGCGAGCCGAAGGCGGGGCACATCGACTGCGGCTGATCATGCGGCCCTTTGGGATAGTCGCGGGCGTATTGGTCGAGGATGTCGGATTTGCCGGCCATCCGGGCCGCCGCCTCCATCTCTGACGCGCCTGCGTGGCAGCCCATGCCATCGACGGGCAAGACGGGAGCGGTCACGGCTGGGCCAGATTCGGATGGGCCAGCGTCGCGCATGATTTCGACCGCGCCAGAGGCGTCATAGCCGACTTCGAATCCTTCGCGCGCCGGGGTGTCGTTCTCAAGCATCATCGTAAATGACCTCCAGGCTTTCCCGGACGACGGCGAATTTACCGCGCATATCCGCATCGGTCGCGGGGACGAGTTTGTAATCGCCGCCGGTATCCTTGGCGTCGAACAGCGCCAGCAGTCCATCCTGGTTGAGCGCCTTGGGACGCACGGGCGGGGCGATACCCACCGCTTCGGCAAGGCTGACAAACATCGGGCCCCATTGGCTCTGCATCGTGCCAACGATCTGATAATTTGCGGATTTCTTGCGCAGGTCATCATCCTGCGGGATCGCCGACAGGACCGGGATGCCGACCGCTTCGGCAAAGGCCTGCGCCTCGCCACTGCCGTCATCCTTGTTGATCACCAGACCGGCCACGCCGACATTGCCGCCGAGTTTGCGGAAATATTCGACCGCAGAGCAGACGTTGTTGGCGACATAGAGCGATTGCAGGTCGTTCGAGGCGACGAGAATCACCTTTTGTGCCATGTCCCGCGCGATGGGCAGGCCAAAACCGCCGCAGACCACATCACCCAGGAAATCAAGCAGGACATAGTCAAAGTCCCAGTCGTGAAAGCCGAGTTTTTCCAGCAGTTCAAAGCCATGGATAATCCCGCGACCGCCGCAGCCGCGACCGACCTCGGGCCCGCCAAGCTCCATCGCAAAGACGCCGCCGCGCTTGAAACACACGTCGCCGATCTGCACTTCTTCGCCCGCCAGCTTTTTCTTGCCGGAGGTTTCGATGATCGTCGGACACGCCTTGCCGCCGAACAGCAGGCTGGTGGTGTCGGATTTCGGATCACAGCCGATGAGCAGCACGCGTTTGCCCATTTCGGCCATCATGTGGCTGAGATTGGCGAGTGTGAAGGATTTGCCGATGCCGCCCTTGCCGTAGATCGCGATGATCTGGGTATGCTTGGTCGGCTCGCCCTGCGGCACTTCGAGGTTTGGTTCCTCGTGTGCCTCGTCACGCAGACGCTGGTCGAAGTCTTTGATATTGGGGATATCGAGGGTCATGCGTAGCCTTTCCAGTCCAGGATCATTTTCAGGCAGGCCGGATCGGTGAAGGCTGTGGTATAAGCCTGCGCCGCATCCTGGGCCGTGCTGGTGTGGGTAATCAGTCCCGCAAGCGAGAGCGCGCCGCTTTCGACCAGTGACCGCGTGGCGATCATGTCATCGGGCGACCATTCGGCAGCGATGCGCAACCGCGCCTCTTTCATGAAGGCGGGCGGGAAGGCAAAGCTGAGGGGCTGGGTGTAAAAGCCCGCGAGCACGATTTCGCCGCCTTTGGCCAGACGCGGGATCAGGTCATTGAGCAGATCGGCACGGCCAGATGCGTCATAGACGGAGGTGTAATTGCGGCGCAGGTCTGCATCAGGCGTGATGACATCGTATCCCTGTGCGCCCTGCATCCGGTCCGGGTTGATCTCCCACACGGTTGGTGCGGGCGCACCGGCGACGATGGTCAGGCGCGCAAGCAGGCGGCCAAGGACGCCGTGGCCAACGATCAGATCAGGCATGGTCTTGCCCGGCCCGGCCATGGCATGACGCGCTGTGGCGGCAAGCGCGAGCAGCGCCCCTTCGGCACCAAGCGCCCGGTCGATCCGCGTTACGCGCGATGCCTTGGATACGACCAGTGCCGCAGCACCGCCAAAGAGGCCGAAGGCACCAATGTAGCAGGATGCACCGGGGACAAACACACGCTCGCCGACGCGGAAACCCGTATCGGGGCCAGCCTCGACCACTTCGCCAGCGGCCTCATAGCCGGGCACAAGCGGATAACCCATGCCGGGAAACGGCGGCATCTGGCCAGACCAGAACAGTTTTTCCGTGCCGGTTGAAATGCCGGAATGAGAGATCGCAACGACCAAGTCATCTGCCGTTGGCGGCGTGAGCCCCAACGTCTCCAGATCCAGTTGCCCTGGAGCTGTCAGAATGACTGCCTTGGTCTCCACGATTCCCCTCTCTCCCCCGCGTGCACAAATCCGCGATTTGGGATTCGGCTGGCATCTGCTGCCTTGGTGTAAGTCTAGCCTTACAGTTTGATCTGTCAATCTGTTTGGACAGATGAACTGTCAATCTTTCCTGACAGCGGTGACAATCGACGTGATGAATGGCCGCGCGGGGCGTGGGGCGGTGATCTGAATAAAACCCGCATCATGCAACAGTCTCGCAATCTCGACGCTGGATCGCGCGCGCCCGGTGCGCATCGCCATGCAGTAGAGCGCGAAATAGGCATCGCCGGCCCGCTCTGGCTTTGTGCCGCCGGTCATCGGTTCAGAGATAATCAGGCGACCGGCGGGAGGAAGCGCATGATACACGGCGCGCAGCAGCGACTGCACAGTGCTGTCGGCATGGTCATAAAGGACACGGACGAGCGTGATCGTGTCGGCACTACGCGGCAGCGGATCATCGCGAAACGAACCGGAATGAATGATCAGCCGGTCACTGACTCCGGCGGTTTCGAACCGTTGCTGCGCTGCAGGCGCAACAGCAGGCAGATCAAAGAGCATGAGGTCAAGCTGCGGCCAACGGTCTGCCACAGCGGCCAGAAACGCGCCGGTCCCACCGCCCACATCCATTAGTTTGCGACTGTTCGACAGGTTCACCGCAGCCAGCGTATCCTCGGCCACAAGCGCCTGACTATCGGCCATCAGACGGGAATAGGTGGCAGCGGAATCGGGGTCCTGCGCGGCCCCGGCCCCAAAGACATAGGGCCAAAAACCGGCCAGTTCCGTCTCGGTCTGCCCGCGAAAGAAGGCGACAGGATCGGCGAGATCGCGGTAGAGCACCTTGTGATGCAGGATCATCCCAGCAAGCCCCGGCACCCCGGTCAGCGCCGCACCCCGCCGGGTCAGGCCATAGCGCCCGCGCCGCAGCCGCAAGAGGCCGATGGCGACCCCGGCATTGAGGAGTACAATCATCCGGTCGGGCAACATCCCGGACCGCCGCGCAATTGCGTCAGGGGCTATGTCACCTGTCAGAAGCTGGTCTGGAATCTCAAGCTCGACCAGCGCCAGCAGGACCTGCGAATGGCAGAATCCAGCGACGAGATCGAACATCGCCTCGCCTTCACGTCGGACGATCCTGCGGGTTAGGGGAAAGCGGGCGGCCCATGACTGAAATCCGCGACTGGCGGCCAACCTATTGATCCAGGTTGGTTTTCTTTGCAGAGCCGGGGGCAAGGATGGCAGGCCAAGATCGGCCATGGCGCAATTATTCCCCCGGCACCGTCATCGTCTCACGCGCGGCGGCAGGCACCAGACGGTCGGCATAAGCGCGCACCATCTGCGCCAGCGCCGCCTCTCCCCGACATTTGGGGATCGACGCGATAGCGCCTGCGAGGATGTCGTCGAGACGGGCAACAGCGCCGCGCACACCCAGGAGGGCAACGGCATTCGGCCGTCCATGCAGATCGTCCTGCCCGGCGGGTTTGCCCAAAGTCACCTCATCACACAGCGCATCACGCAAGTCATCGGCGACCTGAAATGCTTCGCCGATACGCGCACCAAGCTCCTGCCAATCGGCACCATCCTGACCGGCGGCAATCGCACCCATCTGCGTCGCGGCGATAAAGAGCGCGCCGGTTTTGGCCTGATGATAGGCGGAAAGGTCGATCTGATGCTCGCTCTCCCAGCCCTGCCCGGCACAGATACCAAACGGCATGCCAGTACGGGTTGCGAGAACGTCGATCAACGCGACCGCGCGCAGCGGATCATGACCGGCGGCTCGCGCCAGAATCTCAAAGGCCTTTACGATCAGGCTGTCGCCGGCCAACACCGCGAGCGGCTCGGAAAACGCCCGATGCAGCGAAGATTTGCCGCGCCGCATGTCGGCGTCGTCAAAGCAGGGCAGATCGTCATGCACAAGGCTGGCGCAATGGATCAGTTCCAGCGCGGCGGCGGCGGCATCGGTCAGGGCGGGGCGGTCATCTCCACAGGCGAGGGCGACCGACATCAGGATCGTCGGACGGATCCGGGCACCGCCGGGTGTAACGGCATAATTGAGCGCCGCAGACAGACGCGCAGGCGCGGCACTATGTTGCGCACCAAAGCCCTGACCGCTCCGGATGGCTGTGGCAACTGCCGTGTCGATCCGGTGCCAAATGCCCATCCTGCTCTCCCTCTGGCTGCAACTGTCAGACAAATAAGACGTCGTATGTGTCAATCAGACTGGACAGTTTCTCTGCGCAAGTCAACAATCAGCGCAGGAGGAGCAATGAAAAACCGTGTTGTCATCATCGGAGCCGGAATTGGCGGACTCGTCGCGGCAGCGCGGCTGGCAAATGCGGGTTGTGATGTAACCGTCATCGAGGCACAGAAAACGGCCGGCGGGAAAATGCGGATCATAGCCTCCGACGCCGGGCCAGTAGATGCAGGGCCAACGGTCCTTACCATGCGCGGCGTTTTCGAGGAGCTTTTCGCTGATCTGGGAAGCAGCTTGTCGGACCAGTTGACGCTTAAACCGCTCGACCGGTTGGCGCGACATTACTGGGATGACGGCACGCGTCTTGACCTGATGGCGGATCAGGAGGAGAGCGCGAAGAACATTGCGCAGGTGTTCGGAGCCACGGCGGCAGATGAGTTTCGCGCATTTTCTGCCCGTGCCGCGCGCTTGTTCCATGCCTTCGATGCGCCGATGATGCAGAAGGCAGAGCCATCGCCACGCGACCTTGCCAGCGTGGTTCTGCGCCGGCCTGGCCTGCTGCGCGACATGGCCCCGCATCAAACGCTGGCCGGAATGCTCCGCCACACGTTCAGCGCGCCGAAACTAGCGCAACTCTTTGGGCGCTATGCAACATATGTGGGCGGATCGCCCTACGCGGCGCCCGCGCTGTTGGCGCTGATTGCGCAGGCAGAGGCAGGCGGGGTCTGGGCTGTGCAGGGTGGAATGCACAAGTTGGCGCAGGTGATCGAAGGACTGGCCCAGGCCAAGGGGGCGGTGTTTCATTACGGCACGCCCGTTACACGGATCGCATTGCAATCCGGCCGGGCCGCGACTGTCGAGACCGAACAGGGGCGATTTGCGGCCGATGCGGTCCTGTTCAACGGTGATCCACGCGCCCTGCGCGAGGGGTTGCTCGGCGCCGGTTTGCGCAATGCTGTCTCACGCAAGGCGGTCGGACCGCGCAGCCTTTCGGCCTATGTGCACGCCTTTGCCGGGCGGGTGAGCGGGCCTGATCTTTGTTATCACACCGTATTCTTTGGTGCCGACCCAAAGGCGGAGTTCGACGCGCTTGCGCAGGGGAGGCGACCAACCGATGCAACACTATATATCTGTGCGCAGGACAGGGCGGAGCCAAACCCGCGGACCGGCGTTGAACGATTCGAAATCATATTGAACGGGCCGCCACTGGGCGCGGCACCCCACAGCGACGAGGATATCGCGGCATGTCAGACACAGGTGTTCGCCCGGCTGGCACAGATCGGTCTGCACTTCGATCCGCGGCCGGGGCCGGAGAGCCTGACCACACCAGCGGGCTTCGCGCAGCTATTTCCGGGGAGCAGCGGTTCGCTCTACGGGCGGAGCCCGCATGGGCTCATGGCGGGTCTGGCCCGGCCGGGGGCACGGACGACAGTGCCGGGGCTTTATCTGACCGGGGGCGGGGCACATCCGGGAGCAGGGGTGCCGATGGCGGCGCTCTCCGCCCGGCACGCGGCCGCGGCGATCATGAGCGACCTTGCTTTGCCCTCGACGTCCCGCCGAAAGGCTATGCATGGTGGTATGTCGACGGGGTCAGCGATGACGGGACCAAAGGGATCTCGGTCATAGGTTTTATTGGCTCGGTCTTTTCGCCTTGGTATGCGTGGTCGGGTCGGCGCGACCCGGCCAATCATTGCTGCATCAATGTTGCGACTTACGGGCGCGGTGGGCGGTTTACCATGACTGACCGGGGGCGTCAGGCGCTGTGCGCCGAGGCGGGCCGGTTGCAAATCGGACCTTCCGTCATGCGCTGGACCGGAAGTGAGTTGATCATTACAGTTGACGAAATTTCGAGCCTGCCACTGGTCAGCCGGGTGCGCGGAACGATCACCTTGATCCCGGAGGCGCTCAGCACTGTTGAATTGCCGCTGACGGCCGACGGGGCGCACGTGTGGCGGCCCTTTGCACCAAAGGCACGGATCGCGGTCGCTTTGGAGGCCCGCGGCTGGCAATGGTGGGGCCACGGATATTTCGACGCGAACTTTGGGACACGGGCACTGGAAGATGATTTCCGGTTCTGGACTTGGGGTCGCTATCCGACGCGCGATGGCGCCATCTGTTTTTACGATGCGCTGCGGCGGGACGGGACCGCACTCGAGGCGGCGATTCGGTTTGATGGAAAGGGCACCGCCGCGTTGGTCGAAGCGCCACCGCGGACCCGTTTCAAAAGCTCACTCTGGCAAGTTTCGCGCGAGACGCGGGCCGATCCGGGAGTGACGCCAAAGCAAGTGATGGCGATGCTCGACGCACCGTTCTACTCCCGCTCTGTGGTGCAAACACGGATCGAAAGCGAGGAGGTGACAGGCGTTCACGAGGCGCTTGATCTCGACCGGTTCGCCTCGCCGCTGGTCAAGCTGTTGTTGGCAACGCGCGTGCCGCGCCGGTCTGGCTGGACAACGGGGGTGGGTTGAAACCCACCTTACGCGGTGCCGCGACCGCGCCTGCCTGCTTCGCGATATTCATTCTGGCATAAATACTCAAACTGCGCCGCTTGAACCTTGCGGCACGTCCGTATTTGGTGAGTGCACCACACCCGATCAGGGGCGGCACCGGACAGTAAGGTGGGTTTCAACCCACCGACCGAGGGATGAATGCATTTTCCGGTTATCGACGGTCACAACGATTTTCTGCTGCGTCTGCTCGGTCAGAGCGCGGATCGTGACGTAATCTGGCAGCACGGCAACGGGCGCGGCCATCTCGACTTGCCACGCATGCGCGCCGGAGGGTTTGCCGGCGGGTTCTTTGCGATCTACATCCCCTCGCCTGCCGATACGGACTTGCCTAGCCTCGATGCGCTGATGGATGCGCCGCCATATGACCTGCCGCTGCCCGCACCGGTGCCACTGCTCACCGCGCAGCCCATTGCGCTCGAGATGGCCGGGCATCTGCTGGCTATGGAAAGGGCAGGGCCGCAGGACTTCCGGCTGTGCCGCACGGTGGCCGAGATCGAAGAATGCCTCGCAAAGACTGTCATCTTTGGCATCATGCATCTGGAAGGGGCCGAAGCGATCGACCCGAACCTCGACGCGCTCTACCTTTTTCACGCAATTGGGCTGCGGTCGCTCGGACCGGTCTGGAGCAGACCCACCGCATTTGGTCATGGTGTTCCGTTCCGGTTTCCGGGCGGTCCCGATACCGGGCCGGGTCTGACCGATGCGGGCAAGCGGCTGATCCGGGCCTGCAATGATCTGGGAATCATGATCGACCTGTCGCATCTCAATGCACAGGGCGTGTCCGATGTGGCAGCAATCAGCTCTGCCCCGCTTGTTGCAACCCATTCCAATGCGCATGCGGTCACGCCCTCCACCCGCAATCTGACCGACCGGCAACTGGCGATGATCCGTGACAGTGGCGGCATGGTCGGGCTGAATTTTGCCACCGTATTCCTGCGCCCGGACGGCCGCAAATCACCCGCGACAGGGTGGGAGCCGGTGCTGCGTCATCTGGATCATCTGATCGCGCATCTGGGTGAGGATCACGTCGGCTTTGGCTCGGATTTTGACGGGGCCACGGTGCCGGATGTGATCGGTGACGTCGCCGGATTGCCCGCGCTGCAGGACGCGTTGCGTGCGCATGGTTATGACGACGCACTTCTGCGCAAGCTATGCTTTGAAAACTGGCTCGCCGTGCTGCGCCGGACTTGGCGGGCGTAGCGTCAGAGTTTGGCGGGTTCCAGCGGCGTCACATTCGGATTGAGCCGCGCCAGTTCGACGCTGAGTGCAAAGGCAATCGTGACCCAGATCATGTAGGGCAGAAATGCCAACCCTGCCCAGAAATCAAGCTGCCAATGTGTAATCGTCGCCCCGGCGACCGAGAGCCAAAGGCCGGCCATCACCGGCAAAGATCCTTTGAGCCGCCGAAGTCCGAAAAAAAGCGGCGTCCAGAGCGTGTTGAACGCGATCTGCAGGCCCCAGAACGCCATCGCATAGGCGTTGCCGTCAAGCGGTGCAACGCGTGCCCCGGCAAAGGAAATCAGAAGATAAATCGAGGTCCAGGCGATCGGGAATGCCCAGTTTGGCGGGGTCCAGAACGGTTTCCGCAACGACTTGTACCAAGGCCCGGTGGGAAACATCACGCCGGTAGCGCCCGCTGCGAAAGTCGCGGCCAGAAAGATGGCAAAGAGCAGGAAATCCATGACCAGGCGTCCGTTGTTGCCGCAGGTGACGCTGTGGTAACTATGCGCCCTGTCCCCGGGTTCCAAGGGATCTTTCGCGAGCAGTCAATTCGGCCAGCACATCGAGCAAGGCGTGTGTGCGGCCCGGATCGGGCAGCGCGCGCCCTGCCGCCTCAACCAGAAACGCGGTTTCATGCAGCGGCGGCGCGTAGATCACGGCGGAATGTGGCATTACGCTATCGCCCAGCGCGCGCAGGCTGGCTTGCGCCATCCAGCGCAGCTTTTGGCTAGCGGATGTGTGAGCGCGCTTGCTCACGCTGTCGCAGCCTTGTCGCCGCAGATTGGTGCCGATCCCGGCATAGATCCGCCGTGCGGCCCAGATCCCCATCCGTGCATTGCGCGGCAACAACGCGATCCCCGCCTCGGACCGGGCATAGAGCCGGTCAGCTTCGGAAAGAAGCCGCGCGACCATGCGGCGGATTTCCGGGCTGGGCGAAGGCTGATGCAACAGCGTTTCAGGGTCTATACCGGCCTGATCAAGCCAGTCTAGCGGCAGATAGAGCCGCCCCGCGTGCGCATCTTCGCCGACGTCACGGGCGATATTGGTCAATTGCATCGCAACGCCCAAATCGCAGGCGCGGGCCAGCGCGCGAGGATCGCGCACCCGCATCAGGACACACATCATCGCACCAACCGTCGCAGCGACCCGCGCGGAATAGTCCCGCACACCGGAGAGCGTCGCATAGCGCCGTCCTGTCGCGTCCCAGGCCAGCCCTTCAAGCAGCGCCTCGGGCAAGGTGCGGGGCATGTCGAATTCCTCGACGATCCCGGCAAATGCGCGATCTTCGGGCGCATTGCGCGGGCGGCCTGCGTAGGCGAGCTCCAACCGGTCGCGCAGAGTGAGGACGGCTCCCGCCTTGTCAGAGCCCTCATCAACCTCGTCATCGGCGAGACGACAAAACGCATAGAGCACGAGTGCAGCGTCTCGCACGGTTGCTGGCAACATCCGCGACGCGGCATGAAACGACAGCGACCCTGTGCGGATCGCGGCGCGGCAATGGGCGAGGTCGGATTCGCTGATCATTCAGCAGCCATCCTCTGCGCCGGAACCACTGGCGCGTCAGGGATCATCTTTGCCATGGCCTCGGCGCTGGAAATCACGCCCGGCAGACCGGCCCCTGGATGGGTGCCCGCTCCCACGAGATAGAGCCCTTCGGCCTCTTCACTTACATTATGCGGACGGAACCACGCGCTTTGCAGGATGCGCGGCTCAATCGAGAAACCGGCGCCAAAGGGTGAGAGATACCGGTCGCGGAAATCCGCGGGCGTAAGGACCAGACTGGCGGACAGGTGATCTTGAAAACCGGGCATCACCTTTTCCAGTTCGGCGGCAACTTTCGCGCGGTAAATAGGCTCTGTTTTGGCCCAATCCACGGGATTCTGGTGGCTCAGATTGGGCACGGGAGAGAGCACATAAAAGGTGTCATCGCCTACCGGCGCGACACTGGAATCGGTCACCGACGGGCGGTGGACGTAGAGGCTCATATCTTCGGCCAGCTTGCCCTTGATGAACACGTCATGCAGCAGGCCCTCATAGCGCGGGCCGCTCAGGATCGTGTGATGACCCAGATCTGGCCAAAGCGCGCGGGTCCCTTTGGTGCCGAAATACCAGACATAGAGACCCATGGACCAACGCCGGCTATCGACCTTGCGGTCGGTCCAGATACGGCGCGGGCGTTTGCGCAGCAGGCGGGTATAGGTGTGCCCGGCATCAGCATTCGAGACGATCAACGGCGCGTGGAGGATGGTGGCATCCGTCAGGCGGACGCCGGTCGCGCGCTGGCCTTCAAACAGGATTTCGTCAGCCTCGACACCAAGCCGGACTTGCCCGCCCTGCAGCCTGATCACCTTGACCATCGCATCGGCAATCGCCTGCACCCCACCCATCGCGTAGTGGACGCCATATTCCTTTTCCAGATGACTGACCAAAGCATAGATCGAGGTCACATTCATCGGATCGCCGCCGATAAAGAGCGGATGAAACGACAGGGCCATGCGCAAACGCGGGTCACGCACGCGTGCCTTGGCCAGACCAAAGATCGAGCGATCCGCGCGCAGGCGGGCAAACTCGGGCAGCACCTTGATGGTCTCCCAAAGCCGGTGCATCGGCTTGGCCACCATCCCTTCGTAGCCCACGACAAATCGCCGCTGGCTGTCCTTGAGAAAGCGCAGATAGCCTTTGGCATCGGCGGGGTTGAGGCGGTTGACCTCTTTCAACATTCGCGCGGTGTCACCGCAGGCAGCAAAGCGCGATCCATCGGGCCAGCGGATTTCATAGAACGGATCGAGCGGGCGCAGATCCACATCCTTGTGGAAATCACGGCCACAGGCGGCCCAGAGTGATTCAAATACTTGCGGCACGGTGACAATGGTCGGACCGAGGTCAAAGCGATGGCCATTCTGACTGATCGACGATCCACGCCCTCCGGCGCGGTCGAGCCGGTCCAGCACCGTGACACGGTAGCCCTTGGCCCCCAGTCGCATGGCGGCGGCAAGGCCGCCCAGTCCTGCGCCAATGACGATGGCATGATTGGCGGCGGGGTTAACTTCGGAATGTGTCAACATAAACTTACACTAGCTTGGCCGTCCTCATCTGACAATCCTCCAACTGCGCCACCGTCATCTTCGATAAACTATGCGTGAAAGTCGTACGAATATTAAAGCGAACCGGTTGCAGAGCGACACAGATCACCTTTCCAATCGCGATTTCATCTGTCAGGATAAGTTGACACCTTTGGGGAGGAGCCATGCCGCAGATCGTCAGCCTGTCTTTCTTTCGCTTTGCCGGGCCGTGGGCGCGGCTCTGGGCGCTGGGCATGATGGGCGCGGCACGTTGGCCAATGGCACGCGTGCCCGGGATCGGATTCTGGAAGCTCTGCGGTTCTGGGACCGGCGAAGGGTTCACACCTGTACCCGACACGGCTGTCTATGCGATTCTTGCCACATGGCCCGACGCTGCAACGGCACATGCGCAGGTGGGTGGCGCCGGCATCTTTCGCCGCTATCGCGCCAAAGCCACCGAAAACTGGAACGTGTTTCTGAGCCCGACAGCATCGCGCGGGAAGTGGTCCCATATCACTCCATTCGTTCCGGGAGATGCGGCGCCGGGCCCCCTCGCCGCATTGACCCGCGCCACGATCAAGCCGGGCATCGCGCTGCGATTCTGGGGCCGGGTGCCGGATATCTCGGCAATGATCGGTGCTGACCCGAATGTGCTGTTCAAGATCGGGATTGGCGAGGTGCCGCTGTTGCATCAGGTCACCTTTTCAATCTGGCCCGACGAAAAGGCCATGGCAGGCTTTGCCCGCACCGGCCCCCACGCCGACGCGATCCGTGCCGTGCGGACCGAAGGGTGGTTCAACGAAGAACTCTATGCACGCTTCAACGTCCATTCTGATATCGGCACATGGAATGGTGCCTCGCCCCTCGCAATACCGGAGTCCCTATGAAACAGCCTTTTCCCTTTGCCGCGATCGTCGGGCAGGAAGAAATGAAACTGTCGATGATCCTGACCGCCATCGACCCGAGCATCGGGGGCGTTCTGGTGTTTGGCGATCGTGGCACCGGCAAATCCACCGCAGTGCGGGCGCTGGCCGCGCTATTGCCGTCAATCACGGCGGTCAGAGGTTGCCCGATCAATGCGGAAACGCCGGGGGACGTGCCGGATTGGGCCGGTTTAGAGACCGAATCGACGCATGAGATTCCCACGCCGGTGGTCGATCTGCCGCTTGGTGTGACCGAGGATCGGGTGACCGGCGCGCTCGATATCGAAAAGGCGCTGACCCAAGGGGTAAAGGCATTTCAGCCGGGTCTTCTGGCCCGCGCCAATCGCGGCTACCTCTATATCGACGAGGTAAACCTGCTGGAAGATCATATCGTCGACCTGTTGCTCGACGTGGCGCAATCCGGCGAAAACGTGGTCGAACGTGAGGGGCTAAGTATCCGTCACGCGGCGCGATTCGTGCTGGTCGGTTCTGGCAACCCGGAAGAAGGCGAATTGCGCCCGCAACTCCTCGACCGGTTTGGGCTGTCTGTCGATGTCACCTCGCCCAAGGACATCGACACGCGGGTCGAGGTGATCCGTCGCCGCGATGCCTACGAAACAGACAATGTCGCTTTCATGCTGCGCTGGCAGGCTGAAGATGCGGCGATCCGCGACCGGATCCTGACTGCGCGCAAGGGCCTGAAACTGCTCAAAACGCCGGAAAAGACTCTGCGTGACGTGGCAGAACTTTGTCTTGCGCTGGGGTCGGACGGGCTGCGCGGCGAACTGACATTGCTCAAGGCCGCGCGGGCCTATGCCGCATGGCGTGACGATACGGCGATCACGCGGGCGCATCTGCGCGACGTGGCTGCCATGGCGCTGCGGCATCGGTTGCGGCGGGATCCGCTGGATGAGGCCGGCAGTGGCACGCGGGTGGTCCGGATCGTGGAGGAAGTACTTGGCTGATTTGCAGGCCCCTTTCGCCCGGGCGCAGTTGGCGCTGTCGCTGCTCGCGGTGGACCCTGCAGGTCTTGGCGGACTTGTGTTGCGCGCCCGGTCCGGGCCGGCCCGGGATGCACTGGTGGCCATGCTCCCGATGATATCTTTGCCCATGGTCCGCCTGCATCCACAGGTCACCGATGATGCGCTTTTCGGAGGCCTCGACCTTGCCGCGACGCTCGCTTCTGGTCGTATCCGGCTGGAACAGGGTCTGTTGGCTGCGGCTTCGGCCATCGTCCTGACGATGGCCGAACGGTGCGAGCCGCAGCTGGGCGCGCGGTTGGCGCGTGTCCTTGATCACGGCGACGGCCATTGCCTGATTGCGCTGGATGAGGGCAGCAGTGACGATGAGGCATTGCCGCCGACGCTGTTTGAACGCTGCGCATTTTTTGCTGACCTTTGCGATGTCGCGCTGGGCGATCTGACACATGCAGTGCCCGAACCAAAGCCGCTCGACACAGCACGGAGAAGATTGGCCTTCGTCAGCTTTGCGCCGGAGATTCTGGGTCAGATCATGGCGGTTTGTGAGCAGTTGGGAGTCGACAGCCTGCGTGCCCCGCTGTTTGCCCTGCGCGCGGCCCGGGCACATGCAGCTCTGTCGGGCAAGGATAGTGTCGAATCCGACGATGTGGAGGCGGCCTGCGCCCTTACCATCGCGCATCGTGCGACCCGGTTTCCGCAAGAGGAGTCCGAGCCTGAGCAGAAAGAGACACCGCCGGAAACCGAAGAGACAGAGACGCGAGACGACTCGCTGATCTTGCCAGAGGAATTGCTGATCGCGGCGATCCGTGCGCTCCTTCCCGCTGATCTGTTGGCGCGGATCGCCGCGGGCGTGCAGCGCGGCGTAAAGGGAAGCGGGACTGGCGCAAAACTGCGTGGCAACCGGCGCGGGCGGCCTTTGCCAGCGCGGGCGGGGCGGCTGGGCAATGGTGCGCGGATTGATCTGGTGGCGACATTGCGTGCCGCCGCACCCTGGCAGCCAATCCGGTGCGCCGCCAATCCATTGCGGGACGGGTTGCAGATCAGACCCTCCGATATCCGGCTCAAGAGGTTTGAACAGACTTCTGACCGGCTGCTGATCTTTGCGGTCGATGCGTCGGGTTCTGCCGCGCTCGCGCGTTTGGCCGAGGCCAAAGGCGCGGTCGAACTCTTGTTGGCACAAGCCTATGCCCGACGTGATCATGTGGCGTTGATCGCGTTTCGGGGCACGACGGCTGAGGTGCTTTTGCCGCCGACGCGGTCGCTTGTGCAGACGAAACGTCGGCTGGCCGGATTGCCCGGCGGCGGTGGCACGCCGTTGGCTGCCGGTCTGAATGCCGCGCTTGGGCTGGCCGATCAGGCGAAGCGCCGCGGTCTGACACCTACGCTTGCCCTTCTCACTGATGGGCGAGCCAATATAGGGCTGGATGGGTCAGCGGACCGCGTTATCGCGGCGCAGGATGCGTTGCGGCTGGGCAAGGCGCTGCGCCAAAGCGGGATCGAGGGCGTGGTCATCGACACCGGCAACCGGCCAGAACCCGCGTTGAAGCTGTTGTCGCAGACCATAGGCGCAACCTATCTGCCATTGCCGCGCGCGGATGCGGCCCGCCTGTCGGCGGCTGTGTCTGCGGCGCTGGACTGAACCATGCGCTGGCCGCAGGACGCGCTTGGCTGGCCCATGAGAGAATATTCGCGTCGGGTGCTGCTGCGGCCGCATCGCTGGCATATTCAGGAGACGGGGACGGGTCCGACGCTTCTCCTGATCCATGGCGCGGGCGGGGCCACGCAAAGCTGGCGCGGGCTGTTTCCACTACTGGCCGCGCGCTATCACGTTGTCGCGGTCGATCTGCCGGGTCAAGGTTTCACGCAGATGGGGGCAAGGCAGCGCTGCGGCCTTGACCACATGGCCGAGGATCTTCTGGCTCTCGTCCGCGATCAGGGCTGGACTCCGCAGATGATGATCGGGCATTCGGCGGGTGTTCCGGTTGCCCTGCGCATTGCAGAGCTGGGCGGTGCGCCGGGGCGCGGTATCGTTGGAATCAACGCAGCCTTGCAGAATTTCAAAGGGGTCGCTGGTTGGCTCTTTCCGGTGATGGCCAGGTTTCTGGCCTTGACGCCATTCACGGCGAGCGTGTTCGCCGCCACTGCCAATGAACGGATGGTCCGCGGTCTGATCAAAGGAACAGGATCACAGCTCGATGATGCGGGTCACGCGCTTTATCTGCGGTTGGCGTCAGACCGGGCGCATGTGGACGGTACATTGGCCATGATGTCCCAATGGCGGCTGGACGGACTGCTCAGGCGATTGCCGCAGACGTCAAGCAAGGTGAGGTTGTTGGTCGGGTTGAAGGATCTGGCTGTTCCCCCCGAAACCAGCAAAGAGGCATCGGGGATCATACCGGCCTGCACACTGGTAGAACTCTCCGGGCTTGGACATCTCGCACATGAGGAAGCACCCGAGATCATCTTCGGGCACATCAAGAATCTGATGGATGATTGATTGGCAGACATGCAAAGACCGCCGGGGTTGCCCCGCGGCGGCCTTTTCGAATCAGTCCGGAATTACTCGGACGCGGCTTCTTCTGCTGGTGCAGAGAAGGTCGCGAGGAAGGCGTAAATGTCGTGGGCGTCCTCTTCGCTACGCACCTGAAACGCCATCTTGCCACGGGCACGACGGTCTTCGAGCGTTTCGCGCAGCCAGTCGGTCGGGTCCTGAACATATCCGACAAAGCTGTCTTCGGCCCAGACATCACCGCGTTCGCCCAATGCGATCAGAGCATCGCCGTAGTCAAATTCCGGGTAGCTGCCGGCAACGCGCCCGACAACACCATAGAGGTTCGGGCCGACCGCGGCGTTGCGTCCGGCGAGCGTCTCACCAGCATCGTCCACGACCACATGGCAGGCCACGCACTGACGGCCAAACAGTTCGCCACCGGCCTCTGCATCGCCTGTGGGCGCAGCCATCTCGGCTGCTGCGTGGCTTTCGGCAAACACAGGTGCCGACATAAGCACCAATACGGCCGCCAAAGTCAGGTTTCTCATAGAATTCTCCCTTTCAAGTGATGGAGCGACTGTAGGCCCCAGTCAAGGTGCAAAATAGAGGATAATAGGCGCGGGTCCAGTACCTCGCGCACAATTGTTGCGCGATGGCAAAAGACCGTCAGGCAACCGCATGAGCAATGGCGCATTGCCGCCACAGCGCACCCAAGGCATTGACCAGATGGTCGATGTCCGCGTCGCTATGCAACGGTGACGGGGTAAAGCGCAGACGCTCCGTCCCTTTGGGCACGGTCGGATAGTTGATCGGCTGCACGTAGATTCCCCATTCGCGCATCAGGTAATCTGCCAGCATCCGGGTCTTGATCGGGTCCTTGATCATGACCGGCACGATATGGCTTTCGTTCTTCAGATGCGGGATGCCAGCACGGTCGAGGGCGGCGCGCAGCCGGGCCACCTGACGGCGCTGTTGCAGCCGCTCGGCGTCCGATGTCTTGAGATAGGCGATCGAGGCGCGCGCGGCAGCGGCAACTGCGGGGGGCAGGGCGGTGGTAAAGATGAAGCCGGAGGCAAAGGAACGGATGAAATCACACAGCGCCGTCGACCCGGTGATGTAACCGCCGACCACGCCAAAGGCCTTGCCCAGCGTGCCCTCGATTAGGGTGATCCGGTGCGCGACACCTTCACGCTCGCTCACGCCGCCGCCGCGCGGGCCGTACATGCCAACGGCATGGACCTCGTCGAGATAGGTCATCGCGCCGTATTTCTCGGCCACCTCGACGATGGCTTTGATCGGCGCGATGTCGCCATCCATCGAATAGACGCTCTCGAATGCCACGATCTTGGGCGTATTGGCAGGCAGGCCTTTCAGCTTTTCTTCCAGATCGGCGACATCGTTATGCTTCCAGATCACCTTGGTCGCGCGGGAATGACGGATGCCTTCAATCATGCTGGCATGGTTGCCCGCGTCCGACAGGATGATGCAATCCTTGAGCCTGCTGCCCAGGGTCGATAGCGCCGCCCAGTTGGACACATAACCGGAAGTAAACAGCAGCGCGGCATCTTTGCCGTGCAGATCGGCCAGTTCGCGTTCGAGCAGAAGATGGTCGTGGTTGGTGCCGCTGATGTTGCGGGTGCCGCCAGCGCCGGTACCGGTGCGATGAACCGCTTCGCACATGGCCGCGATCACATCAGGGTGCTGACCCATGCCGAGATAATCATTGCTGCACCAGACAGTCACCTGTTTGACGCCGTCCTCACCATGGCGCTTGGCACGCGGAAATTCGCCGGCCTGCCGTTCGAGCTCGGCAAAATACCTGTAATTGCCTTCAGCCTTGAGCGCGTCGAGCTGTTCGTTGAAGAGTTTGTCAAAGATCATCGCGGTAACTTTCTGCAGTTATCAGTATCGTCAGTCATGGGGTTGCGCGGGTTTAGCTGCAGGCAGCATCCAACGCCAGAGTTTTGCATCAGGCAGCGGCACAACCATCAGCCAGTGTTCGAGCAGCGCCAGCGCGGATAACGCGGCAAGCAGCGTAAACTGCGTCTGTTCCAGCGGCGTGGCCGCACTCATCATCCGCTCGATGAAACAGGCCAGCGCAAAGCTGAGGAAGGTGATCGCCAGCGGAAAGGCAGCCGTGACCGGCCCACGCCGGAAGTAGGATTTCAGATGGTCGAGTCGCGCCGGAATAAATTCGGTATTGATGCGGGGCACGCCAAAGAACAGGTTCAGCTTGGCCGCGATCCGGGCGACGTAAAGCACCAGATAGGTCCAGAGCGCGATCTGGTTCTCGGCCCCGCTTGACAAGATGACCAGCGCCAGCAGGCCAAGCGTGAGCAGCATTTCGTGATGCGCCAGCGTGTTCCAGGCGCGGTAGAACCGGGCAGAGCCGGACAGGCCCGGCGGACACTGTCGGCGCTCTGGTCCGGTGATGATCCCGGCCAGAAAGGCAAGCTCGATCCAGCCCCAGACCGCGAGCGCGCCAAGAAATCCGGCATAGATCCCGTAAAAACTATCCCCTGCCTGTGAGGTGATGATCCCCGCCACGCCGAGCGCCAGCAATGGCACCCCCGCCAGAACCAACATCCCATGCGCCGCCCCTCCCCGCCGGTCGGCCCGGCGTACCGCGAGCATGATGATCCCGGTGGAAAACCACCAGATAAAGAGTGCGATGAGGGCTGCGATCCATGGCTGCATGCTGGTTTACTATCTTGGTCAGGTTGTCAGGTGGATCCGGGGGCATTCATTCCCCCGGACTGAAAGATTAATAGGCTGGTTCGAGCCGCGTTTTGACCGGGACAGCATTGCGCACCGACGGGATGGTCAGCAGCGAGACAAAGGCAAGCCCGGCCTTGGCGGAGCCTATCTGCCGGTTGATCCAGCCGCCGACACCGCCTGCTTTCTTGCCCTCGGCAATTTGCCGGTTCGCGACCTCGATCCGGTCAAGATTGGGCTGCCAGCGCCGGTGATCGATATCGAGGGTCAGCGGAAACACCTGTTTCGAGATTTCCGACGTAATGCGATACACCTCTTGCGCATACCATTTCGGATCGACCCCCAGGGCCGCATGAAAAGCGGGGCGCTGATGGTCGCGCACCGACATGGTGGCGTAAACGGCAGTCAGGAAAAACTTGATCCACAGTTTGTTGATACCGCTGGTCAGTTTCGGGTCTGTTTTCATCAGCAAGGCAAAGGCCTCACCATGGCTGAACTCGTCGTTGCACCATTCCTTGAACCATTTGAAGATCGGGTGGAACCGATGCTCCGGATGCGCCTCCAGATGGCGGAAAATCGTGATGTAGCGGGCGTAACCAATCTTTTCGCTCAGATAGGTGGCGTAGTAGATGAACTTTGGCTGGAAATAGGTGTATTTCTTGGCTTGCGTCAGAAAGCCGAGGTTAACGGCAATCCCCGCCTCGCGCAGCGCATCGTTGATGAAACCGGCATGGCGTGCCTCGTCGCGGGCCATCAGGGCAAAGAGCGTGGTGATGTCGTCATTCTTGCCGCGCCGCTTCATCTCTTTGTAAAGCACGCAGCCCGAGAATTCGGCGGTGCAGGATGAAATCAGGAAATCGGTGAATTCGGCGCGAAGTTTGGGCTCCATCCCTTCCCAGTCGACGTGGTCCCAATCGGCGTTTTTCTTGAAATGGCCCTTGTTCGGGTCGGCCTTCATCTTCGCGATGAGTGCATCCCAATCGGCGCGGACCGGAGTGACATCGATGGCATCCATTTCGTCAAAATTGGTGGTATAGAACCGCGGCGTCAGCAGCGTGTTCATCATCGCGACTTTGGTTGCGCTATCGCTGTCGATCACTTCCTGCCGGGCCAGAGCCTCGTCTACAGTGCTTGCGTCTGCGGAATGCAGCGGGGTCTGGGCGTTCATGGTATAACCTCATCGGAAAAGGAAAATTCGCAGAGTTCCATGAAACCGAAATCGCCGGTGGCGCGGGTCCAAAGCTGTTCCACGCGGCTGGCGCGGGTAATGACGGCGATCCGCTTTTCCTCGATCAACTCGCCAAAGGCGGCCATGATTTCCGGCCCCTGCACATGCACGGTATCGCCAGGGTAAACCACAGCGCCGTTGTCAAAGCGGACATGCGCGGATAATTCCTCAAACCGGTGACTGACGGTCACCGTGCAAGGGGCAGTTTCTTTCTCTCGGGTCAGTAGTCCCATTTTTATTCCCTCTCTCAGGCGACCGGGGCGGCTGGCCCCGACCGGTTTCAGTCAAGCAGCGCAGCTATCGCTGCGACATTGTCAGCACCATAACCGATCAGGTCCAGTCGCATACCGGTTGAGTCGTCGATAACGGCAATATTTCCATTTTCGCGACGTGCGATCAGAAGCGGTGCAATTGTCGGCTGCCCGCGCACGTTGCGCTCGCGGTTGATGACAAGCCCGACGACGCCGATAAACCCGGCCTTTTCATCGGCAGAACTGCCGATGACGACACCATTCAGGTCGGTGACCGTATATACTCCGTCACGCGATCCGCTCAGGATCACTTCGCGCTGCTGCACGATGGGTGCCTCGACCAATACGCCCACATTCGGCTGTTCTGTCCACTGGGCGTAGGCGACAATGCCCAATGCGCCGAGCATCAGCGCGAACATTGCCTGTACGAGCCGTCGGGGCACCAATTCGCTATCAGGCCTGCGGTAACGGGCACGTTCTTTCTTGTCAAAAAGGGTCTGGATTCCGGACATTTGCTAGCCTCCCCTATTCTGCAGCGACAGCCGCGCTCTCGGCACGGTCGATGCGGATGATCTGCGGTTGCGACACGCGGGTATCCGCAGCCTCGGCAAAGATCCGCGCGACATTGGCGGCATCCGGGATGCAACGCAGCGCAGGCTGAGTCTTGGCCATGCGCCAAGGCCGGATATGCGGCCATGTCATCAGATAGGAAAGACGCGTGTCTCCGATCAGTTCAAAGGCTATCGTACCGGTCCTGTTGCGGCGTTGCGATAGTTGCGCTGTGCCGATCCATGTATATGGCAGGTTCAGCGTCATGGTCAGGGCCGCACCGATGCGCATCGCAACGCGCTTGTTGGTCAGCGTATAGACCGTGGACCGCGCCTGAATGGTTGCGATCCCATAGATGATGCCACAGGAAACCAGACCGATCACCACGAATGGCACCGCATGACCCAGGGCCACCGACATCGACACGGTGTCGAGCGATACGGCAACCCGCCAGATCACCAGGAACAGGAAATAGGCTGCGATCCAGGTGAGGTTCAGCGCCTCCCGGGCGAGCTGCAGCGGGGCAGGGCTGCCTTGCCACAGGATCGCTTCACCTTCGGGCAGCTTTTCAGGCAGGCCCCGGATCGGTTCAAAATTGAAATCGTCGTCGTGATGGCTCATGTCCGCGTCCCCCTGCGGGTTGTTGTGACCCACCCCGGTGGCTAACCGGGGCAGGTGTCATTTCGGCAGATCAGATTGCAGGCCCAAGCCGCGATGGCGTGGCATAGAGCGTGCCGCCCGCGTAATAGGCCATGATCTTGTCTTCCTCCAGCAGCGTCACTTCGCTGGGCGATTTGATGCCCGGAACCCCGGCAAAGTTATGCGCAAAGAGCGAGCGGACGGTCACACGGTCGGACTGGATCCGGGCCATGTTGATCGGGATCAGACGGGTCTGACCGGTACCCTCGGGATTGAGATCCATGGTCAGGAAACGTACCAGTTGTTCCGGCACGTCGACCCACATGTCGATCACGCGGCCAACCACTTCGCCATCGCCGCCGACCACGGCCTTGCCGCGCGGATCACGCCCGGCAGAGACCTTGTAGTCTGGCAGCATCGAGAGCGGTTTGATCTTGACATGACCATGCCCGTCAAGTTCGGGCACATCGCGCCGGTTTGCCCAAGCTGCGGGACCAACACCATCGACCATCGGATCGCCTGTGGGCACATAGGGCGAGCCGACAGAGGCCGAAGTCCGCGCCAAAGCCAGACTGCTTCTGTCCCCGCGCTGACCCGAAGGAACAGTAACCTCGCCCCGGCCATGCGGCAGCACAAAGGTCTTGTCATTGCTCGGCACCGGGAATAGCCCTTGTGCTGCGGCCTGATTGCCTTCTTCGTCAATCAGCGGATAACCCTCACGCTGATTTTCGGTCTGCAGATAATAGATAAGACCGGCAAAAAAGATCCAGAACATCCAGATCGCAGCGCTTGCCAGATCGAAATCACCGAAGAATGTCGTCCCAAGCATTTCATATTCCTCCGTTGGTCATGTCGGAAACTCGGCCAGTTCGAGCCTGGTCGACGTTTCAGAAGTCATCGCTCTGGTCCTTACCAAGGGGCCGAGGGCAATGAGGGTGATAAACAAAAGGCCAATCTCGGTATGGTAAACGACCGAGTAGCCGGTGGCAGGCGTTGCAAGCACCTCTCCGAGCACGCCGCTCCCGGCGGCGTGATTCACGAGGTCGCGCAAGGTGCCCCCAATAAAGATCGACAGGCCCGCGCCGGTGGCCTGCGCGGCCCCCCATGCGCCAAGGGCCAGCCCGCGCCCCGCCAGACCCGTGACCTTGACAGTCATCGCGGCGGTCAGCGTGGATACGGCAAACAGACCGCTGCCCAGCCCGATCAGCGCAGCACCGGCGAAAAACATGACGGGCGAGCCCATTGGAGCGGCAAAGATCACTGCCGTAAAGGCGACGATCCCGATCAGGATCCCGCGAGATGCCATGCGAAACGGATCAATCCCGCTTGAAAGCCAACGCGCAGCCAACCCAAGCCCGATCAGCGCACCGGTGGCCCAAAGCGCGGTCAGGAGCGTCGTCGTCGACACCGAAAGCCCGAGGATTTCTCCGCCGTAAGGTTCCAGCAGCACATCCTGCATGTTAAAAGCCATCGTACCCAGAAAGACCACGATTATCATCCGCAAGACACCGGATTCCTTGGTGAAATCGCTCCATGCGGTGATGAACATCGGCAGCGGACCTTTGCGCTCCGCTTTGGTCATCGGCGACATCTTTTCCTGTTTCCACAAGGCGATCAGGTTCAGCACGATGGTGACGACAGCAGTCCCCTGTACCACCTGAACCAACAGCAGCGGCGTGTAATCGCTCAGAAGCGCCCCGATGATGATGGCCGAAAATGCCATGCCCAGAAGATACATCACGTAAAGCAGGGACACGACCTTGGCCCGCGTCTCGTCGGATGCACGGTCGGCGGCAAGTGCCAGACCGGCGGTCTGGGTCATATGCATCCCCAATCCGGTGAGCAGAAAGGCAAGCGCTGCCGCCGCCTGACCGAAGTCACTGGCCGCAATCGCCGTATCGCCGGCAAGCACCAACAGTGCCATCGGCATGATTGCCAGCCCGCCAAATTGCCAGAGCGTGCCGAACCACAGGTAAGGCACCCGCTTCCAGCCAATGGCAGATCGGTAATTGTCGGATTTGAAGCCGAGCAGTGCGCGGAAGGGCGCCACCAGCACGGGAATTGCAATCATCGCCGCCACAATGGCAGCCGGAACCGAGAGTTCCACAATCATCACCCGGTTCAGTGTCCCAAGCAGCATCACCGCCGCCATACCGACGGAAATCTGAAACAGCGACATGCGCAGCAATTGCGGCAACGGCAGACCGTCGCTCGCGGCATCAGCAAACGGCAGCATCCGGGTGGTCATCTTCTGCAGTGATTTCGCCCTGAAGATCATAAGCTGCGTCCCTCGAAAGCAAGCGCTGTGGAAATGTAGAAACCCGAACTGACACGCGCAATCTCCGCCAACCGACCCGGCACATTGGCCGCGCGCATCGCACTGGCAATCACGGCGGCGGTCTGCGGCACCATGACGGGCGAGCGGTCCGAACGGGGAAAGAGTTTGCCCAATTGCCACATTGCCATCAGCGCCGGGGTGCGCGGAGCCATGGTAAAGACGAACTTGCCAGTCAGGCGCGGTGCGGCGCGGTTCAGGATCTCGGCCACATCGGAAGCTGCGTAATAGATCATCGAATCCATCGCCAGAATATGGTCGAACCGGCCAAGGCTTTCGTCCAGCATATCGCCCGCATGCCACTGGATCGCGGCACCCTCCGGCGCACGCTTGCGAGCGATGTCGATGAGTGCTGGTGAAATATCCGCCGCCACAACCGTCGCACCCCGCGCGGCAAGTTCTACCGCCATCGTCCCTGTGCCGCAGCCCGCATCAAGCACCCGCGCCCCGCACAGATCCGGTGGCAATTGCGCCAACATCAGCGCGCGCATCCGGTCGCGCCCGGCCCGCACTGTGGCGCGGATTCCAGACACTGGCGCGTCAGAGGTCAGCCGCTCCCATGTCTTGGTGGCAGTGCGGTCAAAATAGTCTTCGACGCGGTCGCGTGTGGCAGCGTAGTCAGCCATTCTCAGTCAAACCCCAAAAGCTCAAAAATCTCACGGTCGGGCAATGATGCTGGCGTCGTGCCCTCGGTCCCGCTCAGCAACGTGTTGGCAAGTCGCACATATTCGGCGCGCACTTCGACGACGTCCTGATCGTCCGGCATCTCGAAAATGGTCTTTTTCTTCAGGCGCGAGCGGCGGATTGCATCCAGATCCGGCATATGCGCCAGCCGGTTGAACCCGACAGTGGCGCAATAGCGGTCCACCTCGTCAGTGTCCTTGCTGCGGTTGGCCACGCAACCTGCCAGCCGGACCTTGTAATTGGCCGATTTCGCCTGCACGGCGGCAATGATCCGGTTCATCGCATAGATCGAATCAAAGTCATTGGCGGTGACGATCAGCGCCCGATCGGCATGCTGCAAGGGTGCTGCAAAGCCACCACAGACCACATCGCCCAGCACGTCGAAAATCACCACATCGGTATCTTCGAGCATGTGGTGCTGCTTGAGCAGCTTGACCGTCTGGCCCACGACATAGCCACCACAGCCGGTGCCAGCAGGCGGGCCGCCGGCCTCGACGCATTTTACACCGTTGAAACCCTCAAAGACGAAATCCTCGACCCGGAGTTCCTCGGCGTGAAAATCCACATCTTTGAGAATGTCGATGACCGTTGGCACAAGCCGTCCGGTCAGGGTGAAGGTGCTGTCATGTTTCGGATCGCAGCCGATCTGCAGTACCCGTTTGCCCAGCATGGAAAATGCTGCGGAAAGGTTGCTCGACGTGGTCGATTTTCCGATCCCGCCCTTGCCATAGACGGCATAGACCCGCGCGCCTTCAATCTTGGCATCGGCATCCTGATGCACCTGGACGGAGCCTTCGCCATCCAACCCGCGCAGGTTCGGTATTTCATCTCTGGGGCTCATGCGAGCGTCCTTTCCATTCTGGCAATCAGACCATTCATCTTTTGGCCATAAATATCCCGGGGGGAGGCCGCAGGCCGGGGGACAGAGCCCCCGCTTCCCGCTCGCCGCAGGCGCAAGCATATGCAATATGCGTCCTCATTCGGCTGCTATCCCTTCCATGCGATCTTCGAGTTGGTCGGCAGCGTTTTGCAGCGCGGCCAAAGTGGCTGCATCCGGGGTCCAATAGGACCTGTCGGACGCCTCAAGCAGGCGGTTCGCCATGCGCATGCTGGCCTGCGGATTGAGCGCGGCAAGGCGTTCGCGCATCGCCGCATCAAGAACAAATGTCTCGGACAGGCGCTGATAGACCCAGGGCTCCACCTCCCCGGTCGTGGCGGACCAGCCCATCGTATTGGTGATCTGCGCTTCGATCTGGCGCACGCCTTCATGGCCATGCTTCAGCAGACCCTCGTAGAACTTGGGGTTCAGGCTGCGCGAGCGGGTTTCGAGCGCGACCTGTGCCTGCAGCGTGCGCACCTTGCCCGCGCCGCGGGTCTGGTCGCCGATATAGACCGGAGCGGATACGCCGCCCTTTGCACGTTTCACTGCGCGGGCAATCCCACCCAGCGTATCGAAATAATGGTCAACCGTGGTGACGCCCAGTTCGACGGACTCGAGGTTCTGATAGGCCAGATCGACATCTTTGAGCACTTTTTGCAGCAGTGCGGTGTTCTGCTGCGTCTTGCCATTCACGCCATAGGCAAAGCTTTTGCGGTTCTCATAAGCGTCCGCGAGTTCGTCCTCATCGCCAAAGACACTCTGATCGACAAGGACGTTGACGTTGGAGCCATAGGCACCTTCGGCATTGGAAAACACCCGCAGCGCGGCAGTCTGCATGTCACATCCCATTTCGTCTGCATAGGCCAGCGTATGGGCGCGGATAAAGTTCTGGTCGAGCGGCTCATCCGCCATCGCACAGCGCAGCGCAGCTTCGGCCAGCATCCGGGTTTGCAGCGGCAGCAGGTCGCGGAAAATGCCCGAGAGCGTCATCACCACATCGATGCGCGGACGGCCCAGTTCGGCCAACGGGATCAGATCGGCACCCGAGAGCCTGCCAAAATTGTCGAACCGGGGCTTGGTCCCCATCAGCGCCATCGCCTGCGCGATGGGTCCGCCGTCGGATTTGATATTGTCCGACCCCCAGAGGACCAGTGCCACGGTGCGCGGCATGCTGGCATGAGTCGCGATCAGCAGTTCCGCCTGTTTCGCACCGTCCGACATGGCGAATGCGGTGGGCATGCGGAACGGGTCGAAAGCGTGGATATTGCGCCCGGTCGGCAGAATCTCCGGCGCGCGGATCAGGTCACCGCCCGGCACCGGGGCAATATAGCGGGCGGAAAGCGCACGCATGATCCCGGTCAGTTCGGTCTCGTCCCGCAGCAGCATATCAACCCGCGCCCGCGCCGCGGCATCAGCATGCACCATCAGGTCGAGCATCGCGTTGCGGTCGGTGTCCGACATGGGGCGTCCGACGATGTGCAGCCCGTCGGGGATCAGCGATCCTTCGGTTTCCAGCAGCCGCAGCCAGAGATTATCGAGGTCGGACCCGTCCAGATCGACAAGGCCAGCCTGATCGCGGATCATCTGCTCCAGCTCGTCGCGCCCGGATTCGTGCTCGTCCATCGCGCGCCAGCATCTGAGGCTGTCCTTTACATCGGCCAACCCTTTATAGAGCCCGGCCGAAGCCAGCGGCGGCGTCAGATGCGTGATCGTGACCGCCCCGCTGCGACGTTTCGCCAGCGTAGCCTCGGACGGATTATTTGCGGCATAAAGATAGACATTGGGCATTTCGCCGATCAGCCGGTCGGGCCAGTCTCGCGCGCCCAAACCGGCCTGTTTTCCCGGCATGAATTCGAGCGCGCCATGCATACCGAAATGCAGGATCACATCAGCCTCGAAGGTATTGCGCAGCCAGAGATAGAATTGCGTAAAGGCATGGGTCGGCGCGAAACCACGCTCGAACAGCAGGCGCATCGGGTCGCCCTCATAGCCAAAGGTGGGCTGCACACCGACAAAGACATTGCCGAAATGGTGGCCAAGGATAAAGACACCCTTGCCATCTGACTGGATCTTGCCGGGGGCCGGACCCCAGACCGCCTCGATCACCTTCAGCGGTGGCGTGTTTCGCACAATCGTATCGGCGTCGACATGGGCCGCGACATTGGCCTCTTGCCCATAGGTGCGGGCGTTGCCCTGCAGGATCGCGGCGCGCAGGTGATCGACGTTTTCGGGCACATCGACGACATAACCTTCGGCCTTCATCCGGGTCAGCGTGTTGAAAAGGCTCTCGAAAACGCTCAGATAGGCAGCGGTGCCGACCGCACCGGCATTGGGCGGAAAGCCAAAGAGGACAATCCCGACCTTCTTATCGACATTGCGTTTCTGGCGCAGTCTGGCCAGCCGGAACGTCTTTTCCGCCAGCGAGGTGATGCGTTCGGTGCAAGGCGCCATCGCCTTGCAGTCAGACTTGCCCGCGCAGGCGTATGAACAGCCCTGACAGCCATCCACCCCATGCCGCCCGGCAAAAACGGTCGGATTGGTTGCGCCGTCGATTTCGGGCAACGCCACCAGCATCGTCGTCTCGATCGGACCCAGCCCCTGCGCAGAGGCCGCCCATTGGCCGAGCGTCTGAAACTCCAGAGGCTGTGCCGCGATGTAGGGCACGTCAAGTCTGGTCAACATCTCGACTGCAGCCGGGCTGTCATTATAGGCAGGGCCGCCGATCAGGGAGAACCCGGTGAGCGACACCATCGCATCTACCCGACCCTGAAAGTAATTCTCGATCGCCGGTCGTCCGTCCAACCCGCCGGCGAAAGCGGGTATCACGCGCATCCCCTTGGCCTCGAAGGCGCGGATCACGGCGTCATAATGCGCGGTATCGGAGGAGAGGATATAAGACCGCAGCATCAGGATGCCGACAGTCGCCACTGCATGGGCGGGTCGCGGCAGATGGTCGGCACTGGTCACGATGTGGTGGCCGGGCAGGTCAGGGTGATAGACGCCGACATCGGGATATTCGATCGGCGCCTTGGCCTTGACCGGGCGCCAGTCCATGCCGGTGGCATAGCGCGATACCAGCATCCGAATCATCTGCTCGATATTGTCGTCAGACCCGCCCAGCCAGTATTGCATCGACAGGAACCAGGCGCGCAGGTCCTGGGATTTGCCAGGGATCAGACGCAGGATCTTGGGCAGACGGCGCAGCGTCTTCATCTGGCTTGAGCCGCTTTGCGCCGATGGCTTGGCCGATCCGCGCAGCGATTTCAGTATCTTCATCGCGCCCGAAGCGGGCTTGGACATGTCCAGATCGCCCATCTTGGTCAGCTTGACCACATCACTGTCTGCGATGACATTGATCATCGCATCACAATCCGGACGGCGGGCGATCAGATCCGGCAGGATCGCCGCGGTATGCTCCTCAAGGAACAGCAGGTTTGCGACGACGATATTTGCATTGGCGATGGACTGTTTGGCATCGGCCAGCGCGGCAGGATTCTCGCCCCATTCGGCGGCGGCATGAATGGCAATCTCAAGCCCCGGAAAATCCCTGACAAGCCGGTCCCGGACCCGCGCCGCCGGACCCGCCGTATGCGAATCCAATGTCACGATGACAAAGCGGAAAACAGACTGATCGCAGCTATCGCGCATAATGGGCTTTTGCCTCATAAAGGGTATCGACGCTGATCTGATGCAGACCTTTGGCCACGGCGTAGGTTTCGGTATTGCGCCGGGCCTTGCCGCGCACAAAGAACGGGATCTTTTTCAACTCACGCTCGGCATCGCCCAGCCAGATGAAATTGTCGGGCATGGCCGACGCGGCGATTGCGGGTTCCGGCGCAACCACCTCGGCCTCGCGTTCCACTGCCTTGGGCGCATGGCCGCCATGATGACTCGCGCCCGCATCATCGTGAAACTCGAAATCGTCGCGGAACATGGTAAGCAGATGCTCTTCCAAACCCATCACCAGCGGATGGATCCAGGTGTCAAAGATCACGTTCGCGCCTTCAAACCCCATCTGCGGCGAATAGCGGGCGGGGAAATCCTGCACATGCACCGGGGCGGAAATCACGGCACAGGGGATGCCGAGCCGCTTGCCGATATGACGCTCCATCTGGGTGCCTAGGATCATTTCGGGGGCCAGCGCCTCAATCGCCGCCTCGACCTCCAGATAATCGTCGGTAATCAGCGCCTCGAGGCCAAACTCCTTGGCCAGCGCGCGAATGGGCCGTGCCATCTCGCGGTTGTAGCAGCCGATGCCAGCCACTTCGAACCCCATCTCGTCGCGCGCGATCCGGGCGGCCGCGGCCACATGAGTGCCATCGCCAAAGATGAACACCCGCTTGCCGGTCAGATAGGTGCTGTCCACCGACCGGCTCCACCATGGCTGCCGCAACCGGCTCTCATCGGCCTTTGCGCTCAGCCCGGTGATTTTCAGCACTTCGGCGATGAAATCGCGCGTCGCGCCGACACCGAGAGGGACAGTCTTGGTCCAAGGCTGCCCATGGGTCTTTTCCAGCCAGCGGGCGGCAGCCTCGCCGGTTTCCGGGTAAAGCAGGACGCTGAAATGCGCGGCGGGCAGCAGCGCGATATCGGCGGGGGTGGCACCCAGCGGGGCGGTCACATTCACGTCGATCCCAAGGTCAGAGAGCAGCCCGGTGATCTCTTCGACATCGTCACGGTGACGAAAGCCCAGCGCGGTGGGGCCAAGGATATTGCAGGTGATCCGGCCCGTCCGCGCCTGCGGCTTTGCCAGATGGCGGACGATCTGCAAGAACGTCTCATCCGCGCCAAAGTTTTCCTTGCGCTGATAGGACGGCAATTCCAGCGGGATCACTGGGATCGACAGACCCATCGTCTCGGCCAATCCGGCGGGATCATCCTGAATCAGTTCCGCCGTACAGGACGCGCCCACGATGATCGCCTGCGGATTAAACCGTTCGACCGCGTGGCGGCAGGCATTCTTGAACAGCATTGCGGTGTCAGACCCCAGATCGCGGGCCTGAAACGTGGTATAGGTGACAGGCGGGCGATGGTTGCGCCGCTCGATCATGGTGAACAGCAGGTCGGCATAGGTATCACCCTGTGGCGCGTGCAGGACGTAATGCAGACCCTTCATCGCGGTGGCGACGCGCATCGCGCCAACATGCGGCGGGCCCTCATAGGTCCAGACGGTCAGCTTCATTCCGCTGCCTCCAGCTTGAGCAGGGACTTGCGGCGCAGGGGACGCGAGAACAGGCCCGCGAGATCGCCCGCCTGTTCGTAGAAATGCACCGGGGTGAATACCAGCTCGATCGCCCACTTGGTTGACAGGCCCTCCGCTTCCAGTGGATTGGCAAGGCCAAGGCCGCAGACCGTCAGATCAGGACGGGCGGCGCGGGCGCGGTCCAGTTGTTTCTCGACATCCTGCCCTTCGCTGATGCGCGGTCCCATCGGCAGCAGGTCCAGATCAGGCCCGACCAGTGCGTCATGGATATAGGGAGAGCCTACCTCGATCGCGGTCATGCCACATTCGCGGGTCAGAAACCGGGCCAGCGGAATCTCAAGCTGGCTATCGGGAAAGAAGAACACCGTCTTGCCGTTCAGCACCTCTGCCGCCTGCGCGATGGCCTTGCGGGCACGGGCGCGGGGGGCATCGGTCGCGGCGGCAAACACCTCGGCACTAACATCAAATTCGCGGGCAACGGCGGCGAGCCATGCAGTCGTGCCCTCCTCGCCAAAGGGGAAAGGGGCCGGCAGATGCCGCGCGCCGCGCCGCCCCAACGCAGCATGGGTATCGCCAAGGAAGGGCTGCACCAAGGCAAAGACCGTGTTCGGGCCGACTGCGGTTTCCTGATCGATCCGGTGCGCGGGCAGCGTGCGGACCGGGCCGATCCCCATCGCGGCCAGCATGCCCAGCATCTGATCCTCAACCACATCGGGCAGCGCCCCGACGACCAGCAACTCCCGCGCCTGGGTTTCCGGCAGGACCGGCACCATGCAGGCAAGGCAAGCATCTTCGCCTTGGGTGAATGTAGTCTCGATCCCGGAACCCGAGTAATTCAGCACGCGGACGCGGGGGGCATGCGCGATGGTCAGCCGCTCTGCCGCGCGCTGAAGGTCGATCTTGATGACCTCGGACGGGCAGGACCCGACAAGGAAGAGCTGCCGGATGTCAGGCCGCCGCGCCAGCAGTTGTTCGACCACGCGGTCGATCTCCTTATGTGCATCCGCCAGCCCGGCAAGGTCGGTTTCCTCAAGGATCGCCGTGCCGAATCGGGGTTCCGCAAAGATCATCACGCCGGCGGCGGATTGCAGAAGATGCGCGCAGGTGCGTGAGCCGACGACAAGAAAGAACGCATCCTGCATCTTGCGATGGAGCCAGATGATCCCGGTCAGGCCGCAGAACACTTCACGCTGTCCGCGCTCTTTAAGCACCGGGGTACTGCGGCAACCACCACCGGCGGGCAGGGTCAGTTGAGGCAGATGCGCCGTCATGCCGCCACCTGTGCGGCGTTGCGGGCGTCAGATTCTGACTGCAGCCGCGCCATCCGCAGTTTCCACAGAAACTGGCCCGCGTTGATGACATAAGTCGCATAGGCAGCAAGCGCGAGCAGCATCAGGCCTGTAGGTGCCATTGATTCCGTGAACAGCGCGACCAGATAAGCCGTGTGCAGCGCGATGACCGCAAAGCTGAACACATCCTCCCAATAGAATGCCGGGGCAAAGAGATACTGGCCAAAGACAACTTTCTCCCAGATCGCGCCGGTCACCATGATCAGATAGAGCGTGCCGGTCTTGACCACGATCGAGATGGTCGCCGCCTCATATCCGGCACCCGTCGCCAGATAGCGCAACACCAATGTCAGTGAGACCAGGAAAACCAGAAACTGAACCGGGGCAAGAATCCCCTGAACGAGCGTCCATCGCGTCCCGTCGCGACGGAGCCGTTCGGCAGGAGTGTAAAGAGGCCGGCGCTGCGACTTGCGGGCAGGTTGAGCTGCTGTTCTTCCCGACATCGACTGGCCCCCTCGCTTGTCCCCTGAACCAAGATTATGGGGGCAATGGGGCAAGTGTCAACTTTAACTTACACTTTATTCGCGAATTCCGACCGGCTGGGAATACGCCGGTATGAGGTATGTTTCCTGATATAAAGCAGGCCTCAGGACCAATCCGAACGGCGCGATCCACCACGGTTCACCACTTGCTGTCAATTTACTTTGACATTGTGATGAGGGTCAGAGACAATAGTACTGCGAAAGGTCGTCCGACTTTGTGTAACGCGTGTGACATCCTTTCATCCGGAGAGTCTGTATGTTGGAAAGCCCTCATCCGGGTTTCAACGGCCCGCACGGGGAATCGTTCGGTATTGTTGGCACAGACCTGCCTGCCTGTCCGCCCGAAACAGCGACGTCTGACATCGGTCTGATCCGATTTGATGATTGCGTGGCCATTCTTCTCGAGGCTGCAGCCGGGCCAGAACAATTGGCGCTTTCGCAGGTTGTTGACAGTATGCTGGCCAATCAGGTTCCGATAGAGATGATCGCCGGCCATTGTTTTCCAGAGGTGGCACGCGCCTTGGGCGCGGCTTGGCGCGACGATAGCATGGCGTTTTCAACCGTGACCGTCGGCTGTTCACGGCTCGAGGCAAAGCTGCACGATCTTGACGCCTGCTACGAGGAAGATGGTCATCTCGACTCTTGCATCCTGCTTCTTGTGCCGCAAGACGAAACCCATACGCTCGGCGCGCGGATTCTGGCGCTGCAGTTGCGGCGGCGCCGGACATCGGTGCGCGTTATGGTGGGCGAACCTTTGGCTCAGATTGCGCGCGTGCTCGCCGAGTCCCGCTTTGACGGCGTCTTTATTTCTGCCGCGCACGGCAACGACATCAAGTCGATCCGCGATCTGACGATGACGATACGGACCGCAACCAAGGTTGTGCCATTGGTGATTCTTGGCGGTGCCATTCTCAAAGACAATCGTTTTGACCATCCCGGCCTTGTGCGTCTGACCGGCGCCGATTTGGTCTGCGACGATCCTGATGAGGCCCTTCATCAATGCGGCATCATCCAAGCGCCCCGCGCGATAAAGCAGCGCACTCGAGGAATCTGAGTCATGTGCATCTGGACAAGCCGGGGTCCGTTTTGGTGACTGCACGCGGCAGACAATACTGGGATAGCGGTCAAATACCGCTTATCGCACCCGAGATCCTCGGAAATATCATTACCGAGGTCGCAGATTTCGCCGTTGTCATCTCTGACACGGGCGAGGTTTTGTCCGTCATGGTCGATACTGCGAAGCCCGCGTCTGCCAAGCTCGAGGCTTGGGAAGGTCGCGATTTCCGCAGTACGCTCATCCCGGAAAGTGTGCCAAAGTTTGACGCGAGGCTGGCAGAATTCATTGGCGGCCATGGCAATATGCGCCGGATCGAACTCAATCACGCCGATTCTGACGGTCAGTGGGAGTCGGTCATCCGCTATTCCTTTCACCGGATCGGGCCCGGAGCGGCGATCCTGATGCTCGGACAGGATCTGCGGCCAATCGCCGAAATGCAGCAGCAACTCGTGCAGGCGCAAATGGCGCTGGAACGGGACTACGAGGCGCAACGCGAGATCGACACACGGTTTCGGGTGCTGATGGAGGCCATGGGTGAGGCTGCCATCTTTGTCTCGGTGCAAAGTGGCCGTATCACCGATGCGAACTCACTTGCATCCGCATATATGGGGTCGTCCCGCGAGGACCTGACTGGAAGTTCATTCGCCTCGGCCTTCGAGAATCAAAAGCGCGGCGATCTGATCGAGATCCTGGGTGGACAGGCCATGTCCGACCGTGCGGTGCCTGTGACGGTCCGACTGCGCAGCTCCGGCATGTCGATCCGTATCATGCCCACCCTTTTCCGCGCAGCCGGAGAGCGGATCCTGCTGTGTCGACTCGCGCCCGAGGTTGATGCCTCTGCGCAGGCCGACAGCCTCACGTTCAACCTGAACGGTCTTTATCGTCAGGGTCCGGATGCGATCGTCTTTGCCAGTGAGAATGGCGAGATCCTCTCGGCCAATGATGCCTTCCTCGATCTGATCGACGCGGCGCATGACATGAATGTCAAAGGGCGCAGCATTGCGGATTATCTTCTGCGTGGTCAGGTCGATCTGCGGGTACTGTCCGAAAACGCCGCCCGCGCGGGCCGGATGCGTCAGTATCAGACCAAGATTTCTGGCGAATATGGGCTGCCCCGTGCCGTCGAGATTGCTGTCACCCATCTGCAGGCCGGCCAAAGCGCTATCCTCGCGCTCGTCATCCGCGACGCGGGGCGGGCCGAGATTGCCCGGGCGGTCGGCGCCTCTGGTAGTGGCGACAATGTGCGCTCGGTGCTGGAACTGGTCGGTTCCGCGACACTCAAGGATATCGTGGCCGAAACCACCGATGTAGTCGAGCGGATGTGCATCGAGACTGCCATTGAACTTACCATGAACAACCGGGTCGCCGCAGCCGAGATGCTCGGCCTTTCGCGCCAGTCGCTCTATGTAAAGCTGCGCAAATATGATCTTTTGGCCAAAGGCGGCGACGCCGGCAGCCATTGAGAAGCTGTCTAGCGAAGTTTACACTTGCCGAGTCTGAACCTGTCACTTTAGACTGACACTATGACCGATATTACCCATCTGACCGCCACGATCCCCGCCCGGCGCTGGCCAGAGCCAAGGGCCATGCTGCGGTTGATCAAGCCAGTAACTTGGTTTCCGCCGATGTGGGCCTATCTTTGCGGCGCGGTATCTTCCGGCGTGGCCTTTGGCGGGCATTGGGGCCTGGTTTTGCTGGGCGTCGTGTTGGCCGGTCCGGTTGTCTGCGGCATGTCACAGGCGGCAAATGACTGGTGCGACAGGCACGTTGACGCGATCAACGAACCAGATCGGCCCATCCCGTCGGGCCGGATTCCGGGGCGTTGGGGTCTTTGGATCGCATTGGCTATGACGGTGTTGTCGCTCTTTGTGGGCTGGTTTCTCGGACCTTGGGGCTTTGGCGCGACGATCCTCGGTGTGCTGGCGGCCTGGGCCTATTCGGCAGAGCCTGTGCGGCTGAAACGCTCGGGCTGGTGGGGGCCGGGGCTGACCGGGCTGGCTTATGAAACGCTGCCATGGATCACCGGCGCGGCCGTGCTCGCCACCGGTGCGCCAGGCTGGCAAACCATTGTCATCGCTCTGCTTTACGGCATCGGGGCGCATGGGATCATGACGCTCAATGACTTCAAGGCACTCGAAGGTGACCGGCAGACCGGGGTCAATTCCCTGCCAGTGACGCTGGGACCAGAGCGCGCCGCGCGGCTTGCCTGCTGGATCATGGCGATACCACAGGTTGTGGTGATCGGGCTGATGTTATTCTGGGACAAGCCGCTGCACGGCGTCGGTATTGCGGCGGTGTTGATCGCGCAGATCGCCGCAATGCGGGTGCTGCTGCGCGATCCAAAGGCCAAGACGCCATGGTACAACGGCACCGGAATTATTTTCTACATCAGCGGCATGATGATCGCTGCATTCGCGCTGCGCACTGTCGGAGGGGTCTGAAATGACGCTGACCTGGGCACAGGTGGTGCGGCTCGGACTGGTCCAGATGGCGCTGGGCGCGATTGTGGTCTTGACCACATCGACGCTGAACCGGCTGATGGTAGTGGAACTGGCCCTGCCCGCGGTCCTGCCCGGCGCGTTGGTGGCGCTGCATTACGGCATTCAACTCTCGCGCCCGCACTGGGGGTTTCTCTCGGATGCGGGCGGGCAACGGACCTTCTGGATCATCGGCGGGATGTGCGTTCTGGCACTGGGCGCAGTTTTGGCGACACTGGCGATCCCGGTGCTCGAATCCTCCTTCGGCCTCGGACTTGGCTTGTCGATCCTTGCCTATGCGATGATCGGTCTGGGCGTCGGCGCCTCCGGCACCTCGCTTCTGGCGCTGCTTGCGACAGCGACGGCACCGGACCGGCGCGCGGCGGCCGCCACGATCACATGGCTGATGATGATCTTTGGCATCGCCGTGACGGCGGGCGTCGTAGGCAGCATGATCGACCCTTATTCCCACGCGCTGCTGATCCGCGTCGTTGGTATCGTCGTCAGTGCGGCGGTCGGCCTCACCATCCTCGCGGTCTGGGGGATCGAACGGCAGGTCAAAGCCGTTCGCGAGCCCGATACCGGATCATTCCGCGAAGGGATCGCCGAGATCTGGGCCGAACGGCGCGCAAGAAACTTCACAATCTTCGTGTTCCTGTCGATGACCGCCTATTTCATGCAGGAACTTATCCTGGAGCCCTATGCCGGCCTCGTCTTTGCCTTTACCCCCGGCCAATCGACCGGCCTGTCGGGTGCGCAGAATGGCGGCGTTTTCCTCGGGATGCTGACCGTGGGCATTGCCGCGACCGGGCTCCGGATCGGGGCGCTGCGGTCATGGGTCATGGTCGGGTGCCTCGGCTCGGCCGCCGCACTTGCCGGCATTACGCTGATCGGGCCGATGGGGCCGGGCGCACCGCTGTTGCCGCTTGTCGTGCTGCTCGGGTTTTTCAACGGCATGTTCGCTGTCGCAGCCATCGGGTCGATGATGGCGCTGGCGGGCGAAGGGCGGGGTCGGCGCGAAGGTACGCGCATGGGCCTTTGGGGTGCGGCACAGGCTGTTGCTGCCGGGTTTGGCGGGTTGACCGGTGCCGCGCTCGTCGATGTTTTTCGGATCGGCATGCCGGATGTGCAGGCCTTCGGCGCGGTGTTCCTGATCGAAGCCGTTGTTTTCATTGTCGCCGCGCTGATGGCGGCTAAAGTCATGGACCAGCGTTTGCCAGCTGCGTCGCTCATACCGGGAGAATGAGATGAAATATGATGTCGTTGTTGTGGGTGGTGGGCCATCGGGCGCCACGGCCGCCGAGGATCTGGCGCGCTCGGGTCACAAGGTGGCCCTGCTCGACCGGGCCGGGCGGATCAAACCCTGTGGTGGTGCGATACCGCCGCGCCTGATCCGCGATTTCTTTATTCCTGATGAGCAGATCGTCGCCAAAATCACCACCGCGCGGATGATTTCGCCCACCGGACGCCGTGTCGATATCCCGATCGAGGGTGGTTTTGTCGGCATGGTGGACCGCGAACCCTTTGACGAATTCCTGCGGGTCCGCGCGGCAGAGGCTGGCGCTGACCGCTATACCGGCACCTATCTGCGTATAGAGCGTGACAAGGCCGGAAGTCACGTCATCTACCGCGACAAGGCAACCGGGACAGAGATGACACTGTCGACGCGGATGATCATCGGCGCGGATGGCGCGCGGTCAAATATCGCGCGCGACCATGTGCCGGGCGCATCGAAAATCCCCTATGTCATTGCCTACCATGAGATTGTAGAGGCCCCCGCCGCCAATGACCACTATGATCCGATCCGCTGCGACGTGATCTATGACGGGGCTATTTCGCCCGATTTCTATGGCTGGGTGTTCCCACATGGCAAACACGCCAGCATCGGCATGGGCACCATGGTGGATGGTATCGACCTGAAGGACGCTACCGCACGGCTGCGCGCGCAATCCGGACTGACCGATTGCAAGACGATCCGGCGCGAAGGCGCGCCAATCCCGCTCAAACCGCTGGATCGCTGGGATAATGGCCGGGATGTGGTCATCGCCGGTGATGCGGCGGGTGTGGTCGCGCCTTCATCCGGCGAGGGGATCTTCTATGCCATGGTCGGCGGACGCGTCGCGGCGACGGCCGTGGCGGCAAAACTGCGCTCCGGCATGATCAAGGACCTGCAACTGGCGCGCAAACTCTTTTTGCGGGACCACGGCTCGGTCTTCAAGGTTCTGGGCGCAATGCAGAACGCCTATTACCGCAGCGATGAGCGGCGAGAGCGGTTTGTTTCGCTTTGCCACGATGTGGACGTGCAAAAGCTGACCTTCGAGGCTTATATGAACAAGGAACTGGTCAAGGCGCGCCCCCTGGCCCATCTCAAGATCGGTTTCAAGAACTTGTCGCATCTCACCGGACTGGTATCGCCGTTACACGTATGACCGACATGATCCCGGCCTGGGTCAACGGCACGCTCACACCGGTGGAAAAGCTGGAGGTCCACCAAAAGGGGCTCCGCCACAAGGCGGTGAGCGTGTTTGTCATGGCCGGAACCCGCGTGCTGATCCAGCAGCGCGCGTTAGGCAAATATCATACGCCCGGTCTTTGGACCAACACCTGCTGCACGCATCCCGCGTGGGGCGAGGATGCACTGACCTGCGCCAACCGGCGGCTGCGCGAAGAACTTGGCATCACCGGCCTCGCCCCGGCGTTTCGTGACCGGGTTGAATACCGGGCCGATGTCGGCAATGGCCTGACAGAGCATGAACTGGTCGATATCTTCGTCGCCGACGCGACCGAAGCCTTGCCGGTTGACCTGAACCCTGCCGAGGTCATGGCGGTGAAATGGGTCGATCTGACTGACCTTGCCGCGCAGGTTGCCCGCAAACCGGGGCAATTTACCCCCTGGCTTGGGATCTATCTGGCGAAGCACGCGGATACGATTTTCGGCACTGCGGCGCGGGCCTGAGGCTAACGTAAAACGCCCGCCGGTGAGGGGCGGGCGCTGCGTCGCTTATCAAGCAGGCATTCAGCTGTAGGTGCTTTCCTTGCCGAAATGCTTGGTCAGCATGTAATACACGACAGCACGGTACTTGTTGCGCTCGGACTTGCCATAAGTTTCGATCACGGCGCCAATAGCCTCCATCAGCCTTGGCTCATCCTTGAGTCCCAGTTTCTTGATCAGAAAGTTCTTCCTGATCGTTTCAAGCTCTGGCGCGTGGCTCCCCGCAACAGTCTGCGACTCATTGTCATAGAACGCAGGGCCGCAACCGATGGTTACCTTGGTCAAAAGCGCGATATCCGGCTCCATGCCGCACTTCTTGCGCAGATCGTCGGCATATTGCGCGATCAGGTCGTCTCTCTTACCCATGTCTTGGTCCCCGTTATGCTTCACAACAGGCCGCAGCGGCCTTCGGTCTTTGGCCGCTCAAACACGGCTCTTTGGTTACCGTAGAGGGAGTCCGGCTCTCCGGTAAAGCAGATTTGAACCGGGGGCGGCAGAACACCGCCCCCGTTGCAAATCAGTAGCGGTAGTGCTCGGATTTGAAGGGTCCGTCGATATTGACACCGATGTAATCGGCCTGATCCTTGCGCAATTCGGTCAGACGAACACCGATCCGGGCCAGATGCAGACGGGCCACCTTTTCATCCAGCGCCTTGGGCAGGATATAGACGCCGGGTTTGTAATCTTCGCCCTTGGTCCACAGTTCGATCTGCGCCAGCACCTGATTGGTGAAACTGGCAGACATCACAAAGGACGGATGGCCTGTCGCGTTGCCAAGGTTGAGCAGACGGCCCTCGGACAACAGGATGATCCGATAGCCCGAAGGCATAGTGATCATGTCCACCTGTTCCTTGATATTGGTCCATTTGTGGTTTTTCAGCGCGGCGACCTGAATCTCGTTGTCGAAATGGCCGATGTTGCCGACAATCGCCATATCCTTCATCTCGCGGATATGCTCGATGCGGATGACGTCCTTGTTGCCGGTGGTGGTGATAAAGATATCCGCCGTGGCGACCACATCCTCAAGCAGAACAACCTCGAACCCGTCCATCGCCGCCTGCAAGGCGCAGATCGGGTCAACTTCGGTCACCTTCACGCGCGCGCCCGCGCCCTGCAGTGACGCGGCAGAGCCTTTGCCGACGTCGCCATAACCGCAGACCAGGGCCACTTTGCCCGCCATCATCGTATCGGTGGCGCGGCGGATACCGTCGACCAGCGATTCCTTGCAACCATATTTATTGTCGAACTTTGACTTGGTAACCGAATCGTTCACGTTGATTGCCGGAAACGGCAACTGGCCCTTCTTGTGCAATTCATAAAGGCGATGCACGCCGGTCGTGGTTTCCTCGGATACGCCTGTGATCGCGTCGCGCTGTTTGGCGAACCATCCGGGGCTTTCCTTCAACCGCTTCCTGATCTGGTTGAACAGGCAAACCTCTTCGTCGCTGGTCGGCACGGCGATAAGATCGGTCTCGCCCGCTTCGACCCGTGCGCCCATCAGAATATAGAGGGTCGCATCGCCGCCATCATCGAGGATCATGTTGCAGGTCCCCTCGGGGAACTGAAAGATCATGTCGGTATAGGCCCAGTAATCTTCCAGCGTTTCACCCTTGATCGCAAAGACCGGGGTGCCGGATTCAGCAATCGCCGCCGCCGCATGATCCTGCGTCGAAAAGATGTTGCAGGACGCCCAGCGCACATCCGCGCCCAGCGCCTTGAGCGTTTCGATCAATACCGCCGTCTGGATCGTCATATGCAGCGACCCGGCGATGCGGGCACCGGTCAGCGGTTTGCTTTCGCCATATTCCTGCCGCAGCGCCATCAGCCCGGGCATCTCGGTTTCGGCAATGTCGAGTTCCTTGCGGCCATAAGCAGCAAGCGCAATATCCTTGACGATGTAATCTTTCGCCATCTGGCGTTTCTCCTGAATCCATTGGTTTGGCGGAGCAGATAGCACTCTGGTCCCGTCTCGACAATGGCGGCGCCCGCTGGCTAGGGTCGGGGCGTGAATGAATGACGAAAGAGGCCCTGCATGAAACAGCCACGCGCATGGCAAAGGATGCTTTCGGGGCGCAGGCTCGACCTGCTGGACCCGACGCCGCTTGATATCGAGGTCGAGGATATCGCGCATGGACTGGCCTTTGTCGCGCGCTGGAACGGGCAGACACGGGGCGATTTTGCCTATTCCGTGGCCGAACATTCGCTGCTGGTGGAAGAGATTTTCACCCGGCTGAATCCGACCGCACCGGTCCGCTGGCGGCTTGCGGCACTCCTGCATGATGCGCCCGAATATGTGATCGGCGACATGATTTCGCCGGTCAAGGCGGCGGTCGGGCCAGGCTATGGCACGCTCGACGCGCGGCTGAGTGCGGCGGTGCATCTGCGCTTTGGCCTGCCTGCGCAATTGCCGGCCCCTGTGAAGAAACAGATCAAGAAAGCGGACAAGATCAGCGCCTGGCTCGAAGCGGTGCAGATCGCGGGATTCACCGTCGCCGAGGCCGACCGGTTCTTTGGCAAACCCGACCCGGAACTGGCCAAGGCGCTGGTGATCCGGCTGCGCCCGCCGCTCGATGTGCGGGCAGATTATACCGCCCGGCACCGGATGCTGATGGCGCTGCTCTAGCGACCAGTTCAGATCGCCCAGCGAATTGAACGGCCGGTCCGTCCAGCCTTGCGCAGTTTCATTTGCTGACTAAAGTCAATCGCCTGACCCCTGAAGCAGGAGGATCCATGTCCGTCACCACCCGCCCCGCACAACCCCAGGACGCCCCGGCCATGGCCGACCTGCTCAACCACATCATCGCAATCGGGGGCACAACCGCGCATCAGCGCCCTTTCGATGCCGCCCGGATGCAGGCGCATTACATCGACGATCCACAGATCATCGCCACGACCGTTGCCGAAATTGAAGGTGCGGTTGTGGGTTTCCAATGTCTTGCGCGGCCCGACCCCGACCACCCTGAAGCGCCAGACCGCCTGCCTGCCGACTGGTCCTATATCGCCACATTCGTGCAGATCGGGCGCGCCGGTCAGGGGATCGGTGGCGCACTCTTTGGGGTGACAAAGGCGGCGGCATCGGCATCCGGGGCTGTGGCGATAGATGCGACGATCCGCGCCGACAATACCGGGGGGCTGCGCTATTACGACAGCATGGGATTTGTCGACTATGCCGTGTTGCGCGATGTGCCGCTGCGCGACGGGATGCGGGTGGACCGGATCAGAAAGCGGTTCGACCTCTGACCGCTATCTTGGGCTGCGCTTTGCCAATATCCGCTGCAGCGTGCGCCGGTGCATGCTCAGACGGCGGGCTGTTTCGCTGACATTGCGGTCGCAAAGCTCATAAACCCGCTGGATATGCTCCCACCGGACCCGGTCCGCGCTCATCGGGTTTTCAGGCGGCGGTGGCAGTTCGCTGGGCTTCGCCAGCAACGCATTGGTCACATCTGTGGCATCAGCGGGCTTGGACAGATAATCGATCGCCCCGATCTTGACCGCTGCAACTGCCGTCGCGATCGCGCCGTAACCGGTCAGCACGACGATGCGTGCATCGGGCCGCCGGTCACGCAACGTCTCGACAACGTCGAGCCCGTTGCCATCCTCCAGCCTCAGGTCGATCACCGCATAGGCAGGCGGGCGGGCCAGCGCGATGGCCTTACCCTCGGCCACGGTTCCGGCCATTTCGACAGCAAAGCCGCGCTTTTCCATGGCCTTGCCCAGACGTTTCAGAAATGCGTCGTCATCATCGACGAGCAAGAGCGACCTGTCGTCGCCAAGGTCATATTCCGCCTGTTCCACTGCATGTCCTTTGGTCCGGTTCCATCAGACCTAGTGCCAAGCATGGCATGCGTCAATTCGCAGCCGCTTCGACAAAGCAGGCAACAGATTCGGCAATCCGCTCCGGGCTGTCATCGCGGCGATAGAAATCCATGAAACCGGCATCGGGCAGCACCAGATAAGTAAAGGTTGAATGATCAACCAGATAATATTCCGGGTCGCCATCAACCTCCTTTTGATAGAATGTCCGATAGGCGCGCGACGCTGCGGCAACCTGTTCCTCGCTACCGGTCAGCCCGATCATCCGGTCATGAAAATTCTCGGTGAAATCCGCCACGACTTCGGGCGTATCGCGCCCCGGATCGATAGAGATGAATATCGGGGTCGCGTTAATCCCCTGCTCTTCCAGAATCTCCACCGCCTGCGCATTGCGGGCATTGTCGAGCGGGCAGACATCCGGACAAAAGGTATAACCAAAATAGATCAGGCTGGGGGTGGTGATCACATCCGCATCGGTCACCGTTGCGCCCGTCTCGTCAATCAGGGTGAAAGGCCCGCCGATATCGCCCCCCGCGACCTGACCTGCGCGGCATTCGGTAAAATCGGCCGGTTTGAACGCGACCGTGGCAAGATAGGTTCCGACGAGCCCTGCCGCCACGACGGCGGTGGCGGCGATTGCGATCTGTCTGGCCATGGGGGCTCCGATACTCGTGTTGCTTTGTATGAAGAGGGGATGGCCAAGCAAATGGCAATGGTCAAGACTGTCACAGCGACACAGGCCAGATCCGGCACATTCTTCAAGGACCGATAATGTCACTCTCCGAAGTTGAAATGTTCCAGAACCAGCAGCGCAGCAACTGGGTGCGGCTGCGCACGCTGGTCACGCTGCGCTGGTTTGCTGTTGCGGGTCAAAGCGCGGCGATTCTGGTGACGGTCCTGTATTACCGCGTCAATATCGAGGTGGGCATGGCCACGGTGATCATCGGATCCTCGATAGCAGCCAACCTTTTCTTCAGCTTTCTCTACCCCGGCAACCGGCGCCTGTCAGAGCGTGAGGCAGCGCTGACGCTGGCCTTTGACATCGGACAGTTGGGTCTTTTGCTTTTCATCACCGGCGGGCTGAACAATCCCTTTGCGCTCCTCATCCTCGGGCCGGTCACCATCGCGGCAACCGTCTTGCACCTGCGCAGCACGATCCTGATCGGGGTGATCGCCATCGTCACGGTCACGGTTCTGGCGCGCTGGAACCTGCCCTTGCTCACCGCGTCAGGCCAGATGCTGCTTTTGCCGAACCTGTTTCTGTTCGGATTCTGGATCGCGCTGGTTATCGGAGTCGTGTTTCTTGGGATCTACGCCCGGCAGGTAACGACCGAAATGCACAATATGGGCGAAGCATTGGTTGCCACGCAACTCGTGCTGGCGCGCGAACAGAAACTCACCGATCTGGATGGGGTCGTGGCGGCGACCGCCCATGAACTTGGCACGCCATTGGCCACGATCAAACTTGTGTCGAGCGAGTTGCACGACGAATTGACCGGCCAACCCGAATTGCAGGAGGACGCGGCCCTGATCCGGCAACAGGCCATACGCTGCAGCGAAATTCTGCGCTCCATGGGGCGCGCAGGCAAAGACGACCTGCATCTGCGCCACGCTCCTCTCGAAACTGTCGTGCGCGAAGCGGCAGAGCCGCATCTGCAGCGCGGCAAAGCGATCTTTTTCGTCGTTATCCCGCCCGTGGATGGGCCGATACGCCAGCCGATGATCACGCGGCGACCCGAAATCATCCATGGCCTGCGCAACCTGATCCAGAATGCCGTCGATTTTGCAGAGGCCGCGGTCGAGGTCGAGGCAAGCTGGACCGCGCAGACGGTCACAATCCGGATTGCCGATGACGGTCCGGGCTTTACACAGTCCGTGTTGGGCAGGATCGGCGACCCATTCATGCGCAGTGGCAAAGCACAGGACATGCGGCAACACCGGCCCGGCTATGAAGGTATGGGGCTTGGGCTCTTTATCGCAAAGGCGCTGCTCGAACGGTCCGGTGCGACGCTCAGTTTTGCCAATGGCGGCGAGTCGGGCAGCGGCGCGATTGTGTTGGTCAAATGGCCCCGCGCCCGCGTCAGCCTGCCACAGGAGTCAGAGCCGCTTGGTGTCAACCCGCCGATGCGCGCCTGATCGGGCTTAACACCGGATTAACCATTCAGCGCCAAGGTACAGAGAAACAAAAGTGAGTCGGTGCCATGACGATTGATTCCACCCTGACACTCCTGACACTTGTTCTCGTGGCCATTCTGGCTGCCGGTGGGATCGTCGCGGGGCTGACGCATTGGTATCGTCCGCGCCCGCCCTCTGCACGCAATCTGATCCGCACGGCAGAGGCGCAGACTGTCTTTCTTTTCGACGATGGGGCTCTGGTCGACGCCACGCCCCCCGCGCGCAGGCTGCTGCGCGCCATTGACCGGCAAGGCAGCGATCTTGACGGGCTGACCGCCATCCTTGCACGACGGTTTCCCGATCTGCGCCATCAGCTGGGCGGCTTGTCAGGAAATGCCGCGATGCGGGTCCCCGATCCGGTCGGCGGCGGTGAGGTCGCACTTGAATATTGGGATGGGCTTTTGCGGATCACGCTGGATGATGCGGCGGTCGGGACCGCACCTATCGGCAATCTCGCCATCGCGGCGCTGCAGGACGAGGTGGGCGCCTTGCGCGCGATTGCAGAGGATGCGCCGCAACTGATCTGGAAACAGGATGACAACGGTCAGGTTACCTGGGCAAACCGGGCCTATCTGGCGCTGGTCGATACGGTCTGTCCGGTTGCCGAGGATGGTGATCCGCTCTGGCCGCCTGTGCCGGTCTTTGGCGATATGGGGCCTGTGCCCAGCGCCGAGAATCCGGTCGTGCGCCGCCATGTTGTCGCCTTGCCCGGCGAACAGGCCAGCCGCTGGTTCGAGGTCAGCAGCGTGCGGCGTGGCACGGACATCATGCATTTCGGTATCGACGCCAGCGGCATTGTGGAGGCCGAACTCGCACAAAAGACTTTCGTACAGACACTGACCAAAACCTTCGCCAATCTCTCCATCGGCCTCGCGATTTTTGACAAAGAGCGGCGGCTTGCGCTGTTCAACCCTGCCTTGCTCGACCTGACCGGACTTCCCGCCCCGTTTCTGAGTGCGCGGCCCATGGTGCATTCTGTGCTCGACCGGTTGCGTGACAACAACATGTTGCCGGAACCCAAGAATTACGCCTCATGGCGCGATCAGGTCGCCGCACTCGAGGCGGCGGCGACCCAGGGCACCTATTGCGAGACATGGAACCTGCCGGGCGGACAGACCTACCGGGTCACCGGTCGGCCGCATCCCGATGGCGCCATCGCCTTTCTGTTCGAGGATATCAGCGCCGAAGTCTCGCTTACCCGCAGTTTCCGGTCAGAACTCGATACTGCACAATCGGTACTCGACACGCTGGGTGAGGCAATCGCCGTATTCACCCCCGCTGGCACCCTGTCGATGAACAATGTGGCCTATACCGCGCAATGGGGCGGCACCCCGGACGTTTTGGCAACGGCGGATCTGTCCGACGAATTGCGCCGCTGGCAGAACCGCTGCGCGACGACCCCTGTCTGGGACGATCTGCGTGCGCTGGTCAGCGGCTATGGCACAAGGTCCGAATGGTCCGGCATCCTGCGGCTTCAAGACGGGCGGGCACTCATCTGCCGTTTCGTGCCCCTGTCAGGCGGCGCAATGCTGGTCGGCTTCGGACATCCGCAGGAAGACGAACTGCGAACAACTACGAGCACAGACCGGCAGATTGCAGATTTGCCGCTGATCGCTTCTCAGGCCCCGGCGCGGTCAGGGCGCGCGCGCAAGGTTCTGACTGCCAGCGCCTGAATTGACTTGCGGGCGGCGCCGGGCCTCCTAGTCTGGGGATATGAATTTTCAGGCTGGCCCCATCACTCTCGCGACCCTCGCCGAAACTGAGGCTTGCGCCCGGCGGCTCGCGCCCCGCTTGCTGTGCGGCGACGTGATATTGCTCAACGGGCCCATCGGCTCGGGCAAATCGGCATTCGCCCGTGCCCTGATCCGTGCGCGCCTCGACAACCCTGCCGAAGACGTGCCGTCGCCCACCTTTACCATTGTTCAGACCTACGCGGATGCGACCGCCGAGATATGGCATTGCGATCTCTACCGGCTTTCGCACCCTCAGGAAGCGATCGAACTGGGGCTGGACGAAGCATTCGAAACAGCAATCTGCCTTATTGAATGGCCCGACCGGATCAGCGCGATACTGCCCGCGCGCGCCTTGTCCATCACACTTGCCGCCGGAGATGTGGCACATCAGATCACAGTGACCGGACCAGAGCCATGGCGCAACCGGCTGGAGGGTGTCCTTGTCTAGGCGCAGATGCATCATCGACCAGTTTCTGCAACGAGGGTCATATGCGGACTGGCATCAGATCCCGCTCGCCCGCGATGCCTCGACCCGGCGCTACCTGCGGCTGAGCAACGGAATAGCTCAAAGCGTGATCCTGATGGATGCGGACCCGGCCAAGGGGCAGGACGTCACAGCTTTCCTGCGCATCGGGGCACATCTGGCGGCTATCGGGCTTTGCCCGCCCGAAATACTGCAACATGACATCGACACCGGCCTGCTGATCATCAGCGACCTTGGCCCGACGCATATCGCGGAATGGCTCGAAACCCGACCGGGCGACAGCGCGCTTCTCTACACCGCTGCGATCGGTGTCCTGGGCGTTGTCGCAGATCACACGCCCCCCTCTGGTCTGACGGTAATCGACGCAACAGAGGCTGGCAGGATGCTCGCGCCCCTCTTTGAACATTACTGCACCGATTGCCCCGATATCGCCGGGATCACCGGCACCCTGCAGGAAATCTGGTGCAGCGTCGCGCCAGACTCCACGACCCTCGCCTTGCGCGATTACCACGCCGAGAATCTTATCTGGCGCGGCGACCGCATCGGCACCGACCGGATCGGGCTGCTCGATTTTCAGGACGCCGTCCTCGCGCCGCCCGAGTATGACCTTGTCTCACTCCTGCGCGACGCCCGACGCGACACCCCGCCCGCGTTGCGCGTGACGCTGACCCGACACTTCTGCACCATGACGGGGCGTGATCCCACGCAGGTCGCAGCGGCGATGGCCTGCATCGCGGTGCAGCGCAACCTGCGGATTATGGGGATTTTCGCCCGCCTCGCCGCACAGCAGGGCAAATCGCGCTACCTGGACCTGCTTCCGCGCGTCTGGAACCATGTGACCGGGGAATTGCGGCACCCGGACCTCACCCGTCTGCAAACCGCCGTGCTGAACTCCATCCCCGCCCCCGAAGCGCATCTCTTGCAGAGGCTGCGCCAAGCATGACCCCCGAGGCGATCATGATCTTTGCCGCCGGGTTGGGCACCCGCATGGGGGCGCACACTGCGGACCAGCCAAAGCCGATGATCCCGGTCGCGGGCAAGCCTCTCATCGACCACGCGCTCGACCTGACGCGGGGGCTCGGGCTGCGCCGTACCATTGTCAACACGCATTACCGGGCAGAGATGCTGCGCCGGCATCTGGCCGGACGCAACATTCTGATATCGGATGAAACCGACCTGCTGCGCGAAACCGGCGGTGGATTGCGGCACGCGCTGCCGCTGCTCGGTGCGGGGCCGGTCTTTACGCTCAACAGCGACGCGGTCTGGGGCGGGACGAACCCGCTCAAAACGCTCGCACAAGCATGGGACCCCACGCGAATGGAGGCATTGCTTCTCCTGCTGCCGCCACAGGCCGCGCTGGGCCATCGCGGAGCGGGTGATTTCCTGATCGGACCGGACGGGCAAATCACGCGCGGAACCGGTCTGATCTATGGCGGGGCGCAGATCATGCGCACCGACAGGCTGGCCGATATCGCTGACCCTGTATTTTCGCTCAATCGGGTCTGGGATCAAATGGCACAGGACGGTGGCTTGTTCGGTGTGATCCATGACGGGCAATGGTGCGATGTGGGTCAGCCGCAATCCATCGCATTGGCCGAATCCATGCTGGCAAATGCCGATGTTTGAAGGACCCTGCCCCCGGCTCTACGGCCTGCCCCCCGGCGCGGATTTTGCCCGCGACGTGGTTGACGGCCTGACGCGGCGGATGCAAGGCCAACCGGCAGAGGCGCTGGCAAGGGTCACGCTGCTGGTCAACACCCGCCGGATGCAGCGGCGCGTGGCCGGGATTTTTGCGCTGGGTCCGGCCCGGCTGCTCCCCCGGATCAGGCTCATCACCGATCTGGCCTTTGATCCCGCTGCCGTGCGGTTGCCCTTGCCAGTGGCCCCCCTGCGGCGCCGGTTGGAACTTTCGCAACTCGTTAGCGAACTTCTGCTGCGCGAACCCGACCTTGCCCCGCGCGCCGCACTCTTTGATCTCTCGGATAGTCTGGCGCGACTGATCGACGAAATGCAGGGCGAGGGCGTGTCGCCGGATGTGATCGCCGCCTTGGATGTCAGCGATCAGTCGGGGCACTGGGCCCGGTCGCTGCAATTTCTGAACATCGCGCAGCGGTTTTTCGACAGCGGCGATGACGCCCCGGATATCGAAGCGCGGCAGCGGATGGCGATCACGGGATTGATCGCGCTCTGGGCAACCTCACCGCCCTGCGACCCGGTCATCGTCGCCGGATCAACCGGATCGCGCGGCACCACCGCGTTGCTGATCGACGCCGTGGCGAGTCTGCCCCTTGGCGCGGTGATCCTGCCGGGGTTTGACAACCACTTGTCACAGGCCAACTGGGACCGGCTCGATGATCCGATGACGGCAGAAGATCACCCGCAATTCCGCTTTCGGCGCATCATGGACAGGCTTGACCTTCGGGCCACCGACGTGCGCCCCTGGCAGGATACGCCGGCCCCCTGTCCCGCGCGCAACCAGTTGATTTCCCTGTCGCTCTTGCCCGCACCGGTGACGGATCAATGGCGCAGCGATGGCCCAGATCTGGGCGATCTGGGCCCGGCGACCCGCGATGTGACACTGATCGAGGCGCAATCGCCACGCGCCGAGGCAGAAGTGATCGCGCTGCGCCTGCGTCAGGCCGCAGCCGAGGGGATCACCGCCGCGCTCATCACGCCGGACCGTGGCCTGACCCGGCAGGTTGCCGCCGCGCTGGACAGTTGGCAGCTGGTGCCCGACGACAGCGCCGGTGTGCAACTCTCGCTTTCGCCGCCGGGGCGTTTCCTGCGGCAGGTGGCGGATCTGGCAGGCCAGCGGATCACTGCGGAGGCGCTCTTGTCGCTGCTCAAACATCCGTTGTGCCACTCCAGTGGCACCGACCGCGGCCAACATCTGCTGCGCGCTCGCGAACTGGAACTCAGCTTGCGGCGCTATGGCCCACCCTTTCCGGATGCCGCCGCACTGGAGAAATGGGCAACGAAGACCGGCACACATGACCCCGGGCGCCTGCATTGGGCGCAGTGGCTCGGCACGCTGATCGCCCCACTTCCCCAGACAGGCCCCGGACCCCTGACCGATCTGGTGCAAAACCACCTCGCTCTTGCAAAGGCGCTGGCCGCCGGTCCCGCTCAGACCGGGTCAGGCGGGCTGTGGGACGCGGCGGCAGGCCGCACCGCGCGCGACGTTTGCACTGATCTGACGCAGCACGCCCCCGCTGGCGGTATCATGTCACCCCGCGATTATGCCGCGCTTTTCGCCTCGGTCGTCAGCGGCGCGGTGGTACGAGATCGTGACAAGGGCCATCCGCAGATCCTGATCTGGGGCACACTCGAGGCGCGGGTGCAGGGTGCCGATCTGGTCATTCTGGGTGGTATGAACGAAGGGATCTGGCCCGAAACGCCCAACCCTGACCCTTGGCTCAATCGGTCTTTGCGGCAAAAAGCGGGTCTGTTATTGCCCGAACGGCGCATCGGCCTTTCCGCACATGATTATATGCAGGCGGTCGCGGGACGCGAAGTCTGGATCACCCGCGCCTTGCGATCCGCCGATGCCGAGACGGTCCCGTCGCGCTGGATCAATCGGCTGACCAATCTGCTTGGCGGGTTGCCAGCACAGGGCGGGCCTGAGGCGCTGGCCGCCATGCGCGCCCGCGGATCACGCTGGCTGGAACAGGCCGCGCAGATTTCCGCGCCCGCTACCGCGACGCCCCCTGCCCCGCGCCCCTCTCCGCGACCGCCACTCGCCGCGCGGCCAAAACTACTTTCGGTCACGCAGATAAAGACCCTGATCCGCGATCCCTACGCGATCTACGCTGAAAAGGTTCTGCGCCTCTCCGCGCTCGACCCGCTTACGCACGCTGCCGATGCGCCCCTGCGCGGCACAATCATTCACCGGATTCTGGAGCGGTTCATTTCGCGCCGCACGCCGCCCGATGATCCGCAGGCACAGGATCTTCTGCTCCAGATCGCAGCAGAGGCGCTGGAGGTGGACTGTCCCTGGCCGATGATGCGGCGCATGTGGCTCGCACGGATCGCGCGGTTTGCGCCGTGGTTTCTGGCAACGGAAGTCGCTCGCCAGTCACTCGCAACGCCTGAATACTTTGAGGAATATGGCAAAACCCTGTTGCCGGACCTCGATTTCACTCTGACCGCAAAGGCAGACCGGATCGACATTGGCCCGGACGGCAGCGCCTGGGTCTATGACTACAAGACCGGCGCACCGCCCACAGCCAAGGAACAGGGCAAGTTCGACAAGCAGCTACTGCTCGAGGCGGCAATGATCATTCGCGGCGGCTTCACCAAACTCGGCCCCCGGTCCGTCGCCGGTGCTGCCTATATAGGACTCGGCGCTGCGCCCAAAGAAGTTGCGGCACCATTGGCTGAGCACCCGCCTGCGCAGGTCTGGGAAGAGTTTCGGACCCTCATCACCCGCTGGCGCGATCCGGGGCGCGGCTATTCCGCCCGCATGGCAATGCAAAAGGCCACGGATGTCAGCAATTATGACCAGTTGGCCCGCTTTGGCGAATGGGATCAGGCGACACCCGTGACGCCTCAGGACCTGACATGATCCCGCGCAACGCTGCCAGCCAACGCCAGGTAGAGGCCGCCGATCCGGCCAATTCCACATGGGTTTCGGCCAACGCAGGCTCTGGCAAGACCCGCGTGCTGACCGACCGCGTCTCGCGCCTGCTGCTCGACGGGGTCGCACCGCAAAACATCCTCTGCCTCACCTATACCAAAGCCGCCGCATCCGAGATGCAGAACCGGCTCTTTCGCCGTTTGGGCGCCTGGGCCATGCAGGATGATAATTCACTTCGCGCCGAACTGTCCGAATTGGGCATCGACGGCGATCTTGGCGCATCCCGCCTGCGCGAGGCGCGGCGGCTCTTTGCTCAGGCTCTCGAAGTACCTGGTGGCCTCAGGATTCAGACGATCCATGCCTTTTGTGCCGGTCTGTTGCGGCGTTTTCCGCGCGAAGCCGGGGTCAGCCCGCAATTTCGGGAACTCGAAGAACGCGCCGCCACCCTGCTGCGCGCCGAGGTTGTCGATGCGATGGCCATGGGGCCAGAGCTTCCAGTCGTCGATGCGCTGGTGCGCCACGTCAGCGGCGATGATCTGGACAAGATCCTGACTGCAATCCTTCAGGAACGAGACGCATTTGCCCGCATGCCGTCCGACGCCGACCTCACATCAATGCATGGCATAGATCCCGGCGCGACGCGAAAAGACGCCATTGATCTGGCGTTTCAGGGATATGAGTCCAGCATCGTCAGCGACCTGACAGATGCCTTTGCCAGCCTGACAAAAACCTACACCGACTTCACCGCATCGCTGCGCGCGATCGACCTCAAATCGCCCGATCGGGCCAGTTTGGAGTCTCTTTTCGATCTGTTTCTGCACAAAAGCGGCGAATTCACCGGCCAATCCCGCGCCAGCCGCTTTCCGCAATCCAATCACAAAGCGGCCATCGCAGCGATGGAACCCTTTGCCGAAACGGTTTTTGACTGGATGGACCGGACCCAAGCCGCGCGGCAACTCCTGCTCGCTCTCGACGCGGCGGAACGAACCCGGGCGCTCTATGCCTTTGGCACGGCATTCGTGCAGGGCTACGAACAGCAAAAGCTTTGGCGCGGCGCGCTTGATTTCGATGATCTGATCCGCAACGCGCGTGCGCTTCTGACCGATCCGCAGGTGGCGCAATGGGTGCTATTCCGGCTCGATGGCGGCATCGACCATATTCTTGTGGACGAGGCGCAGGATACCAGCCCCGGCCAATGGGCCGTGATCCGCAGCCTGACGCAGGAGTTTGCCACAGGCAGCGGCGCACATCCCGACAGAAGACGCACGATTTTTGTCGTGGGCGACCAGAAACAATCGATCTATTCGTTTCAGGGTGCCGATCCCGCGGCATTCAACCAGATGCGCCTGCATTTTGATGCCCAACTGGCGATGAGCGGACAGGGCCTTAACGCGCTCGAACTTGAATATTCCTTTCGCTCCTCCCACGCTGTCTTGCGCACCGTCGACCACGTCTTTCGCGGCCCGCATCTCTCGGGACTCGGAGAGCACCCGCCCAACCATCTGGCTTTCAAAGAGGCAATGCCGGGCCGGGTCGATCTGTGGCCACCTGTCGCGGCGGTCAAGGAGGATGCCGACGGGCGTCACTGGGCCGATCCCGTCGATCAGGTCGGTCAGCGGCATCACGTCGTGCAATTGTCGCAAAGCATTGCGCGCGCAATCGTGGAAATGGTCAAAACAGGCACCATTCCGGCCCCATGGACCGGCGGCTCCTACGCCCGGCGGCCGATCACCGAAGGCGACATCCTCATTCTGGTGCAGCGCCGGTCAGAGCTTTTCTCCGAACTGATCCGCGCGCTCAAATCCGCCGGCCTGCGCGTCGCAGGTGCGGACCGGCTGCGCGTAGGTGCCGAACTCGCCGTGCGTGACATCGCGGCGCTCTTGCGGTTTCTGTCCTTGCCCGAGGATGACCTCTCCCTCGCCTGTGCCCTGCGCTCGCCGCTCTTTGGCTGGAGCGAACAGGACATCTATACCCTCGCCCAGCCCCGCCCGGATAAATCCTATCTGTGGGAAGCGTTGCGCAGCAGCGACACGCACAGCGACACCCGCGCTACGCTCGACGACCTGCGCCAACAGGCCGATTTCCTGCGGCCCTATGATCTCATCAACCGGATTCTCACCCGACATGACGGGCGACGCCGATTGATCGCACGGCTCGGGACCGAGGCAGAAGAGGGGATCGACGCGCTGCTCTCTCAGGCCATGGCCTACGAATCCACCAATGTCCCCGGCCTCACCGGCTTTCTCGAATGGATGGAGACGGACTCGCTCGAGGTGAAGCGCCAGGCCGACAGCGCCGGTGACGCGATCCGCGTGATGACGGTGCATGGGGCCAAGGGGCTCGAATCGCCCATCGTGATCTTGCCCGATACCGCCAAGCGCCGACCGCCCAACAACCGTATCCTCTATCCCAGCGGCGACGGGGTGATCTGGGCCACCCCAGTCGCCGACATGCCGCCCGTTATGCAACAAAAACGCGCCCAACTCGCGGCAAAGCAGGAGGACGAGCGGCGACGCCTGCTCTACGTTGCGATGACCCGCGCCGAAAGCTGGCTGATCGTCTGCGCCGCGGGTGATACCGGCGAAGGCGGCGAAAGCTGGCACGCAATGGTGACCGGGGGTCTGGAACAAGCCGGGGCTGAGACCATCGGAATGCCCACCGGTCCCGGCCTCCGGTTCAGCCATCTCGACTGGGAAGGGCTACCCCGGATTGCGGTCGCTCCAACCCCCAAAACAGTCACTATATCGGCGCAACTCGACCCATTGCCCATGCTCCCGGCAATACGTGACACCCTTCTCTCCCCATCCGATCTGGGCGGCGCAAAGGTGATGCCGGGCGAGACCGAAGCAGAAGAACGCGATGCCGCGCTCAGCCGGGGCAGCCTGATCCACCTTCTTCTTGAACACCTGCCCGCCATCGCTGCGCCGGACCGCAGCACCTATGCCCATGCGCTCGTCGCCGCGATGCCCGATGCCGGAATGATCCCGGACCATGACGGCCTGATCGCAGATGTCCTCCGCCTGATCGACAACCCCACCCTTGCTGGGATTTTCACCGCCGACGGTCTGAACGAGGTCAGCCTGACCGCGCATCTCCCAGAACTAGAGGATCGCGCCATACAGGGCACCATCGACCGGCTGGTCATCACCGCCGAGCGGGTTACCGCAATTGATTTCAAATCGAACCGGATCATCCCCGCAGGGCCCGACCAGGTCCCGGAGGGTATCTTGCGGCAGATGGGGGCATATTGCGCAATGTTGCAGCAAATTTACCCTGACAGGGAAGTCGAAACGGCCATATTGTGGACGGCAGCGGCGCAACTGATGCCATTGCCAACCGCTTTGGTCATGGCGGCGTTGCAGCGCGCCACAATCCCTTGATTCTCCGGCACAAGCCACATAGGTTTTCATCTCATCCATTCCGCCAAGGAGCATCACCGATGGCCACCGTAGCAGTTACAGACGCAACATTTGACGCCGAAGTGCGTCAGTCCACGATCCCTGTCGTGGTTGATTTCTGGGCAGAATGGTGCGGCCCGTGCAAAATGATCGGCCCCGCTCTCGAAGAGCTTTCTGCCGAATACGAAGGCAAGATCAAGATCGTAAAGGTCAACGTCGACGAAAACCCGAATTCCCCCGCCCAGATGGGCGTGCGTGGCATTCCGGCGCTCTTCGTGTTCAAGGACGGTCAGGTCGTAGCCAACAAATCCGGCGCCGCCCCCAAGGCCGCCTTGCAAAACTGGATCGACAGCGCGATCTGAACGCGCTTCAAACCATGGATCAGGGCGCCTTCGGGCGCCTTTTTCATAAAACTTGCGGCATTTTCCGCGTCAGGGGTCTCAGCATGTCCAAATCCGATTTTCCCGGCTGGCACGGCACCACGATCATCGGGGTGCGCAAGGGCGGGCAGGTGGTCATCGCGGGCGATGGGCAGGTCAGCCTGGGCCAGACCGTGATCAAAGGCACCGCGCGCAAGGTTCGCCGCCTTTCTCCCGGTGGGCGCGATGTCGTCGCGGGTTTTGCCGGATCGACCGCCGATGCCTTTACCCTGCTGGAACGGCTCGAGAAAAAGCTTGAGGCGATGCCGGGCCAACTCGCCCGCGCCTCAGTCGAACTGGCCAAGGATTGGCGCACCGACAAATACCTGCAAAAACTTGAGGCAATGCTGATCGTCACCGATGGCACCGTTCTGCTGGTCATCACCGGGGCGGGCGATGTGCTCGAACCCGAACATGACGTGACCGCCATCGGGTCTGGCGGCAACTATGCCCTCGCCGCCGCGCGTGCCCTGATGGACAGCGACCTTGGCGCCGAACAGATCGCGCGCAAGGCGATGGCGATTGCGGCCGATATCTGTGTATATACCAATGGAAACCTGACGGTCGAAACCCTGCCCGCCAGTTAACCCCGCCCCCGCATCGCTGCGACATATGCCTCCAACACCGCATTGATCCGGGTCTGATATCCCCGCCCCTGCGCCTGAAAATAATCGAGCACCTCAGGATCGATCCGCAGCGAAATCATCTTCTTGGGTTGCGGCGGAATGATCGTCACATTGGACCATTCCGGCTCTTTCGGCTGCGGCCCGGCCGGTTGCGCGGCCGTCACAGGGCGGATTTTGCGCAAGATTTTGCGGGTCATCGCATATCTACCTCTTTGACAGGGCTTTATGGGTTGATCCTGCTGAAATATATCGCAAAATATGACGTGTATATACACTATGTCAATACTCCATTCGCCCCTTGGTTTTCCGCCCAAACAGCCATAAATCCAAAGCGACAGAAGGATGCCCCCATGACCGACCTGACCCCGCGCGAGATTGTTTCAGAGCTTGATCGCCACATCATCGGCCAGAAAGATGCCAAACGCGCCGTGGCCGTGGCCCTGCGCAACCGCTGGCGGCGCAGCCAGCTCTCTGATGATCTGCGCGATGAGGTCTATCCAAAAAACATCCTGATGATCGGCCCCACCGGCGTCGGCAAGACCGAGATCAGCCGCCGCCTCGCCAAACTCGCCCGCGCGCCCTTCATCAAGGTCGAGGCGACCAAGTTCACCGAAGTGGGCTACGTCGGACGCGACGTGGAACAGATCATCCGCGATCTGGTGGATATCGCCATCGCCCAGACCCGCAGCCAGATGCGCGACGACGTCAAGGCGCGGGCGCAAAAGGCCGCCGAGGACCGGGTCATTACCGCCATCGCCGGCACTGACGCCCGCGAGGCCACGCGCGACATGTTCCGCAAGAAACTCAAGACCGGCGAACTTGATGACCAGATCATCGAAGTCGAGGTTGCCGATACCTCAAACCCGATGCAGGCCTTTGAAATCCCGGGTCAGCCGGGCATGGCCCCCGGCATGAATCTGGGCGACATCTTTGGCAAGGCCTTTGGTGGCCGCAAAACCCGTAAAAAACTCCGTGTCGCCGATAGTCACGAATTGCTGGTCGCCGAAGAGGCCGACAAACTGCTGGATGACGAGGCCGTGACCCGCGCCGCAATCACCGCAGTCGAGGAAAGCGGCATCGTGTTTCTGGACGAGATCGACAAGGTCTGTGCGAGGTCCGAAGCGCGCGGCGCCGATGTCAGTCGCGAAGGCGTGCAACGCGACCTTTTGCCCCTGATTGAAGGCACGACGGTCAGCACAAAACACGGGCCGGTCAAGACCGACCATGTCCTTTTCATCGCCTCGGGCGCCTTCCACATCGCCAAGCCGTCCGACCTCCTTCCAGAACTGCAGGGCCGCCTGCCGATCCGCGTCGAACTCCGCGCACTCACCGAAGAGGATTTTGTGCGCATTCTGACAGAGACGGATAACGCGCTGACGCTGCAATATACCGCACTGATGGCCACCGAACAGGTCACCGTCAGTTTCACGACAGACGGCATCGCAGCACTGGCCCGCATTGCGGCAGAGGTGAACCGCTCGGTCGAGAATATCGGCGCAAGGCGGCTTTATACCGTGATGGAGCGGGTTTTCGAGGATCTCTCCTTCGAAGCGCCAGACCGCTCCGGCGACACGGTTGTTGTCGATTCCGCCTTTGTAGAGACGCATTTGGGCGAACTGAGCCGTTCGGCCGACCTCAGCCGCTACGTTCTGTGACCGACGAATGCCCCTTTTCATTCCCTGAACCGGCTGAGATGAAGCCGCATGTCATTCGTGCGCTTTCTCACCACCAACTGGACCTGGCTTCTGGCCGGTTTCCTGCTGTCGTTTTCCTCCTCCTACGGCCAGACCTTTTTCATCGCGATCTTTGCGGGCGAAATCCGGGCCGATTTCGGACTTAGCCACGGACAATGGGGCGGTATCTACACGCTGGGCACCACGGCCTCGGCAGTGGCGATGATCTGGATGGGCGGCCTGACCGACAGGTTCAGGGCGCGGCAACTTGGCATGATCACCATGCTGGGGCTGGCCCTGGCCTGCCTGGCCATGGCCGCGCTTCCCGGTGCATGGGTCTGGGGTCTGGCTGCGGTGATCTTTGCGCTGCGCTTCGCCGGTCAGGGCATGATGAGCCATATCGCCATCGTCGCCATGGCCCGCTGGTTCGTCGCCACGCGCGGTCGGGCGCTTTCCATTGCCTCGATGGGCTTTTCATTGGGACAGGCGATCTTGCCCCTCCTTTTTGTGTCTTTTCTGCTGATGATGGACTGGCGGATGGCTTGGGTTGTTGCGGCGGGACTGGTCCTTGTCACCATTCCGGCCACCAACTTGCTATTGCGCAAGGAACGTACGCCGCAATCCATCGCCGAATCGTCCCAAGTCGCGGGCATGGCGGGTCAGCACTGGACCCGGTCGCAGGCCCTTCGCCATCCGCTCTTCTGGCTGATGATACCGCTGATGATCGGCCCGCCCGCATGGGGCACCGCGCTCTTCTTTCAGCAGGTCCATATTGCAGAGGTAAAGGGCTGGAGTTTGGCCGAATTTGTGTCGCTTCTGCCCGTCTACACCTTGGCCACAATCGTCTTTACCTTCGCCTCAGGCTGGGCAATCGACCGCTTCGGCACTGGACGGCTGGTGCCGTGGTACATGCTGCCTTTTGCGGTCGGTTTCACGGTCATCAGCTATGCGGACGGGATCGGTCTGGCAGCAGTCGGCATGGCGTTCTTCGGGGCGGGTTCCGGCGTTCAGGCCACGCTGCCCGGCGCCTTTTGGGCAGAATATTACGGTACGCGGCATATCGGCGCGATCAAGGCGGCGGCAGCGGCAGTCATGGTCTTTGGATCGGCTATCGGACCGGGAATCAGCGGCGTGTTGATTGATCAGGGTATCGACTTTCCGGCCCAGATGATCGGGATCGCAGTCTATTTCCTGCTTGCTGCGCTCTGTGGCGCCATCGCGATCCGTATGGTCCGACCAACGCTAGCGGTGGCGCCGTAAATAGACGTAATAGGCACCATGCCCACCATGTTTCAGATGCGCCGGGATTGCTTGCATCACCATCTGACCAATCGGCGGCAGGGATAGCCATTGCGGCACCTGATGCCGCAAGATTCCGAAACGGGCCGGAACGGGGTCGTAATCGTCACGGACTTTACCCTTGCCGGTGATCACCAGCACCAACCGACGGTTGGCGGCATAGGCCGATGAGATGAACCCGATCAAAGCCGGATGTGCCTGCGACAGGGTCATGCCATGCAGATCGATCCGCGCCTCCGGGGCAAGTTTGCCGCGCTTCAATTTGCCAAAGGCACCCGCATCCATCTGCAATGGCGCCTGCTGCAACCGGACCGGCAAAGAGGCCAACAGATCATGGCCGCGTCGATGATCCACCGCCTGCCCCATCTGAAACGGCATGACAGGCTCGGGTGGCGTAACCTCTGCGCGTGGTGCCACTCGCGGCGGCACAAGTTTATCAACGGCCGGCCGACGTGCCGCGTTCAGCGGCTTGGCATGGCGGGCGATCTGTTCCCACAATGCCTTTTCATCCTGCGAAACATGGCGCGGCCGGCGCATCACACCACCAGGGCGCGCGGCAAGAGTGCGATCATGCGCCCCGGATCCCGCATCGCACCGGCCCGAGCGCCAGCCTCGGCCCCGGTGCCGCAAAACACATCGGCCCGGTTTGGCCCCTTGATCGCAGACCCGGTATCCTGCGCCACCATCAGGCAGTGCAACCCCTCGGTCTCGATCCAGACCGGCGCGGCCAACGGCACATGCGCTGGATCAACGGCAAGGCTGCGCAGCGGCGACACCGACAGGCCCAGCGCGCCAATCGGCCCCTGTTCGGGCGCAATCCCGGTCACTTCACGGAAGAACACATAGCCCGGATTGCACCAGAGCAGCGATTGCACGGCGACAGGATGCTGCGCCGCCCAGTCGCGGATCACCTGCATGCTCATCTGTTCAGATGCACAGACCCCACGCGCAATCAGTTCCGCCCCGACAGAGCGATAGGGATGCCCGTTGCGCCCGGCAAATCCCAGCCGGATCACCCGACCATCCGCCAGCCGGACCCGGCCAGACCCCTGTAACTGCAGGAAAAACCGATCGAGCGGTGCCTCAATCCAACAAATCTCACAACCCGCAAGCGCGCCGCTCTCTTCAATCTGCTGCCGCGTCAGCCAGGGTCCCGCAGGCAGACCTGCGGGCAAGGCGTGAACCGGCACAGTAAACCGCACATCCCGGATAAGGGATCCATCCAGTTCCGGCTCGTAATAGCCGGTAAAGAGCGTATCGGGACCAATCAACACCGGCACGAACCATTCCTCAAAGAATGCGCGTGCGTCCGGCACCACATCAGCAGCGACGCGGATCGCGTCCCATTCGAAGGTGGTCAGTGCCGCCAGCGTCGCCCGAAAAACCGTAAAGGCCGCAGCAAGGTCATCTGCGGCCCAGCCGTTCAGCTGGTCATAGCCAAGATTGCAGGTCGTCTGCATCTGCGCCCACACCCCGGCCCGCCGCGCCCGCGATCACTCGCCCGTAGCGACAAGGATCCAGTTGGGATCTTCGCTGCCCATCACGCGGGCAAAGGTCCAGATATCCGTCTGGCGCTTGATCGCCGTCTTGCTTCCCTCGACAATCTCGCCAGACCTGTCGCGGACCACTTCGGTCATCTCACCGACAAAACGCACCGCGATCTCGGCCTCGCGGCTGTCGCGGTCAAATGTGGCGTCCTTCAGGGTCAGATCGCTGATCCCGACAAAGGTTGCCTCGACCTTGAGGCCCTCTGCCTCACGCGTCGCCAAAACACCCGCAAAGGCATCAAAGGCCTCGGCAGCAATGAACGGTTTGACCGCAGCCAGATCGCCACGCTCGAACGCCATCAGGATCATTTCATAGGCGCCGCCCGCACCCTGCAAAAACTCGCCTACGTTAAAGCTGCCATCAGCCCCCTTCATCGCAGCAAGTGCAGAGGCGGCATCACTGTCCGTCGGTACATGATCGGTGATGTCGCGGTCGGGGCCGCCTTCGATCACTTCAAAGTCGGGGCGGGACTTGCGCTTGCTGTCCGCGGGCAGGGCCACGGGCGGTTTTTCAAAGCCTTCGCGCGTTCCCAGCACGCTGCGCAACCGCAGAATCAAAAAGATCGCGATCCCGGCAAGAACCAGCAACTGGATAATGGGCGAATTCATGGCGTCCTCTTTCTTGGGGCGTCAGGCATGGCAAGGATGCGCTGTCGTCCTTATGTAAGTGCTCGAGGGGGTCAAGTCCACCTTTGGCCCGATGAATGACGAAGGGGTGCGGTCATGTGGCTGTTTCTGGCGTTTCTGGCGGTGCCGTTGATCGAAATCGCACTGTTCATACAGGTCGGCGGGCTGATCGGCCTTTGGCCGACGCTGCTGATCGTCGTGCTGACGGCGGTGCTCGGAACCATGCTTGTCCGTTCCCAGGGCGCACAGGTGCTGGGGCGCCTGCGGCAGTCGATGGCCGATCTCAATGACCCGACCGAGCCGCTGGCCGAAGGGGCGATGATCCTGTTTGCCGGTGCCTTGCTGTTGACACCGGGGTTCTTTACCGACACGACCGGTCTCTTGTTGCTGGTCCCTCAGGTGCGGCAATGGGTCATCCGTGCGGTTCGGTCACGCGTGCGGGTGCAGGGATTTCCAATGGGCTCGGGCGCCGCGCCGCATCAGTCCCGGCAGGGCGAAGTGATCGACGGCGAATATGAAGAGGTGCCGCCACAACGCACCGGCCCCCGGCGGCCATCCGGCTGGACCGAACATTAGACCACCGGCCTAATTTCTCCGCAGGCATTGAGCCAATGGCCCGCGCCTGTTAGGAACGGCGCAACAAATCCATTTCCACGGAGCATTATGATGACCGATACACCCGATACACCCGCGCAGCCGGAAACACCTGCCGCCACCCCCTCCGCTGCACCCGCTGCAAAAGTGACGCAGCGTGTGGTGGCTCAATACATTCGCGACATGTCCTTTGAAAACGGATTGGCGCAAAAGGGGATTCAGGGCGACGTGCAGCCCGAGATTGCGATTCAGGTCAATCTCGACGCGCGCAAACGCGGGGCCGACAATCAATACGAAGTCATCACCAAGCTGAACATCAAATCAAAATCCAAGACGACGGGCGACACGCTCTTCGTACTCGAAATCGAATATGCCGGCGTGTTTCAGATCGAGGGCTTGCCCGAAGAGCAGATGCACCCCTATCTGTTGATCGAATGTCCGCGCATCACCTTTCCGTTTCTGCGCCGGATCGTCAGCGACGTCACGCGCGATGGTGGCTTTCCCCCGCTCAACCTGGAAACTATTGATTTCCTTGCAATCTACCGCAACGAGATCACCCGGCGCGCACAGGCGCAGGCGGCCAAGACCCAGCCCAGCGGCGTGGTCTGATCACGGCTTCGGCCAGAGGCCGCCATCCGCCAGTTTTGCAACAAAGACCGCATGGGCGGCAGCCTCGGCGGCTGTTAACCGCGCGGGCAGCGGCACCGGCCGGGGTCGGGCTCGCCACTCCTGCGCAGGCTGTCCATCCGCCTGCGAACGGGCACCGGTGGCCAGAATAAAATCGGGCTGTCGGCCGCCGATCAGCTCCAGATAAACCTCGGCCAATATCTCGCTGTCGAGTAACGCGCCGTGCAGCGTGCGCGCCGAATTATCGATCCCGAACCGACGGCACAGCGCATCAAGAGATGCAGGCGAGCCGGGAAATTTGCGCCTCGCCATGCCCACCGTGTCAATCGCGCGGTCCATCGGCAGGGGCGGCAGTTTGATCCAGCCCAACTCGGCATTGATGAACTTCATGTCGAACGCCGCGTTATGGATCACCAGCTTTGCAGCGCCCACGAAGGCAAGGAAGGCTTGGGCGATATCGGCAAAAACCGGCTTGTCACGCAAGAAATCATCGCCAAGGCCATGCACCTCAAACGCACCCAGCGGCATGGCGCGCTGCGGGTTTATATACTGGTGATAGGTGCGCCCGGTCGGCATATGGTTGAGCAGTTCAACCGCGCCGATCTCGACAATACGGTCACCCTCGTCAGGCTCGAACCCGGTAGTTTCGGTATCCAGAACGATCTCACGCATCGGCCAACCCCGCCCTGATCTGTGCAATTACCCTTCGCACATCCGCGCGGGTCTCGTCCAGAGTCCGGGTTTCGATCACATGATCGGCACGACGGCGTTTTTCGGTATCTGGCATCTGTCGGGCCAGAATGGTGTCGAATTGAGCTTGGGTCATGCCGGGTCGGGCCAGCACGCGGTTTGCCTGTTCCTCGGGCGTTGTCGTGATCACCAGCGTCGCATCCAGCCAATCCTGCGCGCCGGTTTCAAACAGCAGGGGAATATCCAGCAGCACGATATCGGCAACGGCGCCGGCAAGAAACGCCGCGCGATCTGCGGCTACCAGCGGATGCACAATGGCCTCGATCCGCTTCAGCGCCTCCGGGTCGGATGCAATCGCCGCTTTCAGCGCAGCACGGGAAATACCGCCCTGCTGCAAAGCCTGCGGAAACATCGCGCCAATCGCCTCGACCGCGGCACCACCCGGGGCATAAAGGCGATGCACAGCGGCATCGGCATCCCACACCGGGATCCCCTCATCCGCAAACATCGCGGCGGTAGTGGATTTGCCCATCCCGATCGACCCGGTCAGACCGAGCAGAAAGCTCATCCCAGGACCGCCGCACGGGTGGCCTCATCCACCTCCGGGCGCAGGCCAAACCAACGCTCGAACGCCGGGACCGCCTGATGCAGCAACATGCCCAATCCATCGACCACGACACACCCCGCCGCCTCTGCCTCGATCAGCAACCTTGTGCGCAGCGGATTATAAACCAGATCGGTGACGACAGTGCCGGGGCGCAGCCCATCCAGTGGTACGCGAAACTCGGCGGCACCGGTCATGCCCAGCGAGGTGGTATTCACCACAGTGGCAGCATCATCGAGCATATTGCCCGCCTGCACCCAATCCATGACATGCACCTTTGATCCAAACTCGGCCTTGAGGGCATCGGCCTTGGGCCTGGTTCGGTTGGTCAGATGAATTTCCGTAACGCCCACTTCAATGAGAGCGGAAATCACCGCGCGCGCGGCGCCGCCGGCACCCAGCACCGCAGCGGGACCGGCGGTCGGCTGCCATCCGGGTGCGCCCTGCCGCAGATTTGCGATGAAACCATAGGCATCGGTATTGTCTGCGTGAATTTTGCCGTCCGCGCGAAAGATCAGGGTATTGGCAGCCCCGATCAGAATGGCACGGTCGCTGATATGATCGACCATATCCATCACGGCGACCTTGTGGGGAATGGTGATATTCACCCCGACAAAACCCATCTTCGGCAGCGTGCGCAGCACCTGCTCCAGATCACCCTCTGCCACATGCAGCGGCATGTAATCGCCCGCGATGCCATAGGTCCTGAGCCAATGGCGGTGCAGCCGGGGCGACCGGGAATGGGCAATCGGGTGACCGATGACACCGGCAAGGGGGATGATGGACCCGGTCATGAGGGCAACGCTCCGCGACTGGCAAGATAAGACAACAGTTCGATCAAAGGCAGACCCAGAACCGAAAAATAATCGCCTTCTATGCGAGAGAAAAGCCGGATCCCCTCTTCTTCGATCTTATAGGCGCCGACGGCATGACGAATACTGTCCCAATTGCGGGTGACATAGGAGTCGAGCCAGGCGTCGGTCAAGTCATGCATTTGCATCCGCACATGACCAATATGACGCCAGACCGGCGCACCCTCGGCATGAATGACGACCGCAGAATAGAGGTGATGGGTCCTGCCGCGCAGCACATGCAACTGATCCAGCGCCTCCTGTGGGCTTTGCGGCTTGGACAAGAGGGTGCCATCAAGGTCGAGGACCTGATCGCAACCGATCACCAGCGCGGCGGGATGTTTTGCCGCAATACGGGCGGCCTTGGCAGCGGCAAGGGTATCGGCAATATCACGGGCAGGTGCAGATTCAGCCAGCAGCGCGTCGCGGATCGCGGCCTCATCGACCCGGGGGACAACGACGTCAAAGGGCACAGCCGCATGCGCAAGCATCGTGGCCCTGACGGCAGAGCCTGATGCCAGTATGATGCGCTGTGACATGTGGATGACTCCGTGGGTAATACTGAGGGCAGGCTGTCAGCCATATCGATGAAAGTCCATGCAGCACAGGTGTCTGGGGATAAAGCGACCTTGCCGAACAAGGTCACTGCAGGTTTTCCACCGTGGAAAAGGATGAATCACACCTGTGGACGACTCGGTTTTTCTGGGCCTGTCAAGAGCAGGAATGATGAATCAGTAATGAGTTTTTAACTCATAAAATATTTTACTAACAATGGCTTACACGGTTATCCACCACATTGTCCCCATGGATATTTTCAAGTCTGGGGTGAGGATAACTCTGCGGATCAATCCGAAAACCCGACTTATCCAGAGCACCTACATAATCATCATCTTTCTTTCTCTTATCTTTCATTTAAGGAAAGAGTGGACTTGATCGGAAGGACAAAGTGAATGGATCTGCTGACCGGGACCTATTTCTGGATCAAGGCGCTGCATATCGTTTCGGTGATCTCCTGGATGGCTGGGATGTTCTACCTGCCGCGTCTTTTTGTCTATCACGTGGAACAGGCAAAGCCGGGGTCGGATACGGATACGATCTTTCAGGTGATGGAGCGCAAGCTGATCAAGCTGATCATGACGCCGGCAATGATCGCTACCTGGGTATTTGGTCTCTTGCTGGTGTTGATGCCGGGGGTAGTCGATTGGGGGTCAGGTTGGGCCTGGATAAAGACCGTGTCGGTGATCGGGATGACGGGGATGCACGGCTGGCTCGAGGCGCGGCGCAAGGATTTTGTCGCTGGTACGAACAGCCGGAGCGGGCGGACCTATCGGCTGGCCAATGAGGTGCCGACAATTCTGATGCTGCTGATCGTCGTGGCGGTAGTGGTCAAGCCGTTCTGAGCAAGGTTGACTTGGGCAGCGTTGCTCATTAGGTCTGCGTCCACCTTCCCGTCCGGGACAGGGTCAGCATTCACTTAGCCATAAAGACAGTCCGCCGGGCTGTGTCAGGATTTCCATGTCGCAACACCGTCTCAACCTTGCCGATCTCAAGGCGCAAAGCCCCAAGGACCTGTTGTCCATGGCAGAAGAGCTTGAAATCGAGAATGCCTCGACCATGCGGAAAGGGGACATGATGTTCTCGATCCTCGAGGAACGGGCGGATGAGGAATGGGTGATCGGTGGCGATGGCGTGCTGGAAGTGCTGCAGGACGGTTTCGGCTTTCTGCGGTCGCCCTCGGCAAACTATCTGCCCGGGCCGGATGATATCTATGTCTCGCCCGATATGATCCGGCAATATTCGCTGCGCACCGGCGATACGGTCGAAGGGGTGATGCAGGAACCCACTGATAATGAACGCTATTTCGCACTGACCAGCGTCGAGCGGATCAATTTTGAGGATCCGGAGAAAGCACGGCACAAGGTGGCCTTTGACAACCTCACACCGCTTTACCCTGACGAACGGCTCAAGATGGAGATCGAGGATGATCCGACGGTCAAGGATCGTTCGGCGCGGATCATCGACCTGGTTTCGCCTATCGGTAAAGGGCAGCGCGGGCTGATCGTGGCGCCGCCGCGGACCGGTAAAACCGTACTTTTGCAGAACATCGCCCATTCGATCGCGACCAATCACCCGGAATGTTACCTCATCGTGCTGTTGATCGACGAGCGGCCAGAGGAAGTGACCGACATGCAACGGTCGGTCAAAGGCGAGGTCGTGAGTTCGACGTTTGATGAACCGGCATCGCGGCATGTGGCTGTGTCGGAAATGGTGATCGAAAAGGCGAAGCGTCTGGTCGAACACAAGCGTGATGTTGTCATCCTCCTTGATTCGATTACCCGTCTGGGACGGGCGTTCAACACGACGGTGCCGTCCTCGGGCAAGGTTCTGACCGGTGGCGTCGATGCGAATGCCTTGCAGCGGCCCAAGCGGTTCTTTGGGGCGGCTCGGAACATCGAAGAGGGCGGGTCGCTGACCATCATTGCTACGGCGCTGATCGATACCGGCAGCCGGATGGACGAAGTGATCTTTGAAGAATTCAAGGGTACCGGCAACAGCGAGATCGTGCTGGACCGCAAGGTTGCGGACAAGCGGGTATTCCCGGCAATGGACATTCTGAAATCCGGCACCCGGAAAGAAGAGTTGCTGGTCAGCAAGGGTGATCTGCAGAAAACCTATGTGCTGCGCCGGATATTGAACCCGATGGGTACGACGGATGCGATCGAGTTCCTGATCGGAAAGCTGAAACAGACCAAGACAAATTCGGATTTCTTCGACTCGATGAATACCTGATTTATCTTTCTTAACAAAGCTTTAGCCTATGGATACGATCTTTGCCCTTGCCACGGCGCATGGCACGGCCGGCCTTGCAGTGGTGCGGATTTCGGGACCCGATGCGCTGGATGCAGCCAGTCGGTTGGCGGGCGCTTTGCCAGAGGCGGGGCGGAGCTTGCGGTTGTTGCGCAAGCGCAGCGGTGAGGTGATCGATCAGGCTTTGGTCCTGACATTCGTGGCTGGTCACAGCTTTACTGGCGAAGCTGTGGCAGAGCTTCAGCTGCACGGCTCCGTGGCCGTTGTCCGGGCCGTATTACAGGAGCTTGGGACAACCTTGCGGCCCGCGCTGGCCGGGGAATTCACGCGACGGGCGCTCGAGAATGGGCGGCTTGACCTCGCCCAGATCGAGGGTCTCGCCGATCTGATCGCTGCAGAGACAGAACAGCAGCGACGGCAGGCGATACGAATTTTTGGCGGGGCGCTAGGCAACAAGGTCGACATCTGGCGTGGCAAACTCATCCGCGCCGCGGCACTGATCGAGGCGACGATTGATTTCGCGGATGAAGACGTCCCCGTCGACGTGACACCTGAAGTCTCGACACTTCTGGCGGATGTCCTCGGTGAGCTTGATCGCGAATCCGCCGGGGTAAAGATCGCAGAGCGGATCCGGGACGGTTTCGAGGTCGCCATCGTTGGCGCGCCGAATGTAGGAAAATCGACCTTGCTCAATTGCCTGGCAGGTCGGGAGGCTGCAATAACGTCGGAATTCGCCGGGACCACGCGCGATGTGATCGAGGTGCGGCTCGACCTCGACGGATTGGCGGTGACCTTGCTGGACACTGCCGGCCTGCGGGATTCGCATGATGCGGTCGAGCAGATGGGTATTGCGCGGGGGGTCAACCGGGCCGAATCGGCCGATGTGGTGATTCACCTCGTGCTGCCGGGGCAGGAGCCAGAGCTTACGGTTCGGGAAGGCGACCTCGTGGTACTGGCCAAATCCGATTTGCACGATGTGACCGGACTTTCC
>Ga0105054_10000279_pt1 | contig 75814 bp, 73 predicted proteins | sample BON02_FD_78091 | JGI IMG/M metagenome (GOLD analysis project Ga0105054, IMG submission 78091) | Freshwater microbial communities from Lake Bonney liftoff mats and glacier meltwater in Antarctica - BON-02 (megahit assembly) | ecosystem: Environmental > Aquatic > Freshwater > Ice > Glacier...
AATGTGCTAATGAATTTTTTTTAACCGGTAAAGATCATCGTTTTAGTTAGAAAATTAGTCAATGTTCGCTAGAGTGAAAGGCCATTAGCACATTAGCACATTCCCAAAGTGAGCGAAGCGAAACGCCACATTAGCACATTCCTAGAGTGAGCGGAGCGAAGCGCCACATTAGCACATTCCCAAAGTGAGCGGAGCGAAGCGCCACATTAGCACATTCCCAAAGTGAGCGGAGCGAAACGCCACATGAGCACATTCCCAAAGTGAGCGAAGCGAAACGCCACATGAGCACATTCCCCGAATCTTCTCACTAACTAAAATCACCCCATCAGCGTCAGTCGCTCCTAAAGAGCAGCACCAAACCACGCCTCTATCTTACCCGCGAGTACTTCCGATATTTTGCGGTAAGATTCCACCGTCCAGCCAGCGACGTGGGGACTAAAAAGGACTTTGCCGGAGTGCGCTAGGTCGGTGAGTAGGGATTTTTCTTCGGGCGTAAACTGACTCAACTTTTCATTTTCGAGCACATCCAAACAAGCGCCTAAAACTTGGCCACTGTCCAAGGCAGCTTTTAAATCTTTCAGCCGCACCAATTCTCCCCTTGCTGCATTGATAAGGAAGACGGGTTTTTCGAAACGGCCGATGAAGTTGGCATCGACCATGGCCCTACTCTCTGTGGTGAGCGGCAAATGCAGACTCAAAATGTCGCAACTTTCGAAAAGCCGCTCCATACCTGCCTCCGTGGCGTAGACATCGCCATAACCGCTGAGATATTTGTCGTAAGCCAATACTTTTACCCCAAAACCTGAGAGTTTTTGGGCTGTAGCATGGCCGTTATTGCCATAACCAATCAAGCCGACGGTTTTACCTTTGAGTTCGATGCCCCGGTTGGCTTCACGCTGCCAAATGCCCTGACTCACTTCAGTATGGGCGGTGTTCAGTTTATTAAAAAGGCTCAGTAACATGCCTATCACATGTTCGCCAACGGCATCTCGGTTGCCTTCGGGGGCATTAAAGAGGGCGATGTCGAGGGCAGCAGCAGCGGCTTCATCGATATTGTCGAGGCCGGCACCCGCACGTGCTACCCACCTTAATTTGGGAGAAGCAGCTAACATGGAGCTGGTGATAGGTGTTTTGGTGCGTATTACCAATCCGTGGGCATTGCGCATTGCATCGGCGATATCTTCAGCGGCGATTTTAGGCTGATAGTCGATAACCACCTGCGGAAACAAACGCAGCCGATCCATCAATATAGGATGGAGGTCGTCGACGATCAGTAGGCGAAATTCCTCAGCGGCCATGGGGGTAAAGCAAGCGGGTGAGTTGTACAAATTGGTCGACCGACAACTGCTCGGCTCTTTTGCTGCGTATTCCCATAGGGTCCTCAAAATCCTCGGGCAGCAGCTGTTTAAGGGCGTTGCTCAGCATTTTTCGGCGCTGGTTGAAGGCTGTTTTTACGACAAGAAACAAAGCTTTTTCGTCACAGTCGGGGTCACGTGGCAAACGTTGCAGCCGTAAAACGCCCGATTTCACCTTGGGTGGCGGGTTGAATACGCCTTCATTCACCGTAAAAAGATATTCGGCATGGTAAAAGGCCTGCACCAGTACGCTGATGATACCGTATTCTTTGCTGCCATGGGATGAACAGATGCGCTGGGCCACTTCGCGCTGGAACATCCCTGTCATTTCTGGAACAAGATTGCGGTTTTCGAGTACCTTAAAGACAATCTGTGTGGAGATATTATAAGGATAGTTGCCAATCACAGCCACCAAGTCGCGGATGTGGTAGGGGAGATCGAGCTGCAGAAAATCGCCGATAAAATCGGTATCCACATACCCTTGTTTGCTGATGAGGTGGTTGATGGATTCGGTATCTACCTCGCTCAAAAGTAATTTGTAGGGTTGTTCGCGGAGATATTGCGTGAGCATACCGGTTCCAGGGCCAACTTCTATGACGGTTTGGTAACCGCCATAACCCGTCAGTGTACTTGCGATACGTTTGGCTGTGGGCTGGTCGGTTAGGAAGTGCTGACCGAGCCCTTTTTTCGGACGTACTTTTTCTGAATCGTAGGCTTTTCTCATGAGAACAGGCTCAAAAATAGCAGAAGTATCGCTTGCCGCGTTTTTCTGTCCTATTTTGCCACAACAAGCAGGGCGACTTCTTTCGTAACCGCCGCCAAACCTTGTAACTTTGAAATAAAATAACATCATGATACAACTCAAAAGCACCGCTCAGGCTAAAAATCACGCCTGCCTGATTTGGTATGCCGATAACGATTTACAAACCGATGCCGCAGGATTAACCCCTGCCGAGGCCACTTTCGTCCAAAAACAATTCGACAATAAAAAAACCGTCGTCGAAATCAACCGCCTCACGAGTTGGGTCATTGTCGTGAAGCCGACCACCAAAGACGATGCGACTACCGACCGTGAAGCTGCCCGCAAGGCAGGTCACAGCGTTTATCAGATCTTCAAAAAATACGAAATACGCGAAGCAGCGGTCATTGCTCAGTCGGGCGCTAGCCGCACCGCCGACTTCATCGAAGGTCTGGCCTTGTCGACGTATCAATTCCTGCGTTACAAAACGGGGGCCGACGATAAAAAATACAGCTTTAATGCGCTGCAAATCGATGCACAAAGTCTTACTACAGCTACCATCAACAAACTACAGCATATTGTAACCGCCGTTTTTCATGCCCGTACCTTGGTTAATGAGCCGGTTTCTTATCTCACCGCCGAACAATTCAGCCTCGAGATGCAGCAATTGGGCAGTGAGGCTGGTTTTAAGGTAGAAGTACTCAACAAAACCAAAATCGAAGCCCTTAAAATGGGTGGTATTTTGGCGGTTAACCGGGGCAGTCAGCGTCCGCCTACCTTCAATATTCTGGAGTGGAAGCCCGAGAATGCCAAAAACAAAAAACCATTGGTGCTGGTCGGTAAAGGCATTGTATACGATACCGGCGGACTAAGTCTCAAACCCACCCCCGGCGGCATGGACAGCATGAAATGTGATATGGCGGGAGGTGCCGCAGTGGTAGGCGCCATGTACGCCATCGCCAAAAATAAACTACCGGTGCATGTGATAGGTTTGGTGCCTGCCACCGACAACCGTCCCGGCGAAGATGCCTACACCCCAGGTGATGTGATCACCATGTTCAGCGGTAAAACTGTAGAGGTATTAAATACCGATGCCGAAGGCCGCCTGATTTTGGGCGACGCCCTACATTATGCCAAAAAATACGATCCAGAGTTGGTGATCGACTTAGCAACCCTAACAGGTGCCGCCGTTATGGCCATTGGAAGCCACGGCTGTGTGGTGATGGGCACGGCAACCGACGACCTAGTTGCCCTCAGAACTGCAGGCAATGCCGTTTACGAACGCACCGCCGAAATGCCTTTCTGGGAAGAATATGGTGAGATGATTGTTTCAAAAGTCGCCGACATCAAAAACATCGGTGGCCGCGAAGGTGGCGCCATCACTGCTGGGAAATTCCTGGCGCACTTCATCGATTATCCTTGGATACACATTGATATTGCTGGTCCAGCCTTTTTAGATGCTGAAAGTAATTACCGCGGTAAACACGGCACAGGAACAGGCGTGCGTTTGTTGTACAACTTCATTGAAAGCAGAATTAATGGATAAGTTGGCCAAAATCCGCCTCGGTATCAGCGTAGGTGACCTGAATGGTATTGGCATGGAGGTGATCATCAAAACCTTCATGGAAGCCAAAATGACGAGTTTTTGTACACCTATAGTTTATGGGTCGAGCCGCACAGCCGGATACCACCGCAAAGCCTTGGGCATTACCGACTGGAGTTTTAACCTGATCAACGATGCCAGTGAAGCCAATACGAAAAAGGTAAATCTGGTCACGGTTTGGCAGGAAGACGTCAATCTCGAATTGGGTGTTGCCAGTAAAGAAGTAGGTGTCTATGCCTTAAAATCACTCGAAGCTGCCGTTGCTGATCTCAAAGCAGGTAAAATCGACGCATTGGTCACCGCTCCAATAAATAAAAACACCATACAGGCCGAAAATTTCAATTTTCCGGGGCATACCGAATATCTCCAGCAAGCTTTTGGGGTGAAAGATGTGTTGATGTTCCTCATCAGCGACCGCATGCGGGTAGGTACACTTACCGGTCATATACCGCTGAAAGATGTCGCCAATAAACTCGGCAAAGAGGCCATCATGGGTAAACTCCGCCTCATGCAGCAGTCGTTACAGCTCGATTTTAGCATACGCAAGCCACGTATTGCGGTTTTGTCGCTGAACCCGCATGCTGGCGATAATGGTTTGCTCGGCGACGAAGAACAGCGCATCATCAAACCCGCCATCGAAGCTGCCAACCAAGACGGTATGCTCGTATTTGGACCCTATGGTTCAGATGGTTTTTTTGGCAGCAATCAGTTTATGCAGTTTGATGCCGTTTTGGGTATGTACCACGACCAGGTGCTCACCCCTTTCAAGGCCCTCGCTTTTGAAGATGGCGTAAATTACACCGCCGGCCTACCCATCATCCGTACCTCACCCGACCACGGCACAGGCTACGACATTGCCGGCAAAAACACCGCCGACCCCAGCAGTTTCCGTCAGGCTGTCTTTGCCGCCATCGATATCGCCCGCACCCGCGCCGAAAACATAGCGCTCCAAGCCAACGCCATCAAACCGCAAAAGGTGAAGTTCGAGGATGGGGAATAACAGAGGCGCTGACGCCTCCAGTATCCCCGTCTAGCTCGGCCTGTAGAGTATTTCCCAGCGCTTCGCCATGAGCGCTTCATAGGCCTCCTGCATCTCCAACGACAAAAAGCTGCGTCTCAGTAATGCTTTGGCATCAGGCAGTTTTTTTTCAAAACGGTGAAAGGCTGCTTCGATTTGTTTCGCAGTTAAGCCAAGTTTTTGACCGAATAGTTCGAAATGCGCCCGTTTTAGATTTTTCTTCTTTCCCAATAAGGTAAGCGCCAATTCTTCTTCATCTGCAGGGTTAGCGATGGCCACGTTGAGCAGGTCATAAGCTGGTGCCAAAATCCAGCCCGAAGGCTGCTCAATCATCGAGAAATTTTTCAAATGCATATCATTGTTCCCGGTGATGAAACAGAACAATGTCAGCTCAAAAAGGAGGATGCTATCCAGCAAAGGGTTAGCCGAGTAGGTGAGCAGCGCTTTGCCTACTTTTTCCATGGAGCTTTTGTATTTATCGAAAGCTTCGGTGATTTGATACATATCGAGCATATGTATTTTTTCGCCTCTTGTTATCCGGTCGATTCTGCGGGTGAGAAAGGCCAATTCGCCCGAAACCAGCCGAATAAGGGTAGAAGGAGCGACACTTATCCCGAAAATTTCGGCCATCCGCATGGTGAGATGTTCGTTTTGAGGTAGTTCCTGATAATAACTGCTGGGGGGTTTGAGTATAAATAGCCCACCCATAGCTTCTGTCACGGTAAGGCGTTGGTTTGATTTGTCAAGCGTATCTTTTATCGTGCTCAACGATAATTTAGCCTGAACACCCGGTACGGCTACACTACGTTCGATAACACTTTGGGCCAGTTCATTCATCTGGTCGATGGAGTAAGGGAGTGACGGTGGTTTAGTATGGCCAAAAAAAGTTTTAGAACAGCCAGGATGAAAATCCAGCGATGTCTCGAGGGGTAAGTAGCAGTACAAACACTTATTCATGGTCGGCTTCATGAATTGGGATGATACTTACTGCACCTATGCAGTTTTTGCAGCAGGCCAATAACAGTCCCATGGGGTCTTCTCGGTCTATTTTCCAATGGTTAGAGGCTATATCCAGTAACCAACCTTCGGGTATCAAACCTTCAAAAAAGGGGAAAAGCCGTGTGGACCTGTATTCTGCCTCTTGTACTGGCATCGCAAAGCTGAGGAAGTCGTTCGGGTGTTCGGCTACATACTTTGCGTCATATTGAAAGCCATATTCACCGTCGTCGGTTTCCCGAAGCAGGCCGGCCAAATGGTCTTTGTAAAAAACCTGTGCACTTCTCATGACATGCTCCGTTTGAGTGGCACGGGTGCTAGTTCGTGACCAAACATTTGTAGCACAAGGTTTACTTTATCGAGCTGCAAATTGGTTTTGCCTTGTTCGAGTTTTCTGATTACGGTCAAAGCCACACCTGCCCGCTCGGCAAATTCTTCCTGGGTTAGCTTTACGGCTTTACGACGTGTTTTGATAAATTCCGCTAAATTTGATGTATGTATTTGCATATATTTTGTTTCAAATATAATAAATTATATGTTTTTAGATATGATTTTATTAAAAGAAATTATTTTATATGTAATTGAATATGGAAACTATCTATAAATTGTTTTGCGCGCTTCATGCTTAAAAAAGGCTGATGGCATACAATGGCTTTTCGACAATAAATTTCTTGTATTTGAAAAAGTAATGGTGACCCGCTAAGGTGGACGACCAATTTAGGGAGTTGGGGGAGTTGATTGAGTCCTGAAAAAGCGAGTTTTCGTTTTTGGGTGATTTGTTCAATGGGTAGTTGGGATAGCAGGATAGTAACAATACTGATGAATAGCGTAAGGGTAGTATAGCACTTCAACATTAAATGTTGTTAGAACAATTACTTATTTGCCACATCCCAATTGCTCTCTCCGCTTAAAAACTGGACTAGTTAGGCCGCATTCTTTTCAGTGATTAATCATTTTTGACTGTGGAGGCACAACTTCGAATTTGCGCTAATTGCTTAGCGAAAACCTCGTTTGAACAGGGTTCGATGAACGCACCAGGACGAGTAGTGGCCGCTTAACCAAAACACCCATCTGTCGAACTCCCTCAACTGCCCCAACTCCCTCACCCCCTCAACCCCCTCAACTCACTATTTCCCGCAACTATTTTTGCAGATATATCCAGAATCATTACCTTTGCAGTCCCGAATTGGAAGCACTTCACGCATACAAGCTCCGGTTTTCAAGTCTGAATCTTGGATCCCATACGTTTGAATACAACGTTGACGCCTCTTTTTTCGGCCATTTTCCGGGCAGTCTAATCACAGAAGGTGATTTGAAAGTAACGGTCGAGGTCGAGAAAAAAACAAGTGCCCTGCACTTACAATTCGGTATAAAAGGACAGATTGAACTGCCTTGCGACCGCTGCCTCTCATCTGTAATGGTGCCGGTAGACAGCTCAGCAAAGTTGGTAATCCGCCTCAGCGGTCAGCCTGGAACAGACGATGACGATCTGATTTGGTTGCCCATGACGGCGTACGAATACAATCTGTCCGCTTATATCTACGAAAACATCCATCTGAACATACCTTTGCGGGTAAGTTGTGAGATGGGACCGAATAAAGCTTGTCGTGCCGATGTGGAAGCGTTGCTTTCGAAATACAACGGTGAGGCAGCTGAAGAAGCAGCAGAAGAAGAGAAGACCGACGGTCCGATCGACCCACGCTGGGAGAAACTGAAAAATTTAAAGTTCTAGTAAGATGCCAAATCCGAAACACCGCCACTCGCGGAGCAGAAGAGACAAACGCCGCACGCATTACAAAGCAGAAGCTGCTACCGTAGCTACTTGCCCTACCACCGGCCAGCCGCACCTTTTCCACCGCGCCCATTGGTTCGAAGGTAAGATGTACTACAAAGGCAAGGTTGTTATCGACAACGCCGTTGCTGAGTAAGTAAATCAGGTCAGTGAATATAGGCATTGACATGATGGGGGGCGATTTTGCCCCAGAAACCACCCTCGACGGTGTTGTACGTGCCCTCAAATCGTTGCCTGCCGATGTGCAGCTGACCCTTTTTGGTGATCAGCAACAGCTAGCGGCCGGCCTTGAAAAGGCAGGGGTTTCTGCCCATCGACTTACACTGGTACATACCAGTCAAGTCATTGCTATGGGCGAACATCCCACCAAAGCCATTCCCAAAAACCCCGACTCCAGTATTGTGGTTGGGTTTTCCTATTTACGCGCGGGTAAAATTGATGCCTTCGCAGGAACCGGAAATACTGGAGCCATGCTGGTAGGTGCCATGTACACGGTAAAGTCGATACCCGGCGTAATTCGGCCGGCCATCGCCTCCTTGGTGCCTAAAGAAGACGGCAGTCACGGACTCATACTCGATGTGGGTGCCAATGCTGATTGCCGGCCAGATAGTTTGCTGCAGTTCGGCATACTTGGTAACCTTTACGCCAAACATATTCTCAAAATCGAAACCCCGCGGGTGGCATTGATGAATATTGGTGAAGAAGATGAAAAAGGAAATCTTTTAGCTCAGGCTTCCTTCAAAATGATGAAGGACAACGAGTTTTTCCAGTTTACCGGAAATATCGAAGGTCGCGATTTGTTTAATAACAAGGCGGATGTAATTGTATGTGACGGCTTTACCGGCAATGTACTCATCAAAATGGCGGAGTCATTTCATGAGTTGGTTACCCACCGCCAGATTGAACATCCTTTTTTCGACCGCTTCAATTATGAGAACTATGGTGGCAGTCCGATACTCGGTTTAAATGCCCCTGTGGTCATAGGACATGGCATTTCGAGTGGTGTTGCCATCGAGAATATGATCCGGCATGCGGTAGAGATCGCAGGCTCGGGCTTGACCGATCAAATTCGGGAAGCGTTTAATTGATTTTGCTTAAAGCTGAAAAGTTCTAATTTGCACGTTCATTCCCGGTGAAGACGGGGAACAGCCGCTTGCTTATTTCCTGAAAAATAGTAATGACAAAAATGACTGCAGCCATCACCGGCATACATGCCTGGGCGCCCGAAGACGTGGTGACGAACTTCGACCTTATGAAGGTCATGGACACCAACGACGAATGGATTCAAACCCGCACCGGCATACGGGAGCGCCGTTTTTTCAAAACCCCCGGTTCTGCTACTTCTGATATAGGTGTTCATGCCGTAAACGGCCTCATGGCCAAAACCGGCCTGAAACCCGAAGAAATCGAACTCCTCATCTGCTGCACCGCCACACCTGATATGGCTTTTCCGGCTACCGCCAACATCATTTGCGATAAAATCGGCGCCAAAAATGCCGCTGGTTACGATTTATCTGCCGCCTGCTCAGGCTTTTTATTCGGACTCACCACCGGTGCCAAGTTTATTGAAGCCGGCATGTACAAAAAAGTCGTCATCGTAGGTGCCGATAAAATGACGTCCATCCTCAACCTCGAAGACCGTGCTACCGCCATCATCTTTGGCGACGGTGGGGGAGCTGTTTTGCTCGAACCTAATTTCGAAGGCAACGGTGTCATCGATGCCATCATGCGCAGCGATGGTAATGGTCGCCATTATCTACACCAAAAAGCGGGTGGATCGGCAAAACCCGCTTCTATCGAAACCGTTGAAGCCAAGGAACATTTTGTGTACCAGGAAGGCAAAACCGTCTTCAAATTTGCGGTCACCAATATGGCCGATACCGCTGCCGATATTATGGCTCGCAACAACCTAACCCCCGATGACGTAACCTGGCTCGTGCCCCACCAGGCCAACAAACGTATCATCGATGCCACCCGCGAACGTGTAGGTTTGCCCGAAGAACGCACCATGGTGAACATCGAACGTTACGGCAATACCACCAATGGCACCTTACCGCTTTGTTTGTGGGAATGGGAAAATAAGCTCAAAAAGGGAGATGTCCTCATACTTGCCGCCTTTGGTGGCGGGTTTACTTGGGGAGCCCTTTATTTAAAATGGGCATACGACACGAAATAATCAGACTTATTTTTGCCGCCGAATACCCGTAAATCATAACTTGCATTCCTTATGGCCAGTACATCCGAATTTCGCAATGGACTATGCATCAAATTTAACCACGACATCTATAAAGTTGTGGAGTTCCTGCACGTAAAACCAGGTAAAGGGGCCGCTTTTGTGCGGACCAAACTCAAAAGCATGACCACCGGTCAGGTTTTGGAGAACACCTTTCCTTCAGGCGCTAAAATCGACATCGTCCGCATCGAAACCCGCGAATACCAATACCTCTACAAAGACGATATCGGTTTCCACTTCATGGACAGTGATACCTTTGAGCAAATCACTATCGAAAAACCACGCATCAATGCACCGGAATTCCTCAAGGAAGGCATTATCTGCCTCGTTTTGGTAAATACCGACGATGAAACCATATTAGGCTGTGAATTACCACAGCATATTGATTATGAAGTTACCTACACCGAACCCGGTGTGCGTGGCGATACCGCTTCGGGCAATGCTATGAAACCTGCTACACTCGAAACCGGCAATGCCATCAACGTACCGCTATTCGTGAATACCGGCGACCGTATTAAGGTCGACCCATCCGAAGGCCGTTATATTGAACGTGTAAAATAAAACACCATTAACCAAGAAAACCATGGATCTGAAAGAAATACAGGACCTCATTCGCTTCGTATCGAAGTCGGGTGTAACTGAAGTAGCATTGGAAAAAGACGGTTTTAAAATCGTGATCAAGTCGGACCGTCCTTCAGAACAAATTGCTTACGTACAGCAGGCACCTATGATGATGGCACCACCCGTACATGCCGCCCCAGCTGTTGCCGCCCCGGTAGCTGCCGAAGCTGCTCCAGTAGCTCCGGTCGCCGAAAGTGGTGTGCCCATTAAATCACCAATGATTGGTACTTTTTATCGTTCAGCCGGTCCCGACAAAGAATTTTTCGTCAAGGTAGGCGACAGCGTAGAAAAGGGCCAGGTGGTTTGTATTATCGAGGCCATGAAGCTGTTCAACGAAATCGAATCGGAGGTCAGTGGTACCATCCTTAAGGTATTGGTTGATAATGCTAATCCGGTTGAATACGACCAGCCTTTATTCCTGGTAGGATAAGGCCGGCATTTGCCGCCTAATCCATTGCTGAACGCTTAAAAAAACATATCGTGTTCAAAAAAATACTGATAGCCAATAGAGGCGAAATTGCATTACGCATCATCCGGACTTGCCGGGAGATGGGCATCAAAACGGTGGCGGTATATTCTACAGCCGATCGCGAGAGCCTCCATGTACGTTTTGCCGATGAAGCGGTGTGTATTGGTCCGCCCAAAAGCATCGATTCTTATCTTAATATCCCGAGTATTTTGGCCGCCGCCGAAATAACCAATGCCGATGCCATTCATCCAGGCTATGGTTTTTTGTCGGAGAACGCTAAATTTTCTGAAATCTGCCGCGACTATGGTATCAAATTTATCGGTCCGTCGCCAGAGTCCATTTCTTCGATGGGTGACAAGGCTACTGCTAAGGAAACCATGAAAGCCGCCGGTGTTCCTGTTGTTCCGGGCAGCGAAGGGTTGATCGCGAGCATCGAATTGGCCAAAATAGAGGCCGAAAAAATTGGCTATCCGGTCATCATCAAGGCAACAGCCGGTGGTGGTGGTAAAGGCATGCGGGTGATCTGGAAAGCAGAAGATCTCGATACCATGTTTGATCAAGCCAAACGGGAGGCAGCCGCTTCCTTTTCGAGCGACGGTTTGTATATGGAGAAATTCATCGAAGAGCCACGTCACATCGAAATTCAAATCGTCGGCGACCAATACGGTAAAGCTTGTCATTTGTCGGAGCGCGACTGTTCCATTCAGCGCCGTCACCAGAAATTGATTGAAGAAGCACCGTCACCATTTATGACCGACGATTTACGTCAGCGTATGGGCGATGCAGCCATTCGCGGTGCGACGGCTGTGGGTTATGAAGGCGCGGGAACCATCGAGTTTTTGGTCGACAAACACCGTAACTTCTACTTCATGGAGATGAATACCCGTATCCAAGTAGAGCATCCGGTTACCGAGGAAATTATCTCTTATGACCTCATTAAGGAGCAAATTAAGGTAGCGAGTGGCATTCCCATCAGCGGTAAAAATTATCTTCCGAAGATGCACGCCATCGAGTGTCGTATCAACGCCGAAGATCCATACAATGATTTCCGTCCGAGTCCAGGAAAAATCACCACCCTACATGTACCAGGTGGTCACGGGATACGGGTAGATACCCATATTTACAGCGGTTATACCATTCCGCCGTATTACGACTCGATGATTGCTAAGGTTATCTCTATCGCGCAAACCCGCGATGAAGCCATCGCTACCATGGAGCGCGCTTTGAGTGAGTTTGTGATAGAGGGCATCAAAACCACCATCCCTTTCCATGTCAAAATGCTGAAAGACGAAAACTTTCGTGCCGGCAACTTCAATACCCAGTATATGAATACCTGGGAGATGGGCGAGCAGTAAATTCAAAATTTCAAATTCAAAATTGGGCTTGGTTCGTATTTCGGATCAAGCCCTTTTACTTTGTACGGCTTTCTGTTTTAATGGTTCTAAGGTGCTAAAGTGGTCTCTTTGCGGCTTCCTGAAAAGGTTGCAGTTTTTACGTTAAAACGGTGATTGGCTGACGCCTCAATAGTAGCACATTTCAGCGCATCCGTTTTCTTCTGTTGTGAAGCTCGCACAAGCGAGGCCATTAATATTGAACTCGAAATTTTGAACTAAAACAGCTCGAACCTTTTTGAAAAAGAAGCGTTAACTTTGTAATCCTATGACTATGCAGACCGTACAAAACCTCGTCACCATTTACAGCGAATCAACGCCGAATCCAGAAACGATGAAATTCGTTTCGAATCGTTATATATTACCCGACGCTAGCCTCGAATTTACCGACGCTACGAGTGCCGCGGCAGGTTCGCCTTTGGCGGCTAAATTATTTGAATTTCCCTTTGTACAGGGGATTTTTATGGCCTCGAACTTCGTTACCGTAACTAAAAAGACTACGGAAGACTGGTTCGAAATCACGCCTATCCTGAAAGATTTCGTGAAATCTTATCTCGAATCAGGCATGGCTATTTTAGCTGAAAAGCAGGTCGTAGCAGATACCAGTAACGACAGCGAGACCATCAAACGTATTCGCCAAATTCTCACGGATTACATTCAGCCAGCGGTAGAACAAGACGGCGGAGCCATCAGCTACAAACATTTTGACGAAACTACGGGTGTGGTAACGGTGACCCTTCAGGGTTCATGCAGTGGTTGCCCTTCTTCTATGATTACCCTTAAAGCGGGCATCGAAAACCTCCTGAAACGTATGTTGCCCGAGGTAACCGAAGTAATTGCCGACACGCAATAATTACCTTAAAATCCGCCTACTTTATCATCTCCTCGGGGATCTGCGCCACCTTCTAGGGTAGCGTCAGGTAAAATACGTATGCCTTCGGCACGCCCGTAAGGAGAGGATGGTTTGAGTACATAGCCTCTTTCTTTCAAGTCGCGCAACATCCTTTTGTTAAAGCGGCCCAATTCAAATTTGACTTCGTCTGGCAACCACTGGTGGTGAAAGCGGGGGGATGAAACTGCGGCTTGTATGTTTTTGTCGTAGTCAAGCACGTGCATCAAAACCTGAAAAACAGTCGTAGGTATGGTACTTCCACCAGGTGTGCCTGTGATGAGGTAGGGTTTTCCCTTTTGCAGCACAAGGGTAGGGGTCATAGAGCTGAGCATACGTTTGCCGGGGGCGATGGCGTTGGCAGCGCTGCCAACAAGACCGTAGCTGTTGGGAATGCCTGGTGCGATGCTGAAATCATCCATGGTATTGTTGAGCAGAAAGCCCGCGCCGGAAACAATCACTTTTGAGCCGTAAGGACCATTCAAGGAGGTGGTAGCCGTCATCAGGTTACCTGCTCCATCTGCCACACAATAATGGGTTGTCTGATCGGACTCTTGATAGACTGTGCCAGGGAGGGTTTGGGTAGATTTGCCGGCATATTCCCAGCGGATGTTAGCTATACGTTTAGCGAGATAAACAGAATCAGTTAGTGCAGCAACGGGTATAGTCACAAAATCTGGGTCGCCCAAATAGGCAGATCTGTCGGCATACGCTCTGCGTTCCGCTTCAATTACCAACTGCAGGCTACGCATATCGTTAGGGTCCCAGCGGTCTATAGGGTAGTTGTGTGTCATCTGCCAAATCTGCGACAGCAACACCCCTCCTGAGGAAGGTGGACCCATACTGTGAATGGTATAGTCACCGTAATCAAAGTGTAGGGTTGGACGCCAAATAGCTTGGTAGTCCGTTAAATCCTGTTGCGTAATGTAACCGCCACCAGCCGACATTTGCGCCACCAGGCTATCCGCTACCGGACCGCTGTAAAAGCCTGCTTTTCCGTTTTCGGCTATTAATTCTAAGGTTTTGGCCAGCTGGGGATTGAGGAGGAGCTCTCCAGCTTTGACATGGTGCTTATGGGTCAGATAGCTGTGTTTGCCGTTGTATTTTTCTAATTCCTTGTGGTGGCTGTTGAGTAAAGCAGCTTCTTTTTCTGTCAGTGGCCAGCCATGGCGGGCATAGGTAATGGCAGGTAACAACAGCGAATCCCAAGCCATGCGGCCGTATTGCTGATGCAAGGCATACATGCCAGCCACCGTGCCCGGTATGCCAGCAGCTTGTAAACCATGGGTACTTCGTTTGGGGATTGGGTTGCCGGCACTATCAAGATACATGGTGCTACTTGCCGCCGCCGGGGCTTGTTCGCGGTAGTCCAAACTATTAATTTCTCCGTCGGCAGTATGGATGATGGCAAAGCCACCACCGCCTATATTGCCGGCGACCGGGAAAACTACAGCCAAGGCAAATTCGGTAGCTACACCCGCGTCGAAAGCGTTGCCACCTGCCCGGAGCACAGCTAATCCAGCCTCGGTGGCCAAGGGGTGGGCACTAACCACCATGCCCTCACAAGCATAATAGGGAGTAAGCGGATTGCCATTGCGCAAAAGCGGAACCAGCAAGAGGGCAATGATGAGGGAAGTTACCATAGGTTTAACGGCTGAAAAATAAGGTATTCAAGTCGCTTGTGCATCCGTGCTGGCGGGCATTTTATTTACCCCTGGCCTCAAGTATGGTGAGTATGGTGTAAATCATAATTTTGAAGTCGACCAACAACGACATATTCTCAATATACAAAATGTCGAATTTCAGCCTTTCCACCATTTGGTCGATGTTTTCGGCATAACCGTATTTTACCTGACCCCAGGAGGTAATGCCCGGTTTTACTTTGAGCAGGTGTTTATAATGGGGTGCTACTTTCATGATTTGATCGATAAAAAACTGTCTTTCGGGCCGTGGACCGACCAATGACATCTCACCTATCAAAACATTGTAGAATTGCGGGATTTCATCGAGCCGCATTTTACGCATAAACGTACCCCATCGGGTTACACGTGGGTCGTTGTCGCTAGAGAGCGCCGGGCCGTTTTGTTCGGCATCCACCAACATCGACCTGAACTTATAAATGGTGAACGGAACGCCTTTATAGCCAATGCGCTCCTGGCTATAAAAAATGGCTCCTTTCGAAGACATTTTTACTCGAATTGCGATATAAATTAAGAGCGGTAATAAAATCAGCAAGGCAAAAAGTGAGGCAGCGATATCAAAGATTCGTTTGAGTGTTCGTTGCCAAGCAGGCATTATAGCCGGATAAATTTCGATGAGGATGGCACCAAATATCTGCTGCATTTTAACGTGCCCCAGCATTATATCGTACATATCCGGTATAATTTTGATGATAACACCTTCGTCCTTGACCATATTAACCACCTTGTTGAACTTTTTGTGCTGGTGGTCGTCGAGTGCAATAATTACCTCCTCGATTTTATGTTCGCGTATGAGTTCAGGTAGCTGTTCTATTTCGCCTAATTTGATCAAATGATCACTTAATGGTGTTTTTTCTTTGGCGTAAAGGGATACAAAGCCAATGAAGTTGTTGCCTAAAGGTTTTGAACGACTGTGAATCTCCTGATACAACTCCAATGCACTTTGATTACCGCCAACCATGATGGTATTGAATCTAATTTTTCCAGCATTAAAACGATACGAAATGCGCGTAAGCTGCATGAAGCGCATCAAAAAGGTGATGCCCAGTTGTAGGAAAAAGAGGGTACTGAACGAACGGTAGTACCCGTCGATAGAGAAGATAATGTCATCGAGTATAATGATGAAAAACAAAATCGTTACCCCAATCAGCGTTGCCAAAAGGGTGCGTCCCAATTCATTTAAACGCGATTTACGATAAACATCGCTGTAAGTACCCATGAGGGCGTACAATATCAACCAGCAGGCGGGAAGCGTGAGCAGACCACCAACCAAGTTTTTATCGAAGTCGAAATAGTTGTTTTCACCGAAAAAGTGAGAGGCAATGTAAAATTTGCGGTAATAGAAGAATAGAAACCACGCCAATGCTGCCGACAGCCAATCGCCCAAGATGTATTGAAAGGTGTCGAAGCGCTTTTGCATCAGCGGATGAGCTTCAGGTTATCGACTTGTATCTGACCAGTTACGCCATCGGTTCGGTTGTAGATACCTGCTAAAATGATGCGGTACGTATAACCAGAGTTTCCACCAATAAATGGCGTCAGATTGATGTATTGTTTTTTCCAAACAGCACTGGTATTGAGCACCACAATGGGCTGCTCAAAGCTAGAACCATCTGGTGCAAACGCAAGATAACCAACAGACAAAGGCACATTGTTGCGGTAGTTTATTTCGATAAATTGATTTGAGCCATCCCGAATAAGCGAAAAGGCCGTATTGGTTTCGCATATAAAAAAGGGTCTTTCGGCATTCACATAGGCCAGTAAGCTGTTGTTGCCCTCGAAGACCAAAGAACTATCAGCAGTACGAATGAGGGTGGTATCGCTTTGTTGACTGCGGCGTAAAGTAAAACCTTGTAGTTCAAAATCTTCCTTCCACACAAACTCAATGGCCGTATTGTAACGTAATGCAGGCACGATGGTATCTGTTTCTCCCCGAACAAGGTTGATGAGGGTGTCAAATCCGGCGTAATGCGGATAAGACGCCCGAGTGTTAGAAACGCCATTGAGCAGTATACCCCCATTGAGACGCATTTTCACCAGACCTTCTTTCAGAATTGGAATACGCGCTGGCAATTGATATATGCCCTGTACTTCATCGTCGATATACACCCAAATGTCTTGCACGTTGTGTGATGCTGAGCCTTCCACTGCATACTCTGTGCTTAGGGTTATGCTAGGCACAAAAATATAGGCAGGTATACCTCCGTCGGGTTCGTAGAGGTATCGACAACTTTGGGTACTCAGCAGAAGTAGAAGAAGGAGTATTTTGTTTTTCAATGCAACTGGTTCTTTTCGATTTGTTCCAAAATGCGGTGAGCGGTCTCCAGTGCCTTATAACCGTCTTCGATGGTTACCGCGGGCCTACTGTTTTCACGTATTGCCCGGGCAAATTCGGTTAGTTCGGTTTGGATTGCGTTAATCTCCGCCACTTTTGGTTTTTCGAAGCCGATGACTTTTTTGCCGCGCTCCGGACCAAGGTCGATTTCCATGGTTTGCGGCAGTTGGTTATCGTTCGAGTCAGTTAAACGCAAAACTTCTGTCTCTTTGTCTAAGAAATCGATAGAAATATAGGCATCATGCTGAAACAATCTCATTTTACGCATATTTTTTATCGAAAGGCGGCTTGCGGTGAGATTGGCCACACAACCATTTTCAAATTCGATGCGGGCATTGGCGATATCGGGTGTTGATGACACCACACAAACGCCGCTTGCACTAATGTTTTTGATACTGCTTTTCACCAAGCTCAGCACGATGTCGATATCGTGAATCATCAAGTCGAGCACAATACTCACATCGGTTCCGCGCGGATTAAACAAGCTCAGGCGGTGGGCTTCGATGAACATCGGTGAAGTGACATAGGGGCGTGCCGTGAGAAATGCCGGATTAAAACGTTCTACATGGCCCACTTGTACTTTTACGTTGGCCTCACTGGCCATACTCAGCAAATGGCGCGCTTCTTCAACTGTATTGGTGATTGGTTTTTCAATGAAGACGTGCTTTAATTTCCGCAGCGCCAACAGCGCACAATCGTAATGTGAAAGCGTAGGGGTAACGATGTCGACGATATCAACAGCTGCTACTAAATCCTCTAGATTTTTAAAGCGTGGGATGGCAAAAATATCCTCGACCTTGGCAGCATTTTCGTCGTTTGGGTCGTAAAAACCCACCAGTTCAAAAATTTCGGGCGATAAGCCGATACAACGCAAATGGACTTTCCCTAGGTGACCAGCACCCAGTACCCCGATCTTCAACTTCATGCGGCAGTTTTGGTTGCTACGAAAATAGGGTGATTCCTCGGTAAAATGGCAAAAGGCGGGTAGAAAAAGCGTAAAAGTGGGAAAGTCGTCGCCTTTTCTGTCGCTTTCCTTGCGTATGTTTGCAGACCATGACATCCGCTGCTGGCTCTGCCTTTCCCGATACCTTCAAACACAAAGGCCTGCGTAAAAAGTTGGTCGAAACCCTACGCCAAAAAGGCATCAACGACCAAAGCGTACTGGAAGCCATCAACAGCGTGCCACGCCATTTATTCCTCGAAACCGCCTTCCTGGAACTGGCCTACGACGACCGCGCCATGCCAATAGGCGAGGGGCAGACCATCAGCCAGCCGTTTACCGTTGCTTTTCAAAGTCAGTTACTCGAGCTTAAAAAACGAGACAAAGTGCTGGAAATCGGTACCGGTTCAGGTTATCAGGCCTGCGTATTAGAGAAATTGGGTGCAAAAGTGTACAGCATCGAACGCCAACGCAAACTCTACGAAAAAACGAAGAAGCTGTTGACTGCCATGGGCTACAAAATCAACTGCTATTTTGGCGATGGAACACTCGGTTTGCCTTCCTTCGCACCTTTCGATAAAATTATTGTCACCGCCGGCGCACCGGTAGTGCCTCAGTCGCTCACCGACCAACTTAAACCCGGTGGCATACTTGTCATTCCTGTTGGTGACGAAGCCAACCAACAAATGCTCCGGCTCCGCAAAATGCCTGACGGTGACATCGTTTCTGAAGAATTTGACAGCTTTAAGTTTGTGCCTTTACTTGGGAAGCAAGGGTGGTAGGCTTGGCGGTTTAATAGCCAATTTTTTTAGGCGTTTTTATTGGCTGGGTGGTCTTTTATTTCGCTGTCTATAGTCTACGGTTGATGGCCGATGGTTCATTTTTGCGCTGTTCTTTGCTTCGCTATCCATAGTTTATGGTCATCCTACGCGGTGTACAGTATTTCGCTGTGTATGGTCCATTTGTTTTTGATGGTGCTTATTTCAGATGGCTGATTTAATTAATCAGTGAACCTTTTTCAGGAAGAGACAAAGAGACCGCCCTAGATATTTATAACCTTAGAACCGTATAACCAGCAATTTACTTTACGACGTATAACGATGTAATCTTAGCTGAATTCCAAATTTCGAACTTTGAATTTGAAAATTACTCCCCTCGCGCCATTTCGCGTTTGACGTCTTTTTCTTTGGTAGCATCGCGCTTATCGTGGTTTTTTTTACCGCGTGCCAAAGCGATGTGTAGTTTCGCAAAACCCCGCTCATTAAAGGCCAGTTTTACAGGAATTATAGACAATCCTTTTTCTTTTACCCGGTGTTCTAGCTTGCGCAATTCCTGCTTGTTGAGTAAAAGAATACGGTCGCGCAGCGGTTCGTGGTTGAGGTAAGACGCTTCTTTATAAGTAGAAACATGCAAGTTGCGCACCACCAGTTTGCCCGATTGAAAAACACAATAGGCGTCAGCGATATTGGCCTTGCCTGCGCGTATCGACTTAATTTCACTGCCCATCAATACCATACCCGCTTCGAATTGCTGTAAAAGCTCATATTCGAAGGAAGCGCGTCGGTTTGTGATATGGATATGCACAATGGCCATGGGGTCGCAAAAATAAGAAATTAAAGCGTGTAAAGGGCTTCGCCAATCTTAACGGATGCTGTCGAAAAGCTGGAGTATACGTTCTTTTTTCAGGATTTTTTGTCCCTGCCTGCCGCTTGCAATGAGCCGGTTACCCACCTTCGCCTCGTAGGTGCAAATCACATGGTTACCGGTAATACTTTCCAAAGTAGCCGTAAATACCACTTCTTGCCCAATTAATGCCGGGCTCCGATGTTCCACAGTTACAAAGGTGCCAATGCCTTCTTCATCCACTTCGCGCATCTCAAGTACAAATTGTCGACATGCCCATTCCGCTTCACGCGACACTGCAAAGGTGGCATAAACGGGATGCACATTGCCCGTGGTAAAGGTGGCTGCATCCGCCTCGGTTACCAGATGCTGGATTTGTTTAAGAGCGCCTAGGTGAAAGGGGGTAATCATAGGTTTTTTTGTACAAAAATGCTGCTACTGACTTGTTTTGAAACGACTAGCTCTCTGCCATCTGCAAATCCAATCGTCATGGAGCCATCAAAATCCACGCGTTTAAGCACCTTTATTTGTTTGCCTAAATTGAGGTTTACTTCGTCGAGATACTGGAGAAATTTGGGATCATGCTCAAAAACTGCGATGACCATACCTCTGTCGCCAATGCCTAATTTGTTTAGTAGTATCTGATTGGTTTGTGGTAGTTCACCACTGGCACTTGGAATAAGGTCGCCATGTGGGTCGCTTGTAGGATTACCTAGATAATCATCTAGCCTTTGTATCAGCTTGGGTTCGCTCACATGTTCCAGTTCTTCTGCGATTTCATGTATTTCGTCCCAACCAAAATTCAGCTTTTGTACTAAAAATACTTCCCAAAGTCTATGACGGCGGATAATAGAAAGCGCTGTTAACCGTCCTACCGGTGTAAGTGTTACACCTTGGTATTTTTTATAGTCTATCAGCAGTTTTGCCGCAAGTTTTTTAAGCATGTCCGTCACCGAAGCTGCACGTGTTTGCAACTGCTCTGCGATAGCGTTGGTGCTCGCTCCTTGCAAATCGTGCTCAGTAAGTTTGTATATCGCTTTGAGGTAATTTTCCTCGGTACTACTCAATCGGGCCTGCATCCGACAAAACTAAAACACATCCCCCCGCAATCAAAGTAAAAGTTGAGCACTGCTTTGGCGCGGGCACAAAGGAGCTGAAATTTGGCATTTCTCAATACAATCAAGTCGCAAAACTGCCCGACGCACAAAAGCCTCTGTGCCTTTGCACCGCTGCGAGCAATAAAAAGCCGCACTTAAAACAGCCTTGAACCATCAAAAGGGCATATTTATAAATATTAACAAAAATATTTCACATAGTACCTTGCATAAACCAGTACCATTTATACCTTTGTACCATACATAGCAAGTAAGTAATGCAAACAGAAAACACATCCATCCAAATGCGCAAGGGCACCCTAGAGTACTGCATACTCCTGGTGATCTCCCGCGGGGAGGTGTATACATCCGACCTGATCGACGAGCTCAAATCTGCTCGTTTTATCGTGGTAGAAGGTACCCTCTATCCCTTGCTGAACCGGCTCCAGAAATCGGGCTACCTCGATTACACCTGGAAAGAATCTCCCGCCGGCCCGCCTCGTAAATACTACCGCCTCACGCAGGCCGGTACGTCTTTCCTCAAAGCGCTCCACGCTACTTGGAAAGAGCTGAGTGACTCTATCAACCTCATTATCGCCAACACAAAAAAAACCACTGGCCATGAATAAAACCGTCACATTTAACCTCAACGGATTGGTATTTACCATCGAGGAGGACGGCTACGCCCTGCTGAAACAGTATCTAGATACGGTAAAGGCCTACTTCGGTCGACAAGCCGACGGACTGGAAATAGTAAGTGAAATCGAAGCCCGCATTGCCGAAAAATTCCGTCTTGCTCTTGATGCAGCTGGCCGTCAAGTGCTCTATGCTGCTGATGTGAATCAGCTTATCACCGAAATGGGTACAGTGGATGATTTTGAAGCCTTTGAAGCCGACGATGAAACACAAAATAATAACTATGAATCGACGTATACGGCCAGCTCAAGGCCTAAGCGATTTTATCGCACCAGCCACAGCCGTATATTGGCCGGTGTTGCGAATGGTTTGGCGGTGTATTTAAAGGCAGATGTGAGTCTCGTTCGGCTGCTCTTTATTCTCAGCACAATTTTCCTCGCTGGTTTTGGTCTTATCCTCTACCTGGTATTGTGGATAGCTACACCTGAATCGGATGAAGTGGTGGCCCCAAGGCCTGCCTCAAATGATAAAGGCCGTAAAAATACCCGATTATACCGCGATGCCGAAGATAAAGTGCTTGGTGGTGTTTCTGCAGGATTAGCAGCCTATCTCAGTATCGACCCACTGGCGGTGCGGATACTCTTTATTATCGCAACCTTTTGGGGTGGATTTGGCATACTCTCTTATCTCTTGCTCTGGATTGTGATGCCCGCGGCACGCAGCCTCTCTCAAAAAATTGAGATGCGCGGACAGGAAGCCAATCTCGCGAATATGAAAGATGCCCGCCAGCCGAAAGGGGAGGTCAGGCCCAAAACAGGTCTAAATCGACTTCTCGCTCTTCCGGTAGATATTATCCGCTTTTTTGCCCATCTAATCAAAAAGATAGTCACGAGTTTTTCAGGGTTACTGCGGGTTTTTGGAGGCGGATTTTTAATCTTCTTTAGCGCTGTTATTCTCTTCTCAATGATCGCGGTATTGAGCGTTATGATTGCCTATTTCACTGGCTATCTGTCTACCACCGAAATACCCTTCCCGCTCGAAACCATAAGTGGATCGGTTGTTTCAGACATAATCATCTCGATACTGCTGTTTTTGTTGATCATCATTCCAGTTCTCTACCTCCTCTATTTAGGCGTGCGTTTACTACTGAATCGGAAGCTATTTCGTCGTCCTGTTCTCGTGATTGGCGCTTGGAGCTGGCTGGCGGTAGTGGTGCTCTGTTTGGTAATGGCTATACGCACAGCACTTGAGTTTCAAAGTGAGGGCAGTATTACCCTGGATCAAAAAATTGTTTTGGGGCAAAATGAAATGCTCGAATTCCGACCTGAAGCTGATAATGAGCAAGAACATTATGACTGGGTTAAGATTGAATGGAAAATCAGTGAAACAGATTCTGTCGTAACCCTTAAAAAGCGTCAGTTGGCAAGGGGGTCATCGGTAGAGGTTGCACGCCAAAATGCAATGATGATCGACTACGTTATTGTAAAGACGGATACGCTAGTGGAGTTAGCGCGAGGTATTAACTTCAAGCCAGGTGCTCGTTTTCGGGCCCAGCAGGTCGAACTCGAGATTTATATCCCTAAAAATCGTCCGGTCCGTATTGATAATCGCTACTACTCGGACAGCGAGATTATCAACTATCACAATCTTGAGTTTAGCACCATAGAAACTTTTATCCTCACCGATGAAGGCCTAGCCTGCTTGAGTTGTAAACCCAGATCCACCAATACAGAAGAGGCCGACGAAGCGCTAGCACCTTTGCCAACAGCTCCGGATGCACCGGCAACCTTATAGACGAAACGCAACTAACGGCTGAAAATTAGGCGTTGGTATGCGAAAGAATACAGACAGGTTTATTCCTGTTGGTATTGACCAGATTTCGCTTCAAAACCCTGTCGTCGCGAGATGGCAGGGTTTGTTTTTACCCTCGATTTTTCCTTGCAGCATACCATTTAACTGGGTTTTTATTAATATACCGGGTGATATTATCTATTTGTTCCTGTTTAAAAATAACTTTCAAATAATGCGAGCGCTGCCATTTAAACAGGGCACAGCCTGCCAAATGAATCCATTTGCTGGAGGGGGTCTTGTAGGCGCCTATTAGTTGTGATACAAAATGATTTTTGATGGTGGGAGAAGGGTTTTGTCGTATGGAATGTGAATTAATGCGCGCGTATGATCCGGCATAATTACAAAGGCAACCACCGTAACGTAGGGATATTGTTTTTCCAACCACAACCATTGTTGGTGTGCAATCTGGCCATTGGCATTCAGTTGCATGCCCTTGCTATTCAGCTCGCCAAATAGAAGAAATCGATCCTATATGCCTGTTGTAACCTAATACAACCCATCCGACCGGTAATTAAACCCGGGATGCCGCAGGCGTTTTTGGTATTGCTCCATGTTTCCGTTCCCTACGTTCCCGAAACCGGATTGCCATACCGGCAATTCCGATTTGGTATTCATAATGCTGCGGCACAGCGCCCATATTGTGGTTTTTTAATGCCACGCGGCACCGCCATGGCATCTCGTGGCAACGGCGTTTTTTCAAATCACCATTTCCCAAACCAACCGCGGCGCCAAAACAATAACAATAAACCTACAGCGGCAAAAAACATAAAAGCCAAAACAGATACATAGCCATGAGGACTATACAATTCTGGCATATTCCAAGGAAGGGGGCTGCCGTCTTTGGCCTCCCGGGCGAAATTCATGCCGTACAAACCAGCGATAAAACTGAGCGGTATAAATATGGCCGATAACATCGTGAGCACCTTCATGATTTCATTCATGCGGTTACTAACATTGGCCATATACAAATCCATTAAATTGGCGGCGACTTCTCGGTAGTTCTCAACGAGGTCCATCAAGGTGCCGAGGTGGTCGTATAAATCGTGGAGGTATATCTCGAGATTGTCCTGTTTGTTGAGGTGGTTGTGCCGGATGAGAGTATTAATTTTTTCGCGTTCTGGCCACACGATGCGCCGCACATCCATGAGCTCATGCTTTAGCTCAAGTATCAGGTTGCGGTGTTTGCGTTGCGCAGTATCAAGTAGCTGATTTTCGAGTTTTTCAAGTTGCTGGTCGATGTCGGAGACGACCGAAAAGTAATTATCAACCACCGCATCAAATATCGCGTAAAGTAGGTATTCCGATTTCCGCGTACGCATGGGCATCCGTTCGTCGCGTATGCGGTTGCGAACCGGTTCTAGCACATCGTCGTAGGTGTGTTGTATGGTAAGGAGTACGTTATCGCATAGAAAAAGACTAAGCTGTTCGTTATACAATTTACGGCCATCGGGACTGTACAACATCCGACTGATAGCATAGAGGTGGCCAAAATTATACTCCACCTTGGGTTGCTGCTGACTGCCAATGTCTTCAAGTTCCAGTGGGTGAATGTTGAATTTTTTTTCGAGCCAGACATACAATTCTGGGTCTTTGATCCCTCGAATATCTACCCAAATAGTATGTTCGGGGTGAAGACTGATAATTTCTTCGACACGACCATAGTTGATGTCCTTTTCTTCGAGGTGGTAGCCAGGTTGGTGGGCATGGACAAAAATGCGGGTGGCAAGCGCATTGGTAGGTATAAAAATGGTACCCGGCTTAGCGCCAATTTTAGCTTTGTTGTACCGGAAACGGCTGCGGCGCTGACTCATATCCCTAAAGATAGGAAAGCCGCTTCATACGTGCTTAGCCCCTTTTGCGTTATCTTCGTCTTATGCGTTTTTATCTCACTTTATTGTTTTTGTTGCTGGCCATTCATGGCTCTGCCAGTCAGTTGTTGATTTCTATGGATCAGGCGCAAAAAAACCACCTCAAGGCCTATGGCATCGCGTATTGGTGTCTTGAGCGGGATTTGGAGGTGAACTGGATGCTCAATTACCGCGGGGGCAGTTTCAGCATGGCGCATACCATTACCTTAGAACAAGAATGCCGCATTCGAGGGGTAAGCTTTGAAATTTTACCGGATGTAAGCTATCAGCAAATTGTAGCACGAATGGCCGATCCAGAGGTGAATATGGACCTAGTGAAGCTCGAAAAAGCACCTAAAATTGCTGTCTATTCCCCAAAAACCAAACAACCCTGGGACGATGCCGTAACCCTCGCCCTGACCTATGCCGAAATCCCCTATGATGTCATCTTCGACGAAGAAATGATGGACGGCAAGCTGCCACTCTATGACTGGTTGCACCTTCATCACGAAGATTTTACCGGTCAGTTTGGTCGTTTTTATGCCTCCTTCAAAGATGCCCCCTGGTACCAAGCCGAGGTAAAATCAAACAACGAAACCGCCCGAAAATATGGCTTTAGCAAAGTATCACAACTTAAACTGGCCGTTGCTCACCGCATCCGAGATTTTGTAACCGGCGGCGGATTTTTATTTGCCATGTGCTCAGCTACCGACACCTATGACATTGCCCTCTCTGCCGAAGGCGTAGACATCTGCGAAAGTATGTACGATGGTGACCCCATCGATCCGCAAGCCCAGCGGAAGCTAGATTTTAGCAAAACATTCGCCTTTCAGAACTACCGACTCACCCGCAACCCCTTCGAATACGAATACTCCGATATCGATGCCACCCAAACACGTGGATTTATACCTGAACAAAATGATATGTTTAGCCTATTTGAGTTTTCTGCCAAATGGGACCCGATTCCTACCATGTTGTGCCAAAATCACACCCAAGTCATCAAAGGTTTTATGGGGCAAACCACCGCCTTCCGCACAGAAGTGATGAAATCGAACGTGCTCATCCTCGGTGAAAGCAAAGCCCTAGGTGAGGCTAGATATATCCACGGGGAATACGGCAAAGGCACCTGGACATTTTACGGTGGCCACGACCCAGAAGATTACCAACACCTGGTAGGCGAACCACCAACAGACTTAAACCTGCACCCCAACAGCCCCGGCTACCGCCTCATTTTGAACAACATTCTGTTCCCAGCTGCAAAAAAGAAAAAGCAGAAAACCTGAGCGAAATCGAAATCACCATCTAAGCGGCAGTTGAGCGAAGCCGAAACCATCGTTTTGTAGGCACACGCCACCGCGTCCTACTATTAATATCCTGCTACAGCAAACCAGCCTTAACCTGTTCCGCAGCCTTGTCCTTCAACGAGCTGATATCTATTTCCTGCAGACCCGCAGGGGTAGTCAATTTGAGCACAAAAGATATAGAGCTGATATCCGTTACAGCTGAGCGCTCAACGGTATGAATGGATTTTATGCTTGGTAATTACCAGCTAATGTTTTGACTGTCCCAGCTAACGAAAAATTGAGGTTGAAAGCCGTGTTCATAAATAACACGGAGCCAAGGTATAAAAGTGATTGTTGCGTTTTTCAAGATATGCTTCGCCAATTCAGCACCATTCCTTGTTGTGCTACAGCCAATCCATCTTGCGTAAGTAGGTATATGCCAACCAACAACAATACCGATTTAAGTGCGGTATTCCACAAAGACGGTATGGGGATTTCAATGCGTTCCATTCAATCCATTTGAGGCTAAAATACCACAGTCGAAGAAAGGTGTAAACGGTATTGCAGTACTCAATTGTAAAACCCCCAACTCACCCCAAAACGAAAGGCCCTGCCATACATCGGGTACAATGGGGTAGCAAATACGTTCGGCCTCGGAAACCCTTGATTGGCATGCTCAAAACGGGCAAACAAACGGGTGCGTTTTACTTTGATGGCGGCAAATACATCAATTATGGGGTAATTCCCAATTCGTAAACTGTCCTGTAATACAAATTGCCCCGTTTCGGGTCGGAAGGCTTCGGCGCGGTAGCTGGTGTTAAAACGGATTTCTGTACCTACTTGAATCATCCAGCCGGTTTTAAAATGGTGCTCAAAATGCAACATGTCGTGGCTCGCAAAAGTGGGTATGCGCACCAAGCCATTGTTGGTTTGTTGCAGACTGTGGTTGATGTTCAGATGCATTTTCCAAATTTTCAAGTGGGTGCCATAACGCAACTGAAGCACATTGATGTTGCCATTTTGTTGAAAGGGACGACCGTCGCTCGCATAAAAAATACCATTTTCGAGCTGGTTGGCGGTTATACTCGTCCAAAGTATCGGAAGATCAATCCGTATCCCAAGTTGTTGCTGGCGTATGCTGCCAAAGGTTTGGTTCCAGGCGTGGTGGTTGCTCAGAAAACGCAGGCTGATCAAATCAGGGTTTTGTAAGCGGCTATCGATGGTAAAGCTGAGCTTGACTTGGCTGAAGGTAAGCTTACTTTCAAAATTGGCGGCGTAAGTTGCTGCTTGCAGACTGTGATAGGGCGTTGCTGTGAATAACAACACATTTTTAAAACGACCCAACTGGTGCCGAATTTCACCATCAAAACCTGCCAGGGTGTAGTTTTCGCGACCATAGCCTAAATCAGCAGCACCATGTCCAAAACGGCCGTTTAGCTGCCATTGTAGGTGCGCAAACGGACTTTCGCTGCCAATACCTAGAATGTGGCTAAAAGTTTCGAGGCCGGTGGTGTCGAAAGTGGTTGTGCTGTCACGTAAAATACCTGGATAATAGGCGATACCTTGGAGTGGGCTGAGGTCGGTATAGCGGTAGTATTCGCGGCTAAAGTCGAAACGATGGAAAAGCCGCAGTCCTTGAAAACTGCTATCAGCACCACTCAGGCGGTAATATTGGCTAATTTGTATCGTCCGCTGGTTATGTCGTGAAGTGGCGGCGGTTAGGTTTGTAGGTACACTTAGCGGATTAAATGCAACGGTGGTATCAAACAAAGTGCCCAACCGAATGCCTCCATTTTGCTCATCGAGCCGGTTGTTGTTGCTGTAATTTATAAAAGCAGCGTAACGGTGGCCCGGCAATTTAAATGAGGCAAATAAGCGCAGACTTTTATTGTTTGTGGCCTGGTTGAGATAAAATCCTTCCGACGACAATAGCCTATATTCTGCACCAACATTAAAGCTTTCACCTATGTTTTGGGTATGAAACGCCTTAAAATGTTGCTGTACGGTACCTCCTGTCATGAAGTCGATCACCGTTAGTGGTTTATTTACCTGCCAGTATTCATTGGTAGCTGGAGTGAAGCCCACATCATAAATTTCGTATTGCCTAAAACCGAGTCGGATAGGAGCGTAATTGCCGAGTTCATAAGTCAGCGGTTGAGCAAAACTGCCTAATATTCCGCCGGTTTGTATCATTTTCAACGCCTTTTGTGAAGGGTCGTACCACTGTGCGCCCAATAAGGTAGTGTCTGGACTTTGTGAAAAAGTGGTGTCGAAACCAAAATCGGTTACTAAAAAACGCCGAAGAATCAGGTCTTTTTCATCTACATCCAAAGTGTCGGTTTGGGTGGTATTGCCCATACTCTGAGCAGCAGCATTTGCGCTGAGTATAATCAGCCCTAACAAGCCAAATAAAACTACTGAAATAACTGAAAGACGAAAAAATCCCAAGCTCATGCTTATAAATCTGCAATCAATGCTTTGATGATGAGCGACATATTGGGTTCCGCCTTTTTTGCGGCATCGATGATACTGGCAATGGTTACTTCCTCAGCTGAGGTCGGGAAACCTTGATCTGTGATTACCGAAAGGGCAAAACAAGGAATGCCCATTTGACGGGCTACTATTACTTCAGGCACCGTGCTCATACCCACTGCATCGGCTCCCAAACGGTGGAGGTAGCGGTATTCGGCCGGCGTTTCGAGCGCTGGCCCTTGCACAGCGGCATACACACCTGGTATAAGTTTGATGCCGTTTTTGGCGGCTATACCCATGGCTTTGTCGATGAGTTTGCGGTCATAAGGCTCCGACATCTGCGGAAAACGTGGGCCATATTCTGGCAGATGTAATCCCCGCAACGGATGTTCAGGTAACAGATTGATGTGGTCGTTGATGACCATCAGGTCCGAGACTTTCAATGCCGGATTCAGACCGCCAGATGCATTCGAAACTATCAAGGTTTCTACCCCCAGATACTTCATCACCCGCACTGGGAAGGTGACCTGCTGCATGCTGTACCCTTCGTAATAATGAAAACGACCCGACATGACGATCACCTCCTTACCTGCCAATTTGCCAAGGAGCAAACGGCCGCGGTGACTTTCGGTGGTAGAGATGGGGAAGTTCGGGATCTGCGAATAGGATATACTATGCGACACTTCAACTTCATCGGCCAAAGAGCCGAGGCCAGTGCCTAATATGATGCCAATACGGGGTTTGATACCAATGCGCTCTTGCAGGTAATCAACGGTTTCTTTGATGGTACTTAACATAAGCTTCGATTTTAGCGATGAAAGCCGCTCTATCGGCCTCATCAAAGCCGATTTCTATCGGCAGGCTGGCCAGTGGAATCTGGTTAGTGACAAACCAGTCGCCAAAATCGCGAAGTTTTACGAAATCTTTCTCCGTTGTGATCACTACTTTTTTTTCCGACTCAATTTCTTGCCATGCTTTGGCGATTTGTTTGAGCTGTTTTTTCCCATAATGCTGGTGATCGGCATAAGCAAGATGGGTATAGTTGATGTTCTTCGATTTTAACTTTTCGGTGAGCGAATGAGGGTTGGCAATGCCGGTTACTAATAATACATGGGTGTTTTTGTCGATGTTGAAGGTTTCAAATGGCTCCATAAATACCGGGTCGGTATAACGGATATGCGAAAAAATAACCAGCTGATGTGCGGCGGCGCCCACTTTGGTGAAGATGAATTTTTTGTCGTATACATTGATACGCGTAGGCGCTTTCGTGAATATAATGATATCAGCGCGCCGGAAGCCCGAACGGAATTCTCTCAGCTTACCCACCGGTAAGAGCTGGTCGTTGTAATAGGGCTCGTTATAATCGCTAAGCAGAATGTTGAGGTCGGCTTTCACCCGGCGGTGTTGGAAACCATCATCGAGAACCACAGCGGATAAAAGCGGATTCAGCGCATTGAGCTGTTCGATACCCGTTTTACGGTCTTCACATACCGCCACCTGCACATCCGGCAGCTTAAGAAACATTTGAAAGGGCTCGTCACCCAAGGTATCGGCGTTGTCATCCGGACCGGCGAGGCGAAAACCACGGGTTTTGCGCTTATAACCCCGACTTAAAATAGCCACTGCTGGGAAACTCTCGGCCAGCATAGCGGCGATAAGTTCGGTATGCGGGGTTTTGCCAGTTCCGCCTACACTGAGATTTCCGATTTTGACGATTGCCTGGTCAAAACTAAAGGATTTTTTGATGCCAGCATCATAAAGTGAATGGCGTAGCCAGATTCCAAACCCATACAAAAGGGCAAAGGGGTACAATAAAAATTGGACTGGTCGCATGATTGAACTCGAAGCTACACATTAGCAACAAAAAACCCAAAAGTAGGCAAACCTTATCCGTATTTGTGGGTAGATAAACGTTTTATCGGCGGGGAGAAGCAGGGCATTTAGTATGTTTGCCGCATGAATTCCTCCACTCAGTCTGCGGTTTCTGTTGGCGATGTAGCCGCAAGTCTCGAAAAACTAGCACCGCTAGCTTGGCAAGAGCCCTACGACAACTGCGGACTCCTCGCTGGTGAAGCGTCAACCCAACTTACAGGTATATTGGTTTCACTCGATGTGACCGAAGCAGTAGTAGAGGAGGCCATTGAAAAGGGGTGCAACCTCATTGTGAGCCATCATCCGCTGATTTTTAGCGGACTGAAGTCAATTACAGGTAAAAACTGGGTAGAACGCACCCTCCTCAAAGCCCTGCGGAACAACATCTGCCTCTACGCTATTCATACCAACCTGGATAATTTGTCGGCAGGCGTCAACCAAATTTTTGCTGACAAAATCGGACTCGAAAAAACAAGCATACTCGCTCCAAAAAAGGGAACACTTAAAAAACTGGTCACTTTTGTGCCCAATACCGCCCTTGAAGAAGTCCGTGCAGCTTTGTTTTCTGCTGGCGCTGGTCAAATTGGTTTGTATGACCAAGCCAGTTTTAATACCTTAGGTACGGGTACTTTCCGGCCACTGGCGGGCTCAAATCCTCACATAGGCGAAAAAAATCAGTTTACCCAAGTCGCGGAGACACGCATCGAACTGCTGTTTGAAAGTCACCTACAATCCGCCTTGTTGAAAGCTCTTTTTGCGAGCCATCCCTACGAAGAAGTCGCCTACGACCTCTATGCTCTAGAAAATAAACAGCAAGATTTAGGTAGTGGTCGCATCGGTTTACTGCCTCATCCGATGGAGAGCAACGCCTTTTTGCAATTGCTCAAAGCGACTTTTGGCGGTGGCTTGCGGTATACCCCCCTTGTCAAAAAAAAGGTGCAGAAAATAGCAGTTTGCGGGGGCTCAGGCTCCTTTTTATTGGAAGCGGCGGTAGCCGCTGGGGCAGATGTTTTAGTAACGGCAGACTTCAAATACCACCAATTTTTGGAGGCCGATAATCGCCTGCTGATAGCTGATATCGGACACTTTGAAAGCGAGCAGTTTACGATTACGCTATTGACTAACTACCTAAGGGAAAATTTCACTAATTTTGCAACCCTGTCAATCGAAACGAAGACGAATCCAGTCAATTATTTATAAGCAAGCATGGAAACCACTGTAGAACAAAAACTGCGGGCCCTTTACGAACTCCAGAGAATCGACACCAAAATCGACGGCATCCGCAAAATGCGAGGCGAGTTACCGATGGAAGTGAAAGATCTGGAAGACGATATCATTGGTCTGGAGACCCGTTTGAGTAAGTTCAACGACGATATCGCTGGCCTGAAAAAGCTGATCGCGGAAAAACAAGCCTTCATCAAGGACGCCGTAGCCCTCAAAGCGAAATACGAAACCCAGTTGATGACGGTAAAAAATAGCCGTGAATACGATGCCCTCTCGAAAGAAATTGAGATTCAAGGCCTCGAGGTTCAAATCGCTGAGAAAAAAATCCGCGAGTTCACCGTGCAGCTTGAGCAGCGCACAGGCGACTTACAAATCCTCACCGATGAACACGCAGGCCGTTTAAAAGACCTCGCCGCAAAAAAAGGTGAGCTCGACGAAATCATCGCCGAAACCGAAAAAGACGAGCAGCAATTGCAGGTTCGTTCAACCAAAGCCGAAGCAGCAATCGAAGATCGTTTGTTGACGGCTTACAAGCGGATTCGCAATAATGCACGCAACGGTCTGGCCGTAGTAAGCGTACAGCGTGATGCATGCGGTGGTTGTTTTAACCAAATCCCACCACAACGTCAGATGGACATTCGCACACGGAAAAAAATTGCCATTTGCGAACATTGCGGACGCATTTTGGTAGATGCCGAAATCGACGTTGTAGAAGCCTAAGCCATCCCTTACGGATGAAAATGAAGCTGATGCTAGCTGTCGGCCTTGCAGTCCTCACCTCGGTGCGGCCTTGCAAGGCCGATTTTATTTTTTCGACCAATATCAGTCGAGGCATCGATGCGGCCATCCGCATGGAAACGGGTTTGGCCGAACAGCTGTTGGCCGCCGAAAAAAGTAGTGCCCCAAAAAACACTCTGGTGGTACTACTCGAGAATTATATTGATTTCTATAGCCTGATTTTATACGACAATCCTGCTGCCTTCGAAAAGCGGGAAACAAAAGCCGCCGCGCGCTTCAGTCGGCTGGAAGCCGACCAAACGGCTTCGCCCTGGAAAGGGTACGTCCATGCTGAAATGCAGTTGCAATGGACTTTGATGCATGCGGCGCAGAAAAATTACCTGAGCGCCATCAGGGCTATGAATAAGGCAAAAAACGCAGCTGCCGAGAATGAAAAAGCCTATCCAAAATTTTTGCTCAACGCCAAAACTAGCGGCTTGCTCGATGCTGTTTTTGGTTCGGTACCTAATAATTATAAGTGGATGACCGATTTGGCTGGCTTTAAAGGCAACCAAGAAACTGGTCTCAGACAATACCAAGCCTTGCTCGGCCAAATCAGCAGTGGTGCCTATGCGTGTTTTAGCACCGAAATCCGATTGATACTGGCTTATATGTATATGTACATACGAGAAGACAAAAAAACGGCCTGGACGATGGTGAGCAATCCTGCTAACAGCCCAGAAACCAATTTGCTGACGTGTTTTTTCATCGGAAATTTGTCGCGCCAACTGGGTAATAATGATTTGGGCATTTCCACCTTGCTCAAAAGACCTACCGGTAAAAGTTATTTGCAGCTACCTTATTTTGATTATCAACTGGGTAGTTTGTTGGTGTACAAAGGCGACGCCCGTGCAGTGATTTATCTCAATCGTTACCTGCAACAAAAAGAGGTTGAAGATTTTAAAAAAGATGCCGCAATGCGTTTGTCGTGGTATTATTTGATGGAAGATGAGGCCGAAAAATTTGCGGACTACCAGAAGTTGGTGAAGACAATCGGTCGGGAGCACAACGACAAAGACAAACAAGCTTTAAAAGAGGTCAGCCGGAATACCGCCTACAACCCGCGTTTACTTGAAGCACGTATGCGTTACGATGGCGGTTATTTTGAACGGGCCCATTCCCTTTTAGAAAAAATAGATTTTGAAAGCCTATCTACCGAAGATCGTATTGAGTTTTACTACCGGCAAGGCCGAGTTTTGCACGATTCGGGCAAAAGTTTCGAGGCGCTGTCGCCTTACACGGCATGTGTGAAACTGGGCAGTAATGATGGCAATTATCTCCCAGCAAACGCTTGTTTACTTTTAGGGAGCATTTACGAAGACCGCAAGGATGTGGTTCGTGCACGCTTTTATTATCAGAAGTGCCTGAGTTACGACAAACATTCCTACACCAGCAGTATGCACATGCGGGCTAGAGCAGGTTTAAAACGGCTGAAATAGGCAAAAAAACCGGTTCTCAACAGAACCGGTTTTTTTATGCGCTGATCAGGCTATTTGAAACGGAAACGTATCGACAAGCCAAAACCGCCCCCATCAAAATAGCTGCCACCATAGAGGTTCATACTTGGCTTCCAGTCAAGCGACATATTCAATGGAGCACTTGGGAAATTATACTGCATACCCAATGCACCATCGATGCCAATGCCTGTAGAGCCATTGTAGTAGCGGTTATCAAAATGGCGGTTGTTGGTGTTGTAAAACCAAATGTGCCCGCCGGCACCTACAAACCAGTCCAAGCCAGGTGCGATACCTGTTGGTGCATGGAAAAAATGGTAGAGAACGGTTAGATTGGTCGACCAGCCGCGAGTGGCCAATATACCTTCGATGGCAGCACTGCCAAAGTGATGTTTAAGGGTAAGCCCTTGTTCGTTGCCTAAACGGGCGCCGATGCTGGTACCTCCTGAACTTGAGTAGCCTTTTTGTGCCTGGCTTTCAAGGGTGAACATCAATGCGCAAATCGTGCTGAGTAAAAGTAGTTTTTTCATCTTGTGGTTTTATGAGGTAAAGCTATGTGATTATTGCTTCAACCAAGCTTAATGTGGGTTTTATGTAACTTTTTGTGCCTCTCGGGAGATAAAAGCTGTTGTGCGGCTGTGCTGTCTGCACTTGGGCAAAGCGCGACTATTTTATCCTAATCCTGCAAAAAAAATGGTTCAGCCTTTAGCTGGAAAAATGGAGAAATACCTTAAAGCGTTTCCCTACCCACATACCGAGGATTGACGCCCCAAAACCCAGCAAAAGTGCAGGGAAGGATGCTTGGGCGGCGTATTCAAAATAGCACCAAACCATACCCCCGAAAATCACCGAAAAGATTGCACCCCAAGCTGCGGCCTTTTGGTGTACAAGGCGCTAAAAAGCGGCACGAGCAAGGCGACCAAACCAAGCACACTCGACTCGCCCACCAAGGCATAGATGTTATTGCGTAAAAGGGCCATTCAGCAGTCAAAACAGGCTATTGCTATCACCGACAAACGCAGCAACAGCAATAGCTATTTGTCTTCAAGTTTGCATTTACACAGTGGCTTGATGATGTTTCCGGTGCGTATAGCGGCAGGTGCCAGTAATGAACCTGAACAGGTGCTAAAAATAGCCGAAATGACTGCGCCGAAAAACAAAACATGTAACCAGAATGGACTATGCGCCAAAATCAGTCGTGGAAGTAGCTGCTGCACATCTCCCGTCAGCCAATCGGGGTACATCTGCCTGGCGATAAGGACAATGCACAACGGAAATGCCGCAATGAGCAGGTACAAAAACGCGCCAATGTAAAAGGAATACACAGCTGTATTTTCGTTTTTGTTGGCGTTCATACGCTGGAAGATGTCTTGTGAGGGTAGGCTGCCTAATCCGATGGTCACCCAGCCTGCCAGATACACCAACCAAGCCTGTGGATTGGGCTCGGGCGTCATCCGGAAAAAAACCGACTTCCGTGTGGGTCAACACTTGATCTAAACCACCCACCTCACTGCTCAGCTGCCACAATGCTGCTCCTAAACCAGCAACAACGAGTATGCTCTACACAAAATCTGTCAAGGATATGGCCCACATCCCGCCGGCAATGGTATACGCCGCAACGATGCAACAGCTTATGCTGATACCTTGTGTCAGGCTCAGGTCTGGAACCAGCTCCAACAACAATCCTAGGGCCACCAATTGGGCGGCGACATAGCCGAAAAAAGTCGATAACATGGCTACAGAAGCGAGCAACTCCACCTTTTGACCATAACGATTACGGTACAAATCGCCCAAGGTGAGCAGATTCATCCGATAAAGTTTCCGGCTAAAAATGAGTCCAAATAAAAGCAGACAAAGTGCGCCGCCAGAAGGGTCCTCGATCATGCCGATTAGGCCATATGTTGCAAACTCACCGCTGGCACCAAAAAGAGTTTCAGAGCCAAACCAAAGTGCAAAAAGAGCGGTGGAGCTCATGAAAAGTGGTATTCTCCGACCTGCATTGATGTAGTCGCCGCTGTTTTTAACACGTCGAGCAGCCCAAAATCCCACCAAAAGAGGGAGTGCTATGTAGGCGATGATCTATGGCAACAACACGCCGACAGCAACTAAGCAGGAAACTGTTTGCGGAGGATATCGAGCAATTCGGTATAAACAGGAGGTGTGCCGGCTAAAATTTCGAGTCCATAGAGGTATTTATTGCCGCCATGAAAATCAGTGACGATACCGCCCGCTTCTTGAACCAGCAGGGCTCCCGCAGCTACATCCCAGGGTTTGAGATTGTATTCAAAATAAGCTTCAAAACGCCCGGCAGCAACATAAGCCAGATCGAGCGCTGCAGAACCGAGTCGGCGCATGCCCTGACTGCCTTGCATACATTGCCGCAGCACCTCGAGATAAGCGGGCATTTTATCGAAATTGTAGTAAGGGAAGCCGGTTGCGAGCAGACTTTCGTTCATCGTAGGCACCTTGCTTACGTGTATAGGTTGGCCGTTTAGAAACGCGCCGCCATTTTTTACGGCACTAAAACATTCGCCACGACTGACCTCATACACCACGCCGAGCTGTAGCGTATCTCCATAAATCAAGGCAATACTTATCGAGAAAAATGGGAGGCCGTGGATGAAGTTAGTGGTGCCATCCAGCGGATCGATAATCCAGCGCCAAGCTTTGTCTTCTTGGATAACGGTACCCTCTTCGGTAAGAAAACCGGCATCGGGGAGGAGAACCTCTAGACTAGCGACCAGGGCTTGCTCCGATTCGCGGTCGACATAACTCACCAAATCATGCAATCCTTTGTATTCAATACGTTCACGCCCAAAACCCTGTAATTCGTTGAGTTGAAACTTTCCTACCTTACGGCAGAGTTCGATAACTTCCTGAGCGAGTTGTTGAAGGGCAGCTGTGGTCATGGTCGAAGAGATTTTTTGGTACGGGAGCGCGCCAGACTGATAAGGTAGATTAAAACCGCCAGAAAAGCAGCTGTACGGGGGATATAATCGCCGTAACGGGTATAAAAGCTGAGCTCTTCGTTCAGATGCACTTTTGCGGTAAGCGTGGTTTGTTCCCACCAGCCGGTTTGCCCCACAATATCACCGCGCTGATTGATAAAGCCGGAGATACCTGTATTGGCCGAACGGGCAACATCCCGACGGTTTTCAATGGCCCGAAGTCTTGCAAAAGCCATATGCTGGCGGTAGCCATCGGTATCGCCCCACCAGCCGTCGTTGGTGATGATAGCAATGAGGTTGGCACCATCGCGGATGTAGCTGGTAACAAAACCTCCAAAAATTGATTCATAACAAATCACCGGCGCTGCAGCAATGCCGGCGTGTTGGAAGACGGCTCTTTCGGTTTGTGTGCCCAGCGTGCCGGACATGCCCCCTAAATTCAAGGCAAAAGCATCGAGTAAACCCATGACTTTGGGGTAGGGCATTTTCTCGACGCCGACTACCAATTTGCTTTTGTGGTAAACGAGCGGCTCAGCACCATTGCGGTAGAGTAAGGCGCTATTGTGTGGGAGATAATAACCGCCATTGGGGTGTTGACGGGCAAAATCAGGAAGTTTTGCCCCTTGTTCGTAGCCGGTAACCGCACTGGCACCGACTAAAAAAGCAGGTCCTTCATAATTGGATAAAAAACTTTTAATAGCACCCTGTTGCCAGTTTTCATCTCCCCGGTTCAGCCACAAACTACCCGGAATAGAGGTTTCAGGCCACAAAACCAGTCGGGTTTCGGGTGTCATAGAGCGGTCGCTGAGCAGCAAAAGGGTGTCGAGCTGCAAACCATATAATTCCTGATCGAATTTACCCGCATAAGGATCAAAATTGGGCTGCACCACCGACACCTCGGCGGTTAGACCCTTGGCTTGGTAACCCGAATAGGTGGCGTACGACCACACCGCAGGGACAGCCAACAGGACAGCGAAGCGCACATAATAACGCAAAGCACTCCAGCCAAACCAACGTTTTTCATCTGCATCCACGGCTGGGTTTAAGCGCAGTAAGCTATGTTTGATGGCATAGAATAGGGCAATATTCAACAGCAAAACCCATAAACTGCCCCCAAAAGCTCCAGTTTTATCGTACCACTGCACCAGTTCAGGGGTATTGGCAAAAGTATTTCCGATAGTTAGCCAAGGAAATTCTAAATCCCACTGGTAATGCAGGTATTCATAGCTTATCCAGAAGCAAATTAAGCCGACGAGCGCAATACGTTCGCCCATCCGCTTTTTCAGTTGATGGAAGAGGTAAAATGCCATACTCATCAAGAGGGTATTCGTTAGAATGGATGAAATAGCCCCAATCCAAGCGGCATTTTTAATCCACCACAAGCAAAGGGTGTTGAGTAGCAGAAATTGCAAGGAGCTCCATAAAAACAGCTGTTTGCCACTGTCGGCCCTGCCGCTGAAAAACAAGTCGTCTTCAATCAGAAGCATAGGCACCAAGAAAAAAAACGCGAGGTATATTTGGTTGTTGGGTGGAAAAGCCAACCAAAAGAATAAGGCGCCCAATAGCGCATAGAACAACTTAGCGGATCGGGGCTGCGCCAGCCAAAACAAGTACGAATTCACCTTTTGGAGTGGTTTTTTTAAAGTGAGCGGCCAATTCAGTCAAACTGCCACGTCGGGTTTCTTCAAATTTTTTGCTGATTTCACGCGAAACCGAGGCCTGACGGTCGCCGCAATACACGGCCAACTCTTCTAAGGTTTTGACGATACGGTAGGGCGATTCGTAAAAAACTAAGCTGCGGGTTTCGGTGGACAGCTCTTTGAGTCGCGTTTGACGCCCTTTTTTCTGGGGTAAAAAGCCTTCAAATACAAAACGGTCGCAGGGCAAGCCTGAAACAACTAATGCGGGCACAAAAGCGGTGGCCCCCGGTAAACATTCCATGGGTAATCCAGCTTCGGAACAGGCACGGGCCAACAAAAAACCAGGGTCGGAGATACCGGGCGTGCCGGCATCGGAGATGAGTGCGATGGTTTTGCCAGCAGCGATGAGCTCTACCAGTCGTTGGGTTTGGTGGTGTTCGTTGAATTTGTGGTACGACTGCAGCGGATTCTGTATGCCGTAATGTTTGAGCAGCACCCCACTAGTACGGGTATCTTCACACAAAATCAAATCAGCCTCGCCCAGCAGCCGCAAAGCACGTGCGGTGATGTCTTCGAGGTTGCCAATTGGGGTTGGGATAAAAATGAGACTGCCAGTATCCTTATTCACGGCCTTGAAGATAAGTGGCAAAATCGGCTATCAAACCAAAAATGGCTTCATAATGCGAAAATGGAAGTGCCTCGGCTACGTCAAAAACATTGTGGTAGGCGGTAACGTCACCAAGGGTGTAGATGAAAAAGGCAGGGACTTTCCGGCGACTAAAGGGATAATGGTCACTATTGCGGGTGTTCTCGCGGGCTACAACTTTGGCAAGCTGATAGGTACTTGCATTACGATCGACTAAATATTGGTAGGCTTCCCGGTGACCAGTAGCATTCACCACAGTGATGCCTTCGCTGCCACCACCCATCAAATCGAGGTTAATGACAAAGCGGATGGAAGAGAGGGGAACCAGTGGGTCTTCCTCTACAAAATAAGAACTGCCAACTAATCCAGCTTCTTCGGCACCAAAAGCAATGAAAAGGAGGGAGTAGGCCGGACGGTTTTGTGGCTGACTAAAATGCCGGGCTAAGTCAAGCAGCATGGCCGTACCCGAGGCATTGTCGTGAGCACCGGGGAAGGTGGTTTGTGTACCCATCTGTCCAAGATGATCGTAATGTGCGCATATCACCACAAAGGAATCGGGGCGTGAACTGCCGCGCAGCAAACCGACTACATTGCCTTGACGTTGTTCCTTAAACTGACTGTTGACGATATAATCGACCCGCTTCAGTTTGACGGGCAGCACGCTGTCTTGCACCAAAAAGCGTAGCTGCGGTTGCACATCTCGCCCTACCGCCCATATTAAGGGGTTGGAGGTCGTTTCAATGAGAACAGGCTTAGTAGGCCCAGCGGCTAAACGCGAGGCGGCTTGACTTTGTGCATGTACTTCCACTTCTTTACCAGGTCTGGCTTTTTGACCACTACCTGCCCGACTTTGTGGATGTACGAGGTAGTGGATGCCAGGCGTGAGCAACCGGCCGTTGAGGCGTAACCCTACCGTGTCGGGGAAGGTGTTGACTTCGAGCGAAAACCATTGCCGGTAATCGGTGCCAATGCTTTCGAGCCCAAGGCGGTTAAACTCCCTAGCGATGGCTTCGGCAGCGAGCTGTTGCCCATCGGCTACATAACCGCGACCCGAAAAAGTGCTACTCGACAGGGTATCTACCCATTTTTGGGCATAAAGCCGGTTTTGCCCGTACAAAAGTGCCGGGCAGAGGAGAAATAAAAGGAGGATGTTAGCCCGACACCAATTCAAAACGGTACGACTCCATGATGAGGTTGGCTAGCAATTTTTTGCAAGCAGCATCTACTTCGGCATGTGCTTCAACCTCTGTAGCTGCTTCGAGCTGTAAGGTGATGTGTTTACCCACACGGACCGAGCTGATATTGTTAAGTCCGAGGTTGCGTAGGCCAGCGTTAACGGCTTTACCCTGAGGATCTAACAAAGCTTCGAGGGGCATGATGTCGATTTCGGCGCGGAATTTCATCTGATATTGGGCTTAAATAGTGCCAGCACAGCCGACACTAAAATGTACGCCAAAATTACAAAAGCCAAGCCGAGGTAGGACAGGGAAATAATGAGAATTAACGAAAAAATCAGAAATACATAGACGAGTTCGTTTCCTTTCCATCCAAAGTGTTTGAATTTGAGAGCAAATAGCTCAAAAGGAGCATTCAGTAATAGGGCTAAGCCAAAGGAAAAACCAGCGACCATCGTTTTATTTAGCTCTGGTAAGCGGGATTGTGGACTGCTGAACAACCAAATGAGCAAAGAGGCTACTAAAATGGCGCTGGCAGGGGTTGGCAGGCCGATGAACTTATCGCTCTGGCGGGTATCGTGGTTAAATCGCGCCAGCCGCAAAGCCGATAACAACGGTAAGAGGAGTGCGGTATACTCCAGACCAATGAATCCCGGTACCGAAGCAGACAATTGGTATAACAGCAGGCCTGGCAAAACGCCAAAACTAACCACGTCCGCCAAAGAATCGAGGTCCTTGCCGATAGGAGAGCTGGCCTTTAAAGCTCGGGCAGCAAATCCATCGAAAAAATCGAGCGCAGCTGCGATATAAATACAACGTGCAGCGCTGATTAAATCGCCCCAGCCGGCGAAAATGATGCCTAAACAGCCCAACAGCAGATTGGACAGGGTAATGATATTGGGGATATGTCGGAGTAAAGCCATAAGATTGACTGAATTTGGCTAAATTACAGCATTGAATTAGCTCCTATGCGTATTGTCTTCTTTTTTCTGTTATCGCTGTTGTGTTTTACCAGTCTTGCTGTGGCTCAGCCCATCGCTTTTGCCGTTCATGGTGGCGCTGGTGCAGCAGATTCAATGAAGATGTCGCCGGCTTTGCGGTCTGCTATCTCGGCTGCCCTCACAGAAGCCGTTCAGGCGGGTTACTCCATACTCGAAAAGGGAGGAACTAGCCTCGAAGCGGTTGAAGCGGCCATCATCTTACTCGAAAACTCACCCCTATTTAATGCCGGAAAGGGGGCGGTTACCACTTCTACAGGTATTTGCGAATTGGATGCTGCAATTATGGATGGTAAAACGGGTATGGCCGGCGCTGTAGCGGGTTTACATCACATCAAGAACCCAATTAGTCTCGCACGTTTGGTGAAAGACAGCACCCAGCACGTGATGCTGATTGGCGAGGGAGCAGAAGCTTTTGCCAAAACCCAAACAGTAGAATGGGTGAGTCCTTTGTATTTTCTAGAAAAATCGGAACTCAAAGGTGTGGGCCCTGAAGTTGTACAGCTCCACGACACTAAATTTGGCACCGTAGGCGCTGTGGCCCTCGACAAAGCCGGAAATCTAGCTGCCGGAACTTCCACGGGGGGCATGCAAGGCAAAAAATTCGGACGGGTAGGGGATGTGCCCATTATTGGAGCAGGAACGTATGCCAACAATGCCTCGGTGGCTGTGAGCTGCACTGGTCATGGCGAATATTTTATACGTGAAGTGGTAGGTCATGAACTGTCGGCCTTGGTCATGTACAAAGGACTTACCCTCCAAGAAGCTGGAGATGAGTTAGTTATGGATCGATTGGCAAAAAGCGGCGGAAAGGGCGGTTTAATTGCCATCGACAAAGCCGGCAACATTCACATGCCCTTCAATACGCCTGCTATGCTGCGCGCCAGCAAAGATGCCCGGGGTCATTTATATGTCCGCCTCTGGAAATAGCTTAAAACAAGCAAAGCAGGGTTTAACATATACTATGCTTTAAAATGTGAACGCGAGCGCATTAGCGTACAAAATTCGTGTTATCTTTGTACCAGCATGTCCAAAATTATAATGGCGTGTGTTAGTTAACTTAACCTATGATTACACCTGCAATTCGCTTTCAGCGCAAGGATGACACCGGTTTTGCCCGGGAACTAAAAAACCGCATTGATAACTATTTCCAAGAGAATAAACTTAACAAAACCGGCGGTAGTCGGATGGTTTGGAAAGCAGTTGGCATGATGAGTATGTATTTGCTTCCTTACGGCTTGATTTTATCGGGCATGTTTGGCCCTTGGACCATGCTCTTACTCTGCATCTGGATGGGCGCAGGCCTCGCCGGTGTAGGAATGTCGGTGATGCACGATGCTTGTCACGGTGCTTTTTCTGAAAAACGTTGGGTAAACAAATTATTTGCCCGTTCTATGTATCTAGTTGGCGGTAACGTATACAACTGGAAAATCCAGCACAATACACTACACCATACCTTTACCAATGTGCACCATGCCGATGAGGATATTGCTGGTAAAGCTTTTCTTCGCCTCGACCGTAACGACGAGCTGAAACCAAGTCATCGCTTCCAGCATTATTATGCCTTCGGACTTTACACCCTCATGACCATGGCTTTCCACGTGAAAGACTTTCGTCAGGTATGGAATTGGGGCAAACAAACGTCGAGCAAGGTATTTGCGAAAGAATTTGTCCTGCTCGTATTAGGCAAATTATTCTTCTTTGCTTTTGTGTTGGTTCCGCCAATGTTGATATTGGATGTGGCTTTTTGGCAGGTATTAATCGGCTTTATGGCCGTGAACCTGACTTCAGGTTTTGTGCTTTCGGTGGTTTTTCAACTCGCTCACATTGTTGAAGAGGCCGAACAAATCAAAGCCGAAGAAGGTGAAATCAACCATGTTTTTGCGGTTCACCAACTCAAAACCACAGCTAACTTCTCACCCCGCAGTAAATTCCTTACTTGGTATTTGGGCGGTCTGAACTTCCAAGTGGAGCACCATTTGTTTCCGAACATCTGTCACCTTCACTACAAACATTTAGCACCTATCGTTGAAAAAACGGCACGTGAGTATGATGTGTCTTATCACATGCATCAAACGTTTGGAAGTGCGCTGAGTTCGCACATGCGATTGCTCAAACGACTTGGCACACAACCTTAAACCTGGTTTACAGTGACAATTTTTTGCCACAAACATTGAATTAAAAAACGTCAAGTCTAAAGCTTAAAGAGAGTCCCGCACCGCGGGACTTTTTTTATTCATACGGTTTTGCTCCTTGAAAAACGAGTAGGTTTTGCGCCTGTCTCCATACCCTAACCGCTTGAAAAGAGAGTTAGCGCATATTTTAGGGTGCTCCTATTTAAACGAATGACTATAGATTCAAGAAACGTTTTGGGATTTATATTGCAGTCTGCCGGTAGACCTCCTTTACTTTAGGAAATTTATGAACACGTACAAATTCCGTTAAACAACAAGAGCACCGTTGCGTTAACTTTGTATCATGGCTGTACAACCTACCGAAGCTTCTGTTTTAGCCGCACTGAGCCGAGTAATCGAGCCGGATTTGCGCAAAGATCTAGTAAGCCTGAAGATGATTAAAACGCTGGAAACAGCACCAAATCTTATTCGTTTTTCCATCGAACTAACCACACCGGCTTGTCCGCTGAAAGATCAGATCGAAGCTGACTGCCGCCGTGAACTAGCGGTTGATTTTGGAGAAACACCTGTTGAGATCAAAATGACTGCCAGGGTAATTGGTCAGGGCAGTGCCCGCGACTTGATACCCAACGTTAAAAACGTGGTACTCGTTGCTTCCGGCAAAGGTGGCGTAGGGAAGAGCACGGTCTCTGCCAACCTTGCCATCGCTTTGGCGCAAACGGGTGCAAAAGTAGGTTTGATGGATGCTGATATTCACGGCCCGAGTCTCCCGATGATGTTTGGACTGCAAGGGCAGCGTCCCGAAATGGAGGGCGACACCATACTGCCTATCGAAAAATACGGCATCCGCACGATGTCTATTGGTTTGTTGGTCGATGCCAAACAAGCTATCGTGTGGCGTGGCCCCATGGTGAGCAAGGCCCTGCGCCAGTTTTTTACCGATGTGCAATGGGGTGAACTGGATTATTTGCTCATCGATTTGCCACCCGGTACCGGCGACATCCACCTCACACTGGCTCAATTACTTAAGGTAGCAGGAGCGGTAATCGTTACTACACCCCAACAAATCGCCTTGGCCGATGCCCGAAAAGCTGCAGGCATGTTCCGCATGCAAGGCATTGAGATACCAGTTTTGGGTGTAATTGAAAATATGTCGTGGTTTACGCCTATCGCCCACCCCGACGAAAAATACTATCTGTTCGGTCGCGGCGGCGGTACCAGTCTGGGTGAAGAGCTGAATGTCCCACTCCTTGGTCAAATTCCGCTCGTTCAAGGCATAGCAGAAGCCGCTGATAGTGGTCGCCCAATTGTACTTGACGAAGGCAATCCTGCGGCTTTGTACTATAACCAACTTGCTGGCGTGCTGGCACAACAACTTTCCTTGGGTAACCTCGCAGCCTTAAACCCGGTGGAGGGGTAAGCTGTTGGTAAATAGCCTATTTTTGTAAACATTATGGTGAATGCCGATTTGATAAAGAGAGTAGAAGAAGCCCTAGAAAATATCCGGCCGTATTTACAAACCGATGGTGGAGATGTCGAAATTATCGATATCACACCGGAAATGGTGGTGAGATTGCGTTTATTGGGCAGTTGCGAAAGCTGCAGCATGAGTGCAATGACCATGAAAGCCGGCATCGAAAAAACCATACGTAAAAGTATACCCGAAATCACAGGCGTAGAAGCCATTAGCGGTACCCAAATTCCCCAGGAATGACGCGTGGGGAGCTATATGCTCAGATGTTGGCGAAAAAATCCTTCCTCTGCGTAGGCCTCGATACCGATCCGACCAAATTACCTGCCATCCTCAAAAACGAAAAAAACCCTGTTTTGGTCTTTAATAAAGCCATTATAGATGCTACCCAGGATTTGGCGGTAAGCTATAAGCCTAATCTCGCCTTTTACGAAGCCCTCGGCCCCGCTGGTTGGGATACGCTCCAAGCAACAATGGAGGAGATACCCGACGAAATTTTCACCATCGCAGACGCCAAAAGAGGAGATATCGGCAATACAGCCGATGCTTACGCACGCACTTTTTTTCACCGGTATCACTTTGATAGCGTTACCGTTAACCCCTATATGGGTAGCGATTCCGTTACACCGTTTTTACAATATCCCGGCAAATGGGCCATCGTTTTGGGTCTTACCTCCAATCCTGGTGCTGCCGATATTCAATACCTTCAAGTGGGGAAGGAGAAGGTGTACGAAGCTACCATGCGGCAAGTCGCGGCATGGGGAACGGCCGATAATACCATGTTTGTCGTTGGCGCTACCCGCCCTGAAGAACTCAAAAAAATCCGCCAAACGTACCCTGAACACTTTCTTTTGGTGCCTGGCGTAGGTGCCCAAGGGGGGAGTTTAGCGGCGGTGTATAAAAATGGCACGAATCCATTGTGCGGAATGCTTGTGAATGCTTCGCGGAGCGTATTGTATGCTTCGTCAGGAGCCGATTTTGCGGAAGCGGCGCGGGCAGAGGCCTTGCGGATACAGGGGGAGATGGCGGAGCTACTTGCTTAGTAGATGGGCCACTGGTTTTTGAAATTTTACTGATTTTCGTAGATTTTTAAGCGAAGCAGCCGACGGTCTGAGTCGAAAGGGGTGAGCCTATGCATTTCGTTTTTGGCCGACCCGAGCCAAGACCGGCCGCGCGCAAGCTCGAGATTTGCGGACGCCGTATTGAACAAAAAAACCCGGCGACATTAGCCCACCGGGTTTAAAAACTGTCGGGGTGACTGGATTCGAACCAGCGACCTCACGCCCCCCAGACGTGTACGCTAACCGGACTGCGCTACACCCCGAATACAGTGGGTGTAAATATAAGTTGACGCAGCGAATTGTCAAGTATCACGCAACTTTTATCCCAAACGGCGCAAAGTTATTCCAAGCGCTTGGAAGCCAGCTTTTCAAGTTTTAGCTTGATGCATGAATGAGTATTTTTTGCATTATTTATGGCGGCACCGGCTCTTCGAAATGAGCCAGATGACATGCGAAAGTGGCGAAGACTTGGCTATACTTCACCCCGGTTTTTATAACCGCGACGCCGGGCCTGATTTTCAAGAAGCCCTACTGCGGATAGGCGATACGCGCTGGATGGGTAGTGTAGAACTTCATGTAAAAAGCAGCGAGTGGAAGGTACACGGGCACAGCAGCGATCCGGCCTACAACAATGTGATTTTACATGTGGTGTGGGAGCACGACGCGGAAGTAAGCCGCAATGACGACAGCCTTTTGCCAGTCTTTACCCTGCAAAAACGGGTGGAACCTGCTCTAGTTAAACGGTACAGTCAGCTTAGCTACAGCCACGAGCCCATTCCTTGTGCCCGACAGTGGAAAGGCCATTTCCCCAGAGCTGCTTTACAAATGTTGGAACGTGCAGCCGTGGAAAGACTCGAAAAACGCACCGCGCACATCCTAAAACTTGTAGCGGAGCGGCAAGGCGACTGGGAAGCAGCCTGCTGGCTGTGGCTGGCCCGGGCCTTCGGACAACGGGTAAATGCCGATGCTTTTGAACGTTTGGCTGGCAGCTTGCCGTGGAAGTTGGTACAGCGCCTCGCCATCCAACCTTTTCAACTCGAAGCAGCGCTTTTTGGACAGGCGGGTTTTTTGCACAGCCCAACCAATGCCCACCAACAAAAACTCCAGAAAGAATACCGCTACCTGACCGTAAAATACGGCATGCAACCCGCGCTCGGCCTGCAATGGAAACGATTGCGCATGTATCCGGCCGCTTTCCCCCAGAGCCGTTTGGAGCAGCTTTACCGACTCTTGAAGCAACATCCCCGTTTGCTCGCCGATTTGTTGGATGCCCAAGATGTAAAGGCACTCCGTCACCTTTTTGCAGCGCTCACCAGTGCGGATGAAGGGGTGCTTAATTCCCCTAAATCCCGCAAACATAGCCCAGCCAAAGCCACACTGGATCGATGGCTGATTAATGCCGCAGTACCCTTGGTGTTCGCTTACGGACATTTCCATCAATTGCCCGAGCTGACCGAAAAGGCAGTGCGTTGGCTCGAAAGTCTGGCCGCCGAAACCAACCATGTCACCCGGCAATACAATCAGTTCGGTTTAACGCCATTAAATGCGTTACACAGTCAGGGGCTTTTAGAGTTAAACGCGGTATATTGCAACGCCAAACGCTGTCTGGACTGCCTCATTGGTAACCATTGGTTATTGAAAACACCCCCATGAAAAAAATAGAAGGACTCACCAACGACTTTAAAGACTACTCGCAGGCACAATTTTTTGGCGTTTGCAGTTACGTGGCCGATCGGTTTGATCTTTCGTTGACACGGGTCCGCAACGTCTTTATTTATCTCTCATTTTTGTCGTTTGGTTCACCGTTGGTGCTTTATTTGATTGTGGCTTTCTGGCTCGACATAAAATCATATATCAAACGTAAAAGCATCATCTGGGATTGATTAAACAATAATTTTTGATGAAAATTTTGATCTCCGGTAGCAATGGCCTGCTTGGGCAAAAATTGGTACACGCCCTGCATGCCGATGCAAGTGTAGAACTTATTGCCACCGCAAGAGGAGCCAACCGCCTTCAAGCAGTGCGGGGTTTTACCTATGTCGCAATGGATATTTTGGATGATGTTGAGGTCCAACGCATTGTTGGTCAATACAAGCCCGATGTGGTGATTCATACGGCCGCCATGACCCAGGTAGATGATTGCGAAGACCGGCAAGACCTGTGCTGGGCAATGAATGTAACGGCTGTTGCGCACTTGATTAAAGCGTGTGGTAGTGTTGGTGCTCACTTGGTGCAACTCTCCACCGATTTTATTTTCGATGGTGTTTCGGGGCCTTATCTTGAAACCGCCTCGCCTAATCCCCTCAGTTTTTATGGCAAAAGCAAATTGGCTGCGGAAAAATTGATACAGGAAAGCACTATCAGTTGGAGTATTTTAAGGACGGTACTTGTTTTTGGGGTGGTGGAAGATATGAGCCGGAGCAATATTGTATTGTGGGCTAAAGCTGCCTTGGAAAAAAAGCAGCAACTCAACATTGTCAACGACCAATTCCGCACACCAACTTTGGCAGAAGATTTGGCCCAGGGTTGTATACTCGCTGCCAAACAAAAGGCCAAAGGCGTTTACAACATCAGCGGCGCCGATTATATGTCGGTAGAGGAGCTGGTACGCCGTGTAGCTCGTTATTTCGGCCTCGACGAAAGTCATATCACCCCGGTGAGTTCAAGCACGCTGAATCAGAAGGCCGCCAGACCGTTGATTTCTGGCTTCATCATCGACAAAGCACGTGCCGAATTGGGGTTCAAGCCCCATAGTTTTGAGGACGGAATTGGCCTAGTCATGCAACAATTTATTCAGCCGAATTAAGTAGAGCATTTGGCTTTACGACTTCGGCACTGTACTTTCAACGCTTCGTTTATCTGCAAACTACATCTATGTCGAATACATCAGATTCCTGGGGATCGAGAGTAGGTTTAATTTTGGCCATGGCAGGCAATGCCGTGGGCCTTGGAAACTTTCTTCGTTTTCCGGTTCAAGCTGTTCAAAATGGGGGAGGGGCCTTCATCATTCCTTACCTCGTTTGTTTTTTATTGATGGGTATACCGCTGCTTTGGATTGAGTGGTCGGTAGGTCGTTTTGGAGGCCGTTTTGGCAATCACTCTACACCATTTATACTCGATAACATGACCAAACGTAAGTTTTGGAAGTATTTCGGGGTATTTGGCATCTTTACCAATATTGCGGTCGCAGCGTATTACTGCTATATCGAATCATGGACCCTGTCGTATATGTACCATTCGTTGATGCAAACCTTTAGTGGTATGAGTCAGACGGGTATCGCCAGTTTCTTCGATTCTTACACGGATATCGGGCATTCAACGACCGGTATTCCTTACGAAGCGGTCGTTTTTTACATCATCTGTCTGGTTTTGAATACCTGGATTTTATCTAAGGGGCTCAGCGGGGGTGTAGAAAAGGTCGCGAAAATCGGTATGCCACTGCTCATCGCATTTGGCTTTTTGCTGGCACTCAAGGGCTGGACATTAGGCGACAGCGGTGCAACAGCTGGTTGTACAGATTGTAATAGCTTCCTCGGCCTCGACTTCCTCTGGAAACCGGAGTTTAAATCGTTGTACGACCCTAAAGTATGGCTGGCCGCTGCTGGTCAGATTTTTTTCACCCTATCGGTGGGTATGGGCACCATTCAGTGTTATGCCGCCTATGTGAAAAAAAATGATGACATCGCCTTGAATGCCATGTCGGCAGGATGGATGAATGGATTTGTGGAGATTGTACTCGGCGCTTCTATCGTGATTCCCATTGCCGTGGGTTACCTCGGTCTCGATTGGGTGAAAGAAAATGCAGGCTTCTCCATGGCCTTTCAGACGATGCCCTACCTTTTTCAGAAATGGGGACTTTATTTGGGTACTGCTGCTGGTTTTATGTGGTTTGGTTTGTTATTTTTTGCAGGCATCACCTCCTCGCTGGCTATGGGTACGCCTTGGATGGGCTTCATGCGCGACGAATTCGGCTGGAACTTAAAAAAAGGCGCCTGGTCGTTTGGTTTAATTGTATTAATGATGGGTTTACCCACGGTATTGTTTTACCAAGAAGGTGTATTCGGCGAATATGACTATTGGGCGGGGACGGTATCCCTGGTAGTTTTTGCTTTGGCTGAAACTATTTTATTTTCTTGGGTTTTTGGCATCAAACGAGGTTGGGAAGAGATCAATCTTGGTGCTGACATGCGGGTGCCAGGCATCTATAAGCCTATCATCAAGTACGTGACGCCGCTGTTGCTGTTGATTGTGTTCCTAGCTGCTCTGTTTACGCCCAAGGACAATGACTGGAAACGTGCGTTTAGTGAAGGTTGGGAACTAGATGCCAGCTCAATCATTGGTAATATCACCCACATGGGCATTGATGTGAACCGAGATTATTTTGCTGAACATTATGAGTCGGGCGTGAGTGGTCAGGTTAAACGGGTTTATACAGAACGCAGCAAGGTGAAAGTAGAAATCAGTCATGCCGATTCGGATACCAAAACAACGACTTACGAATTCCATCCTGCCGAACACAAATTGCAGGTTCAGGAAGGCGACCAAGTGAACCGGCTGGATAAGTTGGCTACTGGCTCTTTTGTTAACAATATTTTTTATACGGATATGGCCCGTTTGTGGCTGATGTGTCTTTTCGGCTTTTTGGCTTATTTGGTACACCGGGCCACCAAACAACGTAAACTAAGCGGAAGGGAAGCCTCATGAGCAATAGTGCATTTATTACGATGATTGTCGTTCAAGTAACGGTAACCATTATCACCGGCTACTTTTTTTATAAGGTACTCACCACGCCACCACGGCAGGAGCCGGATTCTTATTCCGAAAATGACGACGAACTCCGTTAAGCGCTAAACGATGGGAGATGGGCTACTGGCAGAATTTCTGGGTATTAGGCAAAACCGAACGGCAGGGCATACTATTTCTGCTCGTTTGTATATTGCTGAGTCTCTGGCTGCCATCCTGGCTCAGTCCCGACCGTAAGCTCACCGATCAACCCGACGCGGCCTTCCTCGCCGTACTCGATAGCCTCCAAGCTGCCGAAGTTGAAAAGACAGATGCAGCAGAAAAGGCGGATGAGAAAGTTGTGGGCGGTCGTTTGCAAAATTTCGACCCAAACACTGTCGACAAAACAGGTCTATTGGCCCTTGGCTTAAGCGAAAAAACTGCCGTAAGCTGGTTGCGTTTTCGCGAAAAAGGGGGGCAGTTTAAAAAAGCCGAGGATATCCGAAAGTTGTACGCCTTGCGCCCTGCCGATGCGGATAGGCTATTGCCGTATGTGCAAATCGAGAGAAAAGAGCAAGTTGAAAAGAGCGACTTTTCGGAGCGACCTGCAAAAGTGATCACGCCTATCGACTTGAATTCGGCCGATTCATTGCAGCTACTGACCGTGCCGGGAATCGGCCCAGGTTTTGCCAGCCGCATCTTAAAAGCGAGGGAAAGATGGGGTGGCTGGTTTGATACGCAACAGCTTTTGCAGATTTACGGCGTAGATAGTGCACGTTTGGCCAGCTGGAAACCCTATATTTTGCTCAACCCAGTTCAGGTAGTAAAACTCGATATCAACCGGGCCGATGTGAGCCTACTAGGTAGGCATCCGCTATTGGGTTTTTCAAAGGCCAAAAGGGTTGTGGCTTACCGGGAGCAACACGGACCGTTTAAAAATTCGGCCGATTTATCTGCAGTATACGGAATTGACAGTCTCGCCGTTCAGTTAATTGCGCCCTACCTCCAGTGGTAACAGGCGCAACTCAAGCCTTTATCCTTAATTTTGGCGACCTAAAAACAAAAGAGGGTGAAATGACCTTTTTACCTTTATAAACTCATCTGTATGAATTTTGCGCAAAACGAAAACCAACAAATGATCGCCGATATGATTCGTAGTTTTGGCGAAAAACATATCAAACCTCATATGATGGAGTGGGATGAAAGTCAGGAGTTTCCGGTGCATTTGTTTAAAGAGTTGGGTAAATTAGGTTTAATGGGTGTGTTGGTGCCCGAAGAATACGGTGGTGCCGGTTTCGGTTATTTCGAATACGTAACTGCTATCACAGAACTTTCTAAAATTGATGGATCGATCGGCCTATCCATGGCTGCACACAATTCGTTGTGTACAGGTCACATCCTCTCCTTTGGAAATGAGGAGCAGAAAAAACGTTGGCTGCCAAAACTCGCAACGGCCGAATGGATAGGCGCTTGGGGTTTGACCGAGCCAAATACCGGTTCAGACGCCATGCGTATGATGACTACTGCTGTTGAAGACGGCGATTACTGGGTGATTAATGGTGCCAAATGCTGGATTACCCATGGTAAATCAAGTCAGGTAGCTGTAGTGATGGTTCGCACAGGCGAATTGCTCGATTCCCACGGTATGACGGCCTTTGTCATTGAAAAAGGTACGCCGGGCTTTACCCATGGTCGCAAAGAAAATAAATTAGGCATGCGTGCCTCTGAAACCACGGAACTTTTGTTCGATAATTGCCGGGTACACAAAGACAATGTTTTAGGAAAAGCCGGCGACGGCTTCGTCCAGGCGATGAAGATTCTTGACGGTGGCCGCATTAGCATTGCGTCTTTGTCGTTGGGCATTGCCAAGGGTGCCTACGAGGCTGCACTTAAATATTCCAAAGAGCGCGAACAATTCGGGAAACCTATCAGTGAGTTCCAAGGTATTTCTTTTAAGTTGGCAGACATAGCCACTGAAATCGCTGCTGCCGAGCTGCTGACTTTCCGTGCGGCTGATTTAAAGAACCAAGGCAAGCCCGTGACTACTGAGTCGGCTATGGCCAAGTATTACGCATCAGAAGTGGCTGTACGGGCCTCTGTAGAAGGCGTACAGATATTCGGAGGCTATGGTTACACGAAAGATTTTCCAGCCGAGAAATATTACCGCGATTCTAAACTATGTACCATCGGGGAGGGTACTTCAGAAATACAAAAAGTAGTAATTGCCAGGAACATCCTCAAGTAATTGTATTTTTCATTTTTATCACTACCTTTGCCCCTCTCAAAAAAGCAACATGATCAAAATTGAGGTTAAAGAGAACGAGTCGATTGACAAAGCGCTGAAGCGCTTCAAAAAGAAGTTTGAAAAGACAGGTGTTTTAAAAGAACTCCGTGGTCGTCAGGCCTTTGAAAAGCCATCTATCGTCCGCCGCCAACAGGTACTCCGCGCTGCTTATCGCCAGATGATGCAGCAGAGCGAGGAAATTTAAGCTACATCTTCGTATCTTTCTGCTGAGATGGCAGTAAGCGAATTTGAAAGTTTTTTGAATTACCTGCGCTTTGAAAAGCGCGCGTCGGGCCATACAGTTGCCGCTTATACGGGCGACTTGAACGATTTTTACGGTTACCTAGCGGTGACCTACGAAATAACTACCATCCAGGAAGTAGTGCACCCGCACATTCGCTCTTGGATGGTTTTTTTATTGTCGTCTGGCTTGGTGGCGCGTTCGATCAACCGTAAGGTGTCCACGCTCAAAGCGTACTATAAGTTCATGCAGCGGCAGGGCCATATCCAACACGACCCTACAGTGCGCATTGTACGGCCCAAGGTACCCAAACGTTTGCCTATGGTAATAGACGGCCCCAGTATGGACCGTTTGCTCGACGACGTTGTTTTCCCAGAAGGATATGCCGGTTTGCGCGACAAGACCATACTCGAGTTGTTTTATGGCTGTGGCATAAGGGCTTCCGAATTACAAGGGCTCAAACTGGGTGATTTGGATTTGCACCAACAGCAAATTAAAGTGCTTGGCAAAAGAAATAAAGAGCGAATTATCCCTTTCCATACTTTGCTGCGCGATCAATTAAGGCTATATTTACAGGGCAGGGCAACAGCATTTAGTGAAACCCCTGAATGGCTATTTTTGACGGAGAAAGGCGAAAAAATGTATCCGACGCTCATCTATAAAACAGTGCACCATTACCTCAGTATGGTAAGCACATTGTCGCAAAGGAGCCCGCATGTTTTACGTCACACCTTCGCCACACATTTGCTCGATCAGGGTGCCGATTTAAATGCAGTCAAGGAACTACTGGGTCATACCAGTCTCGCTGCAACTCAGGTTTATACGCACAATAGCGTTGAAAAGCTGAAAGAAGTTTATCGTAAGTCTCACCCAAAAGCCTAAAAAAGGAGGAAACATGGATATTAACATCCAATCTATTCACTTCGATGCCGATGTGAAGCTCACCGAATTCGTTAAAAAGAAAGTCGCTAAACTCGAAACCTACAACAACAAGGTGGTGAGTTCCGATATATTTCTCCGGGTTGAAAACGCTGGAGATAGTGCCAACAAAATAACGGAGATCAAAATGAATCTCCCTGGCAAAACACTTTTTGCCAAAGAACAATGCAAAACCTTCGAAGAAGCTACCGATCTCGCCGTAGAATCATTGCGCAAGCAGATTGGAAAGCTGAAAGATTAAGTCAGCGATTTCCTGTATTTTTTTTCAAAGGGCTATTGACTAGTCCAATTTATTAGTACATTTGCATTCCTTTTTGGCGGATACCCCTGGGTGGAAGCCGGAAAGGAATGTTCTTTTAGTGGGCGTTTGCCTCCTTAGCTCAGTTGGTAGAGCAACTGATTTGTAATCAGTAGGTCGCTGGTTCGAATCCGGCAGGAGGCTCATTGATGGGGAGATACCAGAGTGGCCAAATGGGACCGACTGTAACTCGGTTGCGAAAGCTTCGGAGGTTCGAATCCTCCTCTCCCCACCAATTTGCTGAATGCAAATGCGATACCAGTCGCAAAAGCGGGAGTAGCTCAGTTGGTAGAGCGATAGCCTTCCAAGCTATAGGTCGCGAGTTCGAGCCTCGTCTCCCGCTCAAAAACCTTCGGGCCAACCCGAAAACGAATACACCGGATCACACCGGGACCAGACTCCAGACGGGAGAAAAGTCAGAAAGATTGCCGTTGTAGCTCAGTGGTAGAGCACTTCCTTGGTAAGGAAGAGGTCGACAGTTCAATTCTGTTCAACGGCTCAAGCAGTTAACGGAATTGAAACTGATAAACTACCAGTAACGCTACCGGCAACAGTGAAAATGAATTTTACATTACAGAACAAACTAAATAAGACTACAAATGGCAAAGGAAAAATTTGACCGCTCCAAACCGCACTTAAACATCGGTACCATCGGTCACGTTGACCACGGTAAGACAACCCTCACCGCAGCCATCACCAAGGTGCTGGCAGAAAAAGGTTGGTCAGAAGTTCGTTCTTTCGAATCGATTGACTCGGCTCCGGAAGAAAAAGAGCGTGGTATTACTATTAATACCGCCCACGTTGAATATCAGACCCTAGAGCGTCACTACGCACACGTAGACTGTCCGGGCCACGCTGACTATGTGAAAAACATGGTTACTGGTGCAGCCCAAATGGATGGTGCTATCATTGTTGTAGCTGCTACCGACGGTCCGATGCCACAAACACGTGAGCACATTCTGCTCGCTCGCCAGGTAGGTGTTCCTACATTGGTTGTATTCATGAACAAAGTTGACATGGTTGACGATCCAGAATTGCTTGACCTCGTTGAAATGGAAATTCGTGAACTCCTCTCATTCTATGAATACCCAGGTGATGAAATCCCTGTAATCCGTGGTTCTGCACTCGGTGCCTTGAACGGCGAGCCGAAGTGGGTTGAAACCGTGCTTGAGTTGATGGCTGCTGTAGATGAGCACATTCCAATCCCTCCGCGCATGGTTGACCTTCCATTTTTGATGCCAGTAGAGGACGTATTCTCGATCACAGGTCGTGGTACTGTTGCTACGGGTCGTATTGAGCGTGGGGTAATTAACTCGGGTGATCCAGTTGACATCATCGGTATGGGCGCAGAAAACCTCAAATCAACCGTAACAGGTGTTGAGATGTTCCGCAAAATCCTTGACCGCGGTGAAGCTGGTGACAACACCGGTCTCCTCCTCCGTGGTATTGAGAAAACCGATATCCGTCGTGGTATGGTAATCTGTAAGCCAGGTTCGGTGAAGCCGCACCATGATTTTAAGGCTGAAGTTTACGTATTGTCGAAAGAAGAAGGTGGTCGTCACACGCCATTCTTCAACAAATACCGTCCACAGTTCTATTTCCGTACCACTGACGTTACAGGCGAAATCAGCTTGCCAGATGGTGTTGAAATGATTATGCCTGGCGATAACATCACCATCACTGTGAAATTGATCTCTCCAATCGCTATGGAAAAAGGTCTTCGTTTCGCAATCCGTGAAGGTGGCCGTACCGTGGGTGCTGGTCAGGTGACTGAGATACTCGCTTAATTAAGCGTAAAACTGATAGTGGAAAACTCTCCCTGACCGGGGAGAATTTTCCCTGTCTATACGGGTGTAGCTCAATTGGCAGAGCAGCGGTCTCCAAAACCGCAGGCTGGGAGTTCGAGTCTCTCCACCCGTGCCGAAAGAAAAAAAGAACAGGCACAGCCTGACGTAAGAGCTACAGCGCTCTGCCGAAGGTTTCACTTGTACAGCTGAAAAGAAACATGAATAAGATTCGTATTTACGTCAAAGAAGCCACCAACGAACTCCTGCATAAGGTAAGTTGGCCGACTTGGGAAGAACTTCAGAGTAGTTTGGTCGTTGTCCTCGTGGCTTCGCTCATTTTTTCTATTGTCATTTATCTCATGGACGTTGCTTTTTCGAACATCTTGAGTGCTTTTTATCATCTCTTCCAATAAGGCATGGCCGGTATGGAGTGTAAGTGGTATGTAGTTCGCGCCATAAGTGGCAAAGAGCGTAAATCGAAAGAGTACTTGGAGTACGAAATTAACCGTTTGGGTTTGGCCGATCTGATTCCTCAGATCCTCATCCCGATGGAGAAAGTGCTCCAGTTACGTAATGGCAAAAAGGTGGTGAAAGAACGTAATTTCTTTCCTGGCTACATCCTCATTGAGGCAGCGATGAATCCCGATCTGGTATCGACGATCATCGGTATTCCCAATGTAATCGGCTTTTTAGGTGGTGACAATCCAACACCACTTCGCGAGTCGGAAGTGAACAAAATCCTCGGTAAGGTCGATGAAATGACCGATGCCGGTGAAGTAATGGCAAATCCGTTTACCATTGGTGAGTCGGTGAAAGTGATGGACGGTCCGTTCAACGAGTTCACCGGTGTAATCGAAGAAGTGAACGAAGAGAAGAAGAAGCTTAAAGTGATGGTGAAGATTTTTGGTCGACGCACTCCCATTGAGTTGAATTATATGCAAGTAGAGAAAATATCCTAATCAGATACAAAAATGGCAAAGGAAATCAGCGCGTTTATTAAGCTCCAAATCAAGGGCGGCGCAGCGAACCCGGCACCTCCGGTAGGACCAGCACTAGGTTCTAAAGGGGTGAACATCATGGAATTCTGTAAGCAGTTTAATGCTAGAACCCAAGAGAAGGCGGGAAAAATATTACCAGTGGTGATCACGGTATATTCAGACAAGTCGTTCGACTTCATCGTTAAAACCCCTCCAGTGGCTATCCAGCTAATGGAAGCTTCTAAAATCACGAAGGGTTCGACTCAACCTAACCGCCTCAAAGTAGGGTCGGTGAGCTGGGAACAGGTGAAAATGATCGCCGAAGACAAAATGCAAGACATGAATGCGTTTAAGGTAGAGTCGGCCATGAAAATGGTTGCCGGTACTGCACGCAGCATGGGCTTGAATGTAACAGGGGCAGCACCCTGGGAATAAGTAGAAAACACTATTAATTTATAGAGTGGCTAGATTGACAAAAAATCAAAAGTTGGCGAACGCGAAGTTCGACCGTACCAAGGCGTACAAGCTTACCGAAGCAACGAGCTTGGTGAAGGAAATTACCTTTACTAAGTTTGACCCGTCGGTAGATTTGAATGTGAGGCTCGGTGTGGACCCACGCAAAGCTAACCAGATGGTTAGGGGTACGGTAACCCTTCCTCATGGGACCGGAAAAGTAGCACGAGTACTCGTGTTATGCACCCCAGACAAGGAAGCCGAGGCCAAAGCGGCCGGAGCTGACTTCGTAGGACTGGACGAGTTCATCCAAAAAATAGAGGGTGGATGGACTGACGTCGATGTAATCATTACTCAACCAAGCGTTATGGCGAAAGTCGGTCGTTTGGGTCGTGTATTAGGCCCCCGCGGTCTGATGCCTAACCCGAAGACAGGTACTGTAACGGATAATGTTGGGCAAGCGGTTACCGATGTAAAGGGTGGCAAAATCGACTTCAAAGTAGACAAGTTCGGTATTGTACATTCTGCTATAGGCAAGGCATCTTTCTCGCCTGCACAATTGGAAGAAAACGCTTTAGAGCTGCTTCAGACCATAGTGCGCTTGAAGCCTTCAGCTGCAAAAGGAACTTATGTAAAGAGCGTCTTCATGAGCTCAACCATGAGTCCTGGTATCAACATTGACACAAAATCAATTGCGGGGATCTGATCATGACTAGAGAAGAAAAAGCAGTAGTTATTCAGGAACTGGCCGAAAAGTTGTCCAACAGTCCGTTTTTCTACATTACCGACGCTAGCAATTTGCCAGTGCAAACCATCAACCGTTTCCGTGGTCTGTGCTACAAGCGTGGTGTAGAATTCAAAGTAGTAAAGAACACCTTGCTACAAAAGGCTATGGAAAGCTTGAACGAGGGTTACACTCCGTTGTTTCCAGCATTAAAAGGACCAACCTCCATCATGTTTGCCGAGCAGGGTAATATCCCAGCCCGTCTGTTGAAGGAGTTCCGTCAGGGTGGTGTCGACAAGCCAATATTGAAAGCTGCCTATATTGACAGCGCGATATATACGGGTGACGACCAACTCGACGCACTAACCAGCATCAAGTCTAAAGAAGAATTGATCGCAGGTATCATCTTTACACTCCAGTCACCAGCACGTAATGTGATTTCGGCTTTGCAGTCGAGCGGTGGTAAACTGGCGGGTATCGTTAAAACACTACAAGAGAGAAATTAACTAAAACAAAAACAATTAAATTATTAATACAATGGCAGATATTAAAGCGTTCGCGGACCAGTTGGTTAACCTAACTGTGAAAGAAGTAAACGAACTTGCCCAAATCCTGAAAGACGAGTATGGCATCGAGCCAGCTGCTGCAGCTGTTGCTGTTGCGGGTCCTGCTGCTGCTGCTGCTGCTCCTGCAGTTGCAGAGCAAACCGAGTTTGATGTAATCCTGAAAAGCGCCGGTGCTCAGAAACTCCAGATCGTTAAATTGGTGAAAGACCTTACCGGTCTTGGCCTGAAAGAGGCAAAAGAACTCGTTGATGCTGCTCCTAAAGCATTAAAAGAGAAATGTCCTAAAGACGAAGCGGAAGCTTTGAAAGCTAAGCTTGAAGAAGCAGGTGCTGAGGTAGAGATTAAGTAATTTGAATTACGGCTCCTCAGCCTTTAAAGCTGTAGGCCTGCAATCCTTGTTGATTGCCAGGCCTACGGCTATTTGTGTTCGTGATAACGGTTGTATAACTAAACATCAATTCTTTGGCTGCCAACATCACACCAGAGGGTAGGATCAACTTCGCGTCTATCGCGTCGGCGATCGAATATCCCGACTTTCTGGAAATCCAGATCAAGTCGTTTAAAGACTTTTTCCAGCTTGATACCTTGCAGGAAAATCGTCGCAACGAAGGTTTGTTCAAGGTTTTTGCGGAAAATTTCCCCATAACCGATGCGCGAAATAACTTCGTTTTGGAGTTCCTCGATTATTTCGTGGACCCACCTCGATACACGATAGAAGAGTGTATCGAAAGAGGCCTGACCTATTCAGTGCCTTTGAAGGCTAAACTGCGCCTGTCGTGTAACGACGTGGAGCATGAGGACTTCGAAACCATCGTTCAGGACGTGTATTTGGGAACTATCCCGTACATGACTCCTAAAGGTACCTTCGTGATCAACGGAGCTGAGCGCGTTATTGTGTCTCAGTTGCACCGTTCACCGGGCGTATTCTTTGGTCAAACGGTGCATACCAACGGTTCGAAATTGTATTCGGCCCGTATCATTCCGTTCAAAGGCTCGTGGATTGAATTCGCGACCGACGTGAACAATGTGATGTATGCCTACATTGACCGTAAGAAGAAGTTTCCGGTAACGACGCTGTTGCGTGCGATTGGGTACGATTCGGACAAGGACATCCTTAACATCTTTGACCTCGCCGACGAGATCAAGGTAAGCAAAGCAGGCCTCAAGAAAGTTGTTGGTCGCCGCCTAGCTGCCCGGGTTTTGAAGACATGGGTTGAAGACTTTGTAGATGAAGATACTGGTGAGGTGGTTTCCATCAACCGGAATGAAATCATTTTGGAGCGCGATACACTGCTCGAAGACGAGATGATCGATATGATTGTTGACGCCGGTGTGAAAAGCATCATCCTGCACAAGGATGAAAACCTTCATGGTGATTATTCTATCATTTACAATACCCTCCAAAAAGATACTTCCAATTCGGAAAAGGAGGCCCTCGAGCACATCTACCGTCAATTACGGAATGCCGAGCCACCAGATGAAGATTCGGCACGTCAGATTATCGATAAGCTGTTCTTCTCCGACAAACGTTATGACTTGGGTGAAGTGGGCCGTTACCGTATCAACCGCAAGCTGGGGTTAAACTCTGCTTCTGAAGTACGTGTATTGACCCGTGAAGACATCATTGAAATCGTAAAATACCTCATCCAGCTGTCGAACTCAAAAGCCGATGTGGATGATATTGACCACCTCAGTAACCGTCGTGTGCGGACTGTTGGTGAGCAGTTGTATTCGCAGTTCGGTGTGGGACTGGCCCGTATGGCCCGTACCATTCGTGAGCGGATGAACATTCGCGATAACGAGGTGTTTACCCCAGCCGATTTGATTAATGCCCGTACGTTGAGTTCGGTTATTAACAGTTTCTTCGGAACCAATCAGCTGAGTCAGTTTATGGACCAAACCAATCCGTTGGCGGAGATTACGCACAAGCGTCGTCTTTCTGCACTCGGGCCTGGTGGTCTTTCGCGTGAACGTGCTGGTTTTGAGGTGCGTGACGTACACTACACCCACTACGGTCGTTTGTGCACCATTGAAACACCGGAAGGACCGAACATCGGTTTGATTTCGTCGCTTTGCGTACATGCCAAAATCAACGCCATGGGTTTCATTGAAACCCCATACCGTCAGGTTGAAAATGGCCGTGTACAAATTGAGAAAAACGTCATCTTCCTAAGTGCAGAAGACGAAGACGAGCGTATGATTGCCCAGGCCAATGCGCCATTCGACGTCAAGGGTAACTTTGAACGCGACTTGGTGAAATGCCGTTTGATGGGTGATTTCCCTATTGTGGTGCCGGGTGAAGTTCAGTTTATGGACGTTGCCCCTAACCAGATTGTAGGTATCGCTGCTTCGTTGATTCCATTCCTTGAGCATGATGATGCTAACCGGGCTCTGATGGGTTCGAATATGCAACGTCAGGCTGTTCCTTTGCTCCGTCCCGAGTCGCCAATCGTGGGTACTGGTCTTGAAGGCCGTGTTGCCCGTGATTCACGCGCACTGTTGACAGCTGAAGGTGCGGGTATAGTGGAATACGTTGATGCTAAAATGATTACTATTCGTTACGATCGTAACGAAGATGACCGTTTGATAAGCTTCAACGGCGACGCGAAATCTTATTATCTCACCAAATTCCGCAAAACCAACCAATATACTTCAATCAACCACAAACCTATCGTTAAGAAGGGACAGCGTGTTGTTAAAGACGAAGTATTGGTAGAAGGTTATGGTACGCAGAAAGGCGAGCTGGCACTCGGTCGTAATTTAAAAGTGGCCTTCATGCCATGGCAGGGTTACAATTTTGAGGATGCCATCGTAATTTCTGAGCGTGTGGTTCGTGAAGACTTGTATACCTCCATCCACATCGAAGAGTTTGAACTCCAGGTGCGCGATACCAAAAGAGGTGAAGAAGAATTAACAGCCGATATCCCGAATGTGAGTGAAGAAGCCACCAAGGACCTCGACGAGCACGGTATCATCCGCGTTGGTGCCCATGTAAAAGAAGGCGATATCCTCATAGGTAAAATCACACCAAAAGGCGAGAGTGATCCTTCGCCGGAAGAAAAACTGCTTCGCGCCATCTTCGGCGACAAAGCAGGTGACGTGAAAGACGCTTCATTGCGTGTTCCACCGTCTATGACCGGTGTGGTAATCGATAAAAAACTCTTCTCTCGTGTGAAGAAGGACAAAATGGCCAAGCAGGAAGAAAAGGTACTGGTTGAAAAACTGGATGCTGAGTACAACCGTGAGGTGGATGTTGTTCGGAATATCCTCATCGAAAAATTGCTTTCACTTGTTGAAGGCAAGGTTTCTCAGGGCGTTACCAATACCTACCGCGATGAAGTGGTACCTAAGGGCACCAAATTCACCAAAAAGAGCCTGGTTGAAATCGACTACAGCATCGTTAATCCCGATGGCTGGTTAACCGACAAGGACAAAAGCGAACAGGTAAAAGAACTCCTGAAAAATTATCTGGTACGTATATCTGAGATACTCGGCGAGATGAAACGCAAAAAATTCGCCATACAAGTGGGTGATGAGCTGCCTTCGGGCATTCTCCAACTCGCAAAAGTTTATGTTGCACAAAAACGTAAGCTGCGTGTGGGCGATAAAATGGCCGGTCGTCACGGTAATAAGGGTATTGTTGCGCGAATCGTGCGCGACGAGGATATGCCTTTCTTAGCCGACGGCACCATTGTCGACATCGTATTGAACCCACTTGGCGTACCATCGCGTATGAACTTGGGTCAGATCTATGAGTCGGTATTGGGCTGGGCAGGTATGGAGCTCGGATTGAAGTTTGCCACCCCGATTTTCGACGGTGCGAGTCTTGAAGAGGTGCTTTCTTATACCGAAAAAGCCGGTGTACCAGACTTAGGTGCAACCTATCTTCACGATGGCCAGACCGGTCGTCGTTTTGACCAAAAAACCACAGTGGGCGTGATTTACATGCTTAAGCTGGGTCACATGGTAGATGATAAGATGCACGCCCGTTCAATCGGACCATACTCGCTCATTACCCAGCAGCCGTTGGGTGGTAAAGCACAGTTTGGTGGTCAGCGTTTTGGTGAGATGGAAGTATGGGCACTCGAAGCATTTGGTGCTGCCAACATCCTCCAGGAAGTACTTACAGTTAAGTCGGACGATATCATCGGCCGTGCGAAAACCTATGAGGCTATCGTGAAAGGCGACAATCTGCCGGTTCCGAGCGTACCAGAATCGTTCAATGTATTGCTGCACGAACTTCGTGGTTTGTGCTTAGATGTATCACTTGATTAATCAGGAGGCATCCCCATATGTCGTATAAAAAAGAGTTTAAACTCAAAAGTAATTTCACCAAAATCCGTATCGGCCTGGCTTCGCCAGAGTCGATATTGGACCGTTCGTTCGGTGAAGTTGTTAAGCCGGAAACCATCAACTACCGGACCTATAAGCCGGAGATGGGTGGATTGTTCTGCGAACGCATTTTTGGTCCGGTAAAAGACTACGAATGTCATTGCGGTAAATACAAACGTATCCGTTATAAGGGTATCGTATGTGACCGTTGTGGTGTAGAAGTTACCGAGAAAAAGGTGCGTCGTGAGCGTATGGGTCACATCAAATTGGTGGTACCTGTAGCACATATCTGGTATTTCCGTTCGCTTCCGAATAAAATCGGATATCTGTTGGGCTTGCCGAGCAAAAAACTCGACACCATCATTTATTATGAGCGATATGTAGTGATTCAAGCGGGTATCAAAGAAGCCGACGGTATCAAACGGATGGATTTCCTCACCGAGGAAGAATATCTGGATATCGTGGATTCATTGCCGCGCGAAAACCACATGCTTGATGACCAGGATCCAAACAAATTCATCGCGAAGATGGGTGCGGATGCCCTGCATGATTTGTTATCACGTATCAACCTCGACGACCTGAGCTATGCTTTGCGTCACCAGGCGGCTACCGAGACATCGCAGCAGCGTAAAACCGAAGCCCTCAAACGTTTGAAAATTGTAGAAGCCTTCCGTGGTGCCAACGAGACCGGTGTAAACCGTCCTGAGTGGATGATCGTGAAGATGGTTCCTGTGATTCCACCTGAATTGCGCCCGCTTGTGCCTTTGGAAGGGGGTCGTTTCGCGACTTCCGATTTGAACGATCTCTATCGCCGCGTGATCATCCGGAACAACCGTTTGAAGCGGCTGATGGAAATCAAAGCGCCGGATGTAATCCTCCGCAATGAGAAACGTATGTTGCAAGAAGCGGTTGATTCGCTCTTCGACAACAGCCGTAAAATCAATGCTGTTAAAGCCGAAGGTAACCGTGCCCTTAAATCGTTGAGCGATATGCTCAAAGGTAAACAGGGTCGTTTCCGTCAGAACTTGTTGGGTAAGCGTGTCGACTATTCTGGTCGTTCGGTTATCGTAGTAGGTCCTGAGATGAAACTCCACGAATGTGGATTACCAAAAGACATGGCTGCGGAGCTTTTCAAACCGTTTGTTATTCGCAAGATGATCGAACGCGGTATTGTTAAGACCGTAAAATCTGCCAAAAAAATCGTCGACCGCAAGGATCCTGTGGTTTGGGATATACTCGAGAACGTCCTCAAAGGACATCCGGTATTGCTCAACCGTGCCCCTACACTACACCGTTTGGGTATTCAGGCTTTCCAACCGAAGATGATCGAAGGTAAAGCTATACAGTTGCACCCGCTCGTATGTACGGCCTTCAACGCCGACTTTGACGGTGACCAAATGGCGGTACACGTACCGTTGGGTCATGCAGCTATATTGGAAGCACAGTTGTTGATGCTCGCATCACACAATATCCTCAACCCGGCCAATGGAAGTCCAATCACCGTTCCTTCACAGGATATGGTATTGGGTCTCTACTACATCACCAAAGGCCGCAAGAGCACCGACCAGGAAACTGTTATCGGTGAAGGTTTGAAGTTCTACTCAACCGAAGAAGCGATTATCGCCTATAACGAAGGACGTGTAGCCCTCCATGCTTGGGTAAAAGTGCGCAATAACGTACGTAATATCGAAACCGATACCTTGGAGATGAAGTTGGTCGATACCACTATGGGTCGTATCCTCTTTAACCAAGTGATACCGGAGCGTGTGGGTTATATCAATGAACTGTTGACTAAGAAGTCGCTTCGTGACCTCATTGGCACGATTGTTCGTTTCACCGACCTGCCTACCACCGCCGCATTCTTGGACGAAATCAAGTCGTTAGGATTCCGCATGGCGTTCCAGGGTGGCTTGTCGTTTAACCTCAACGACGTCAAAATCCCGGATAACAAAGTGACTTTGTTGGCCGAAGCGCAGAAAGAAGTGAATGAAGTGACCAACAATTACGAGATGGGCTTCATCACCAATAACGAGCGCTATAACCAGGTAATCGATATTTGGACGCGTATCAACTCCCGTATTACGGATACGTTGATGCGTGAGATTTCGACCGATAACCAAGGCTTTAACTCGGTTTATATGATGCTCGACTCCGGAGCACGTGGTTCCAAAGAGCAGATTCGTCAGCTCGGTGGTATGCGTGGTTTGATGGCCAAGCCTCAGAAATCAGGTGGAGCAGGGGAGATTATCGAAAACCCAATTTTATCGAACTTTAAAGAAGGTTTGTCGGTATTAGAGTACTTTATCTCTACCCACGGTGCCCGTAAGGGTCTTGCCGATACGGCCTTGAAAACGGCCGATGCCGGTTACCTAACCCGTCGTTTGCATGACGTTGCACAGGACGTGGTTATTAGCGAGGAAGATTGCGGTACCCTTCGCGGTATTGAAACTTCAGCGTTAAAAGACAACGAGGATATCGTTGAGTCATTGATTGAGCGTATTGTAGGCCGTGTAGCGGTAAGCAATGTTGTTGATCCGTTGACCAAAGAACTTCTTGTTGCCGGTGGCGAAGAAATCACCGAAGATATTGCGATCAAAATCGACAATTCCCCGCTCGATAGCGTTGAAATCCGCTCGGTATTGACTTGCGAATCTAAAGTGGGTGTATGCGTAAGGTGTTATGGCCGTAACTTGGCTACCAACCGCATGGTTCAAATCGGTGAGTCGGTGGGCGTAATTGCTGCACAGTCAATCGGTGAGCCAGGCACGCAGCTTACCCTCCGTACCTTCCACGTGGGTGGTGTTGCGGGTAACATCGCTACAGAATCACAGCTCATGTCGAAATTTGATGGTCTCATTGAATTTGACGAAGTGCGTACTGTTGTTTTCAAAGGCGGCGAAAACCCGACAGAAATTGTTGTATCACGTTCAGGTGAGGTGAAAATCGTTCATCCTGATACCAAACAGCCGTTGATGACCAACAACCTGCCCTACGGTTCGGTATTGAGCATTAAGCAGGGGGATATGATTAAAAAAGGCGACAAAATTTGTGCTTGGGATCCTTACAACGCGGTTATCATCTCCGAGTTTGAAGGTAAAGCCGATTTCGAACACATTGTAGAAGGCATGACCTTCCGCGAAGAGTCGGATGAACAAACCGGTCACAAAGAAAAAGTAATCATCGAAACCAAAGATAAAACCCGTAACCCGTCAATACGTGTGATGAATAGCAAGAGTGAGCTGCTTCGCGGCTACAACTTGCCAGTTGGTGCACACATTGCGGTAGATGCAGGCGATAAAATTATCCCAGGTATGGTTCTTTCGAAAATACCGCGCTCTACGTCAAAAACACGTGATATTACAGGTGGTCTGCCACGGGTAACCGAGCTTTTCGAAGCACGAAACCCATCAAACCCGGCTATCGTAACTGAAATCGACGGTGTTGCATCGTTTGGTGGTGTGAAACGTGGTAACCGCGAGATTATCATTGAATCACGCGATGGACAGGTAAAAAAATACCTGGTGCCTTTGAGCAAACATATCTTGGTACAGGACAACGACTTTGTAAAAGCCGGTGATCCTTTGTCGGATGGTGCCATCACACCTGCTGCTATCCTTTCTATCAAAGGTCCTGGTGCAGTGCAACAGTATTTGGTGAATAACATCCAGGAGGTTTACCGCCTTCAGGGCGTGAAAATCAACGACAAACACTTCGAAGTGATTGTCCGCCAGATGATGCAGAAAGTATTGATCATCGATCCGGGTGATACCAGCTTCCTCGAGCAGGAAGTAGCGGATAAGATTGAGTTTACCGAAATGAACAACTGGATTTACGACAAGGTAATCGTTACAGATTCTGCCGATTCGTCGAATCTGAAAGTTGGTCAGGTAGTTAATCTCCGCAAGGTACGCGACGAAAACTCGATGCTAAAGCGCAAAGATTTGAAGCCGGTGCAATACCGCGAAGCCATACCAGCAACGTCACAATCGATGTTACAGGGTATCACTAGGGCATCGTTGGGTACCCGTAGCTTCTTGAGTGCGGCTTCCTTCCAGGAAACCACTAAAGTGTTGAACGAAGCTGCCATCGCAGGTAAAGTCGACGAATTGGTTGGTCTGAAAGAGAACGTACTCGTAGGTCACCTCATCCCAGCCGGTACAGGCTGGCGCTCTTATGAGAAAATTGTAGTCGGTTCGATGGAAGAGTACGAGAAGCTAATGGCTTCGAAGCACGCCGAGGACATGACTGTCAATTGATCGTTGCACATGTTTACCAAAAGGGAGCCGATCAACGGCTCCCTTTCTATTTAAAGCAATTTTTATGCAAGACGATATTCAAAACCAGAACCAAATAAACATCGAACTGAGCGAAGAGATGGCCGAAGGAACCTACTCGAACCTCGCTATAATCACCCACAGCAATGCGGAGTTTGTGGTAGACTTTGTGCGTTTGATGCCGGGCGTACCAAAAGCTAAAGTGAAATCACGCATTATACTTACCCCACACCATGCCAAACGTTTGTTGCATGCGTTAGCCGATAACATCGAGAAGTTTGAGCAGGTGTATGGCGAAATAGATATGAATGATCATGGGCAAGGTGGCGTACCTATGACCTTTGGAGGTCCAACTGCCCAGGCCTGATGCTAAATGATTTTGATGCCGCAACTTTACCCGAGTTGAAACAATATGTTGCCCGGGTTTTGGCGCTTACCGAATGGTACAGCCGCGAGCAATATGAAGAAATTGAGTTGATACGTTTAGCTGACCCCTTGTATGCCCTGCTCGATGAGATGCGCATACGGGATTTTATCTATGATTTCGATTGGATCAGTTGGGGTAAAGAAGCCGAAAAACTGATAGAAAAGCCTGAATTACTTGAAAAAGCCGATTTGATAGGTCTCCAAAAGCTCATGACGGCGCATAGCCGCAATGAAGCGTTGCGGGATGGACATCTGGCAGAGATGATCGATAGCGGTCATTTACGTTTATTATTCCAGCGATTAATGGTGCTCTGAAAAGACCTGCTTTGTATATTGGGGGATGAAACAACTGTGTTGGGTCATCCCTTTTTTATTGCTGACCTTAAGTAGTGGTGCCCAAAACTTTAATGCAGGTTTGGTGGGCGGGCTCAGTGGTACCCAGCTCGATGGTGACGGTTTGGGCGGCTATAATAAGCTCGGCATTTATGCCGGCGCTTTTGTCAACCGGGCAATCAACGACCGCTTATCGTGGCAGTTTGAGATGGCTTATAGCCAAAAGGGCAGTAGGCGGGTAATCAAACCAGAGACCTTGGATGAAGGGCCTTGGATACGCCTGCAGATGCACTATATAGATGTGCCGCTGCTGTTAATCTGGGAATTTCGCGATAATCTAGATGTGGAAGTGGGTATTAGCGGTAATATGTTACTGTCGTACAACTACCGAGATCTCCGAAATAATTTACTGAACACCAATTTTTCACGCTTTGAAAGCGCACTGCTCCTAGGTGCTCGGTACCAACTAAAAGGCAAAGTCTACGCTTTCGTGCGTGCCAATTACTCCATGTTTAGCATCGACCCAAATGCTAATTTTTTGCCTTTTTTTGCGCTGGTACAAAGGGGTACCTATAATAACGTAATCACACTCGGATTACGTTATCAGCTTACCCGCGGTAATAATTGATGGTCGGCGGCCAGCTTCTCAAAGGCAATCAAACCGCTTAAACAAGCACCCGGAATACCTTGGCCTGGATAAGTGGTATCTCCACAAACATAAGCCCCTTTTTGGTCTAAACGTGCCGACATCATTTGCCAGGGTTTGATATGTTTAAACTGCGGATAACCACCCACAAAACCCCATTTTCTCCCCGTCCATTTTTCCCAGCTTTTTGGCCCAGAACTGTGGAGGTAATGGATGTTCTCCAGTCGGAGAAAGTTTTGTTTTGCAAGCAAATCAAGAATGGCATTTTCCAAAACAGCTAGGTCTCCTATGAATTGGTTTTGTGGGTCCGGCCAGTGGGTACTGACGGATGCAGCCATCTGGCCTTGCGGTGCCCGCTCGGTATCGTCGGGTGGGTGTAACGACACAAACACACTCGCACTTTGCAAACCCGGTAGGGGTGAGGGAAGATGAAGTTGATAGTGCAATGCGTCGAAAGTACGGTGTGGACTGAAACCGATGCCCAATTGTAAAGCACTGTTGAGTTGCGTGGAGGGGAACAAATGGGCTTCGATTTTTTTGCGGACTTTCCCTTTTTCCCAGAGCGGTGCCAGGTTGTTTAACGGAAGGCTACTTACCAACAGCTCGGCTGAAAAATCGCCTTGATTGGTTTCCACTAAATAGCCATTTTTTTTGCGCTTAATGACCTTCACCTCGGTTTTATAGTGAATTTCCCCACCCAATTGTTCGATATAACTGACAAAAGGAGCTACCAGATTTCGCATCCCGCCTGACACATACCAGTTAGGGAAATTGGTGTAACAGAGTGCGGTGGCTCCGAAAAGTACATTTACTTCGCCGGCTTTGTTTTGGGCGGTGATGAGAAGCTGCTCGTTTACAAAACGACAGAACATTTCGTTTTTATCCAGATCGAACTGCTTCAGTAAATCGGCGATTGTACGGAAAGCTGAAGGTATCGCACGTAGCTGTTCGGGTCGGAAAGCTTTTGCCATTGCTAGCAAATCACTGAAACGATCGGGCGGAAAATTAAGCTGTTTTACACTGGTGCGCCACACTAAAGCAGCGATACGGTAACAATACCGCCAAAAAGCAGCCTGACCTGGCTTACCAAACACACGCTCGGCTTCCGCTATCCAGTCCGCTAGCTTTTCATGCCGGGTAATAATTTGGCCATCTAACAGCACCTGCATAGGTGTGCCGAGTTTTTGGGCATTCACTTTTATGCCGGTGCGGTCGAGTATGGCCTGCAACGGCATTCCTTCTCCTAAACCAACAAGTGTGGTTGCTCCGCTCTCAAACCAAAAATTTTTGCGCCAATAGGTTGCGGTACACCCGCCTGGCATCCAGTTTTGTTCGAGTAGGGTGACCTGAATTCCGGCTTTTGACAACAAACTTGCTGCACTTAATCCAGCCATGCCACTGCCAATGACAAGGGCGGTTTTAGGGGTCGACATGGTTTAAAAACAGCGCGGGCCGGATTTGGTTTCCGGCCCACGAGGATTATTCTTTAATCAACTTCTGCTGCAAGACCCCCTGATCTGTCTTGAGCTGGACGAGGTACATCCCCTTGCCTAGTTGGTTGAGCGGTATTTCGAGTCGACTTTCGCTGGTGCCTGTGATGCTGATGTGCTCTCGACCCAACAAATCAAGTATGCGTATGCCACCTTTAATGGCTGCATCAGCTTCAATAAACAGAACGTCCTTGGCTGGATTCGGATATATCTTCCATTTTACACGCTCCAAAGTTTCGGTACTGGTAAAGAGGTCAATGACATATATGGCATTGGGAATGGTTAGTGTCACTGCACAGCCGTTGTGCGTACCGGTGAGCGAAATATCGTACCAGCCTGTATCGGCATAAGATTTTGCAGGGCCAAATGCTGTTGAACTCGTGCCATCACCGAAATTCCATAAAAAGTTGGAGGCAAATTGGCTGATATTTACGAGAAGGATATTCTGGTTCTGGCGAACCGTATTGTTTATGATATTAAAATTCACCACCGGGTTATTTGGCACCACAACGGTATAACTCAAGGTGTCACTGCCATGACTGTTGGTGGCTATCAGGCTGAGGTTTTGATTCCCGCTTTGGAAATTGGTGGTGTCGAGCGGAAGTGTGTTGCCGTTTGTACCATTGAAGCGCCATTGTTGACTGGTAGCAAACAAACTTTGGGTGGTGGTGAACACATCTAGGGGAGCGCATCCTGTGGCTAAGCTGTTGCTGAAATCTGCTATAGGTCGGTTACTGTTGGTAGTAACTACAATGCGGTCGAGATAAATATTATTGCCAAAATCGTTTTTGGTGCCAAAACGGATGATGATGTCATTTTGGTTAACAAAGGCATTAAGCGGCAATTCAATACGCTGCCAATCGGCTGCACTCACAGGTATAAAAGGGGTGTTTCGAGGAGTAGCTGTGGACATGCCTGCGCCGCCATTGGCATAAATGCGGGTGCCAAAAGTATTTCCGCAATCGGTAGAGATGTCGATAAACAAACTGTCTTTATTGCCTGGATTTTCGGCGTAAGCAAGGTAAAAACGCAACAGGGCTTGACCGGTATCTGGTAGTGAAATACGTGGCGTTTCCATATAATCAAACTGACCACGGCTATTGTAGGCATGACAATTCATCATAGCGGAACGAATTGAATTGGGCATGCCGTTGGAACTGTTGATGCCCCAACCAATACCATTGTCTGCGTTGAGGACGAAAAATGGAGAGCTAGAAAGGTTAGGGAATTCAAACTCCTCCCGAAAAGGTGCCGCAACTGCAGTACGTAATTGGAAAGTAGTTTGAATACGGTTGTCGAAGGTATCGAGCTCCACCAAGCTGGTGTCGAGGCTGAGGCGTACATTGATGCTATTGTTGCTGCTCATGGCTGGCACAAAAAGCGAGGGAAGCGTAAGGTTCAACAGTGCCGTGCTGGCTAAACTACCTGTCCATGGCAAGCGCAGTACAGCCACATTGTTGATAGTTACATCAATAGTGATTTGTGTAATGGCTGAGTCGCCACGATTACGAATTGCAATGATGGGGCGCACAGAGTCGGCACAGACTATGCTATTGATGCCGCTAATGCCTTCGGCTTTGATGTTGTACGCACCGCCGACAGGAACGGCAGGGGTGAAAGTAAGTGCGAGGAAGTTAAATGCAGCATTTAAGTCTACCCGGCCATTGCCGTAGGTATTGTCTTCGCCAACGGCACCCATATCAATCGCAGTGTTGTAGATGGCACGCATGATGGTGCTGCCTGGTACATTCGGGAAAGCTTCTTTCAACAATAATATGCCTCCGGCTACATGTGGTGCTGCCATGGAAGTGCCGGTAAAATTGCTGTAACCATTGGCGCCAACGGAGGAACGCACACTGGTTCCGGGAGCTACCACCTCAGGCTTAATAAGCAAGGGGGCTTCGGGAGAAACACAAACCGAAGGTCCGCGGCTTGAGCTGTTAGCTATGGGTAAAGCGGCGCTATTCCCATTGATGTTGCCTACGCAAAACACATTCACCTCATTGGTATTGATGTTTTTGGGAGAGGTAATCGTGGACACATTCGGCCCGCTGTTACCTGCCGAAAAAACGACGGCCACACCGGCTGCTTCAAGTGCGTTAAAAATGGGCACGTAGCTGCCATTACACTGACTGGTACCGCCTGAGCCACCCCAAGAGTTATTTACAACGTCTGGAACATCATCGGAGGTCGTTGTGTCGTTGTCGGGATTTAAAGCCCATTGAAACGCGGCGGTAGCCGAGGGGCCACCGCTACAACCAATGCCCGATGCTGCTATCCAATGTGCATTAAAGGCCGAACCTACGGTGTCGTTGGTGTTGCGTTGTAATCCTAAAATTATGCCCATTACGTGTGAGCCGTGGTTGCCACCACATTCGTTGGGCAAGGTGCCGGGGCCGAGCCAGCTTTCGTTGAGGGGGGCAAAATTACCTCTCCAGCTTTCTACGAGAGCAGGGTGGAGGCCACTGGCACCACTATCGATGATCATCCCTAAACGACCGCGGCCGGTATAACCACGCTTCCAAAGGGAATCAGACTTGATGACGCGCAGCCCGATTTCGCTGCCGTTGATTGCGTTTGGACTGGCATTTACTGGATCGACCGTAATAGGGTCGGTAACAAACTCCAAGTCTAAATCAGGATCAATTAACGCGATACCCGGAACGGATTGAGCCAAATAAAGAATAATAGCTGCCTGAGCATCTATTACCACCAAATTGGCAATCCAGTAGGGCTGGTAGAACTTGATTTTTTCGGGGTGCATTTGCGCAAGACTATTGATTTGCTCAAGCAAAGGTCCCTGTGTTGCCGCTGCCTTATCTGCCAATGCCTTTACTACCCTGCGTACCCTTGTATCCCGATTGGCTTGTTCTGCATCCAATTTAGCCGAGAGGGCAAAGTTGTCTACTTGGTCGGCCAGCAGTATGCGCACCCTGAAATAATCATTTTGTCGAGCGGGATCGGTAAGTTGACTATGCAAAGGGCCATCAATGATGCCATTTTGTGCAAAAGTAGTCAGCTGTAGGAATAGAAGTGAAAAGCAAAGGAGAAGTTTTGTCATTCGTGTAATTTTGATTTCGCTTAAGTGGAAGGCGTGAACGCCAAAAAAGTTTGAAGCAACTAATATACGCAAATGGAGTCAATAGCAATTCGCAATGCACGCATCATCAATGAAGGTTTAGATTTTGAAGGCAACCTATTGCTGAAAAATGGCCGTATTTGGCAAATCAGTGGATTACAAAAATTGCCGGTTGCCGATCGTGTTGTTGATTTGAGGGGTGATTTGTTGCTTCCAGGTATTATCGACGACCAAGTTCACTTCCGCGAACCTGGCTTAACGCACAAAGCCGACATCCGCACAGAATCATTGGCAGCCGTGGCCGGTGGCATTACCTCTTATATGGAGATGCCTAATACCGTTCCGGGTGCGACCACGGTTGAGCTATTGGAACAGAAGTATAGCCGGGCAGCAGAAGTATCGGCGGCCAACTACTCTTTTTTTATGGGCACCACCAACGATAACTTGGCTGAGATCCGGAAAGTGGACTTTAGTAAGGTATGCGGCCTGAAAATATTCATGGGCAGCTCCACGGGTAATATGTTGGTAGATGACCTCCATACCCTTTCCCAAATATTCGCAGAAGTGCCCGCTATTATTGCCGTGCACTGCGAGGACGATAAAATGATTGCTGAAAATCTGGAAAGGTATAAAGCTGAGTATGGTGAAAACCTGCCTGTCCACTTTCATCCCCTCATCCGCGATGCCGAGGCTTGCTTCGCCTCTTCTTCAAAAGCCAAAGCACTGGCCGAAAAATACAATAGCCGCCTACACGTGCTACATATCTCTACGGCAAAAGAAACGGAGCTCTTCCGCAATGACTTACCGCTTGAGCAAAAACGCATCACTGCAGAGGCCTGTATCCATCATTTATGGTTCAGTGATGAGGACTACGAAAGACTTGGGAATCTGATTAAATGGAATCCGGCGGTCAAAACCAAAACAGATCAAACGGCAATTTGGAAAGCTTTGTTAGATGGCCGGATAGATGTTGTGGCGACAGATCATGCCCCCCACACGCTTGAAGAAAAACAAAAACCTATGCTGCAAGCACCATCAGGTGGGCCATTGGTACAACATAGTCTCGTGGCCATGCTCGAATTTGTACGGCAAGGTCAACTGAGCCTACCTATGCTGGTGCAGAAAATGGCACATAACCCGGCCATCTTATTTCGCGTTGCCAATCGGGGGTTTGTACGCGAAGGGTATTGGGCCGATTTGGTGGCCGTAACAAACCGCCCTTGGCAAGTAACGAAGCATAACCTATTGTATAAGTGTGGTTGGTCACCCTTTGCAGGTGAAACGTTTCAGTATCAGGTGTCACATTGTTGGGTAAATGGCCAATTGGCTTGGAAAGAGGGGAAATTCGATACCGCCGTTCGTGGGTGTAGGCTTATTTTTGAACAAAACTGATATTCTCTTTTGTCAAGCGCCAAATCGTACTTCAGGCATTTTAAAGCCCTATTTTTTGAGGTCTTCTAATTTCAGGGGTCGATTTTTCCTCAAAAAAATGCAGTAATAACCCGCATTTTGAGCCAAATGCGGAAAAAAAAGTTGGACTGTCGCGAAAAAGACAGGCGAAAAATTTCTTAGATTAGGACTTCTAATTTTAGCACATGATACAAAAACTACGTAAATGGATTGTTGCGATAGCCTTTATGGCAATTTCTATGTCGGCAGCAGCACAGTTGGGAGCCGACATTAATGGCCCCGGAGGAGTGCCAGGAATAGCCAACACCAACACTTTGGTAATTCCATGGAGTACCGTATGGGAAGATGGTCGCCACCAGTATTTATACCGCGCATCAGAATTAATCGCTGCGGGTGTAACGCCAGGCATTATTGATAGCTTAGGTATTTACATTACCTCCGTTGGTTCCCCCGATGTTTCCAATATGGAAATAAAGGTGAAGCTGACTACAGCAATGGATGCAAGTGTTTTTGATCCAGCTGGTATGGTTTTAGTTTACTCTTCG
>Ga0105054_10000287_pt1 | contig 74329 bp, 68 predicted proteins | sample BON02_FD_78091 | JGI IMG/M metagenome (GOLD analysis project Ga0105054, IMG submission 78091) | Freshwater microbial communities from Lake Bonney liftoff mats and glacier meltwater in Antarctica - BON-02 (megahit assembly) | ecosystem: Environmental > Aquatic > Freshwater > Ice > Glacier...
GGAAGTGCCGTCCACGCAAGCGGGCACGGTTGCCGAGATCAAAGTATCGGAAGGCGACAAAGTGGCCCCGGGCGATGTGATTGTTGTTCTTGATGCGGCGGATGCACAAGCCGAATCGGACGAGGAGGAAGAATCAACCGCTAAGGACGCTAAGGAAGAAGAGGAAAACCAGAGTAAAAAGGTTAACGATAAAAGTAACATGCAGGACGAAAAGAAAGCTGAAAAAAGGGAGAAACAGACGAAAGGAGTTGGCAAAAAGAATCAACCAAAAGAGCATAGTTACGCTTGTGATTTACTGGTTCTCGGCTCGGGTCCGGGCGGCTACACCGGGGCGTTTCGTGCGGCTGACCTGGGGCTTAAAGTTGTGCTGGTGGAGCGCTACGCCGACCTGGGCGGTGTGTGCCTGAATGTGGGGTGTATTCCGTCCAAGGCGCTGTTGCATGCGGCCAAGGTGATCGACGATGCGGCGGCCATGGGCGAACACGGGATTAAATTCGCCGCGCCGGAAATCGAACTGAATAAACTGCTGGAATGGAAGCAGTCGGTGGTGCAAAAGCTTACCGGCGGGCTCGAGAGTCTGGCGAAACAGCGCAAGGTAGACGTAGTCCACGGCACGGGTGAGTTTTCCGGCGCGCACGAACTCACCGTCGGCAAGAAGAAAATTAGCTTTAATCAGGCGATTATCGCGGCCGGCTCCCAACCTGTGATGCTGCCCGACATGCCCGACGATGAGCGCATTGTCGATTCCACCGGCGCACTCGCACCGGGCGAAATCCCCGACAGCTTGCTGGTCATCGGCGGCGGCATCATTGGGTTGGAAATGGCCAATGTTTACGCCGGTTTGGGTAGCAAGGTCGACGTAGTGGAAATGACCGGCGGGCTCATTCCCGGTGCCGACCGCGATCTGGTCAAACCGCTGCAAAAGGCTATGGCGAAACGTTGCCGTAACATCTGGCTCAACACCAAAGTCATCGGCTTTATTGAAGTCGACAAACAATGCCGCACCAATGTGGACCACATTTTCGCCATCGGCGACATCACCGGCGAGCCGCAACTGGCGCACCGCGCCAGCCATCAGGGCAAGGTCGCGGCCGATGTTGCCGCGGGCGAACCAGCCGCATTCGATGCACGCGCGATTCCTTCCGTGGTTTACACCGACCCCGAACTGGCGTGGACGGGTATTACCGAAACCGAAGCCAAAAAAACCAACTACCAGTTGGAAAAAGGCCAATTCCCCTGGGCGGCCAGCGGCCGCGCGCTATGCATGGGCTACAGCGAAGGCTTGACCAAAATCCTTTTCGACAAGGAAAGTGGCCGCATCGTGGGCGCAGGCGCGGTTGGCCCCGGTGCGGGCGAGTTAATCGCTGAACTCACCCTGGCGATAGAAATGGGCTGCGACGCGCACGACATCGGCCTGACGATTCACCCGCATCCTACCCTGTCGGAAACCGTCGGCATGGCTGCCGAAGCCGCCGCCGGCACGTTGACTGATTTGTATATGCCGAAGAATAAACTGGCCTAATAACAGCTTCAACTCGGCTGCCTAACCTATAGCGAAGCGGCGGATAAAGCGCGGGCCTTGGCGCAACGTTGACAAGGTCGAATACGCCGCTCTTGAGTGGGTGGACTGGTTTAACAACCGTCGGCTGCTCGAACCGATTGGAGATATACCGCCTGCAGAGTACGAAGCGGTGTATTATCAAAATCATGCTCAGGCGATGGCCGCCTGAATCAAACCAAACAGTCTCCGGAATACCCGGGGTGGTTCATACACTATAATTTTACAGAGCTTGCGAGCGAGATTTTCAAGAATGATTAATTAATGTTTTAGACAAAACACGCTTGGCCCGAATCTTTCAGGGCATTGGCATTTTGACGTTGGCACTTTCTATCCTTACCGGCTGCGAATCTTCGCTGGATGCTGAACGCGCAGAGCAACGTATGCCTGGCCTGCGCTATTTGATGACTATCAGGTGGCATATGGCTTCGTCCTGGCATCGTCTTTGCCGACTGTTGTTCGTGAGCGATACGAATTTTCAGATCCCGACACAGTAATACTGACGGTGGCCGTCAGCACCGTGTCCGAACCGAAAAATGTGCCGGCGACAATCACAGGTTATACCGTCAATCTAACGAAACAAAGACGCGAGTTAGAATTCGACCAACTAGTACAAAATGACTATTTGTCGTATATAGCAACCTTCGGCGTCGACACTCGGGCGACGTTTGATGTCTATCTGCAGATTCTTCCCGAGGGTAGTGATGTCCCATTGCAGGTCGAGTTTCGCGAAAAAGTAAGTTTGTAGACCTCTCTCAGCCACTAACGTGTGAAGACCTTACAAGCCAATCAGCGCTCGTGCCGTTTTCCCAAATCCGGGGACAGATTACTTATCAACTGGTTTCGGCCCCGGTTTTTTTCGGGGCAACTCTCGGCCGGAAAGGGATTTGAATGCGGCGCCAGTGGTAACTCCGTAACTTATTGCCCTACGCTTATAAAGATTAAAGACTCACTGAATATCTGCAAGCCTTTGATTGTGTGGCTCGCCCGGAGAGCTTAATTCGTTCGCCACCACTCACCCTGCGGGCGCCTCCGCTTCGCTGCAGTGTCCTGATGCCCGTTTAACGTATTTGCTCGCACAATGTGATAGGCTCATCGATGAACTGATCGCCGCGAAGAATAACCCGCCCGAAGCGAAGAATAACCCGCCCGAAGCGAAGAATAACCCGCCCGAACTGCAGTTTAAACTAAAAGGAAAAATCTCATGACTGGATCAACAAAAAAGCCCGATTATTCGGGGCTGTCCGCCGTATTTATGAATTGCACGCTTACGCCGAGCCCCAAGGAAAGCCACACTGACACGCTGATGGATGTGGTCCGGAAAATCATGACTGGTGCTGGAGTGTCCGTGCAATCCTTTCGCGTGGTTGATCACAACATTGCGCCGGGTGTCCATCCCGACATGACCAAGCATGGCTTCAAGACCGACGCATGGCCTGACATCGGCAAAGCTGTTCTGGATGCAGACATCCTCGTTCTCGGTACACCGATCTGGCTCGGGGAGGTCTCGTCCGAATGCCGCAAGGTCATCGAGCGTCTTTATGCGCATTCGGGCGAGATGAACGATAAAGGCCAATATGTTTTCTACAACAAGACCGCAGGCGCGGTCATCACGGGTAATGAAGACGGGGTAAAACATTGCGCAATGGGGATGCTCTACGCGCTCGCTCATATTGGTTATTCAATCCCACCGCAGCCTGATGCAGGATGGATCGGGGAAATCGGTCCAGGGCCTTCCTATGGCGATAAAAAGGACGATGGTTCGCGGGTCGGGTTCGACAGCGAGTTTACCGACCGGAATTCGACGTTCCTTGCATGGAACCTGATGCACATGGCAAACATGCTGAAACAAGCCGGCGGGCTCCCGGCCTATGGCAACAGTCGCCGTGATTGGGATGACGGCGCGCGGTTCGACCACCCCAATCCCGAATATCGATAAGCTAAACTTTCCGAAGGAATTACGAGGTGCGTAAAAAACTCACGATAGCAGCTTCGGCAATGGCGCTGGGTGCGGCCGCCCTGTTCACCTCAGCCGGGCGGGGTTTTGGGTTACGGGCCTTCCATCGAGGAGGGGTGCGGCCGGGATTTCCCGGTGTCAGCGCAGGCCGATTACCTCGCGGGCTGGAGGAAGCATCTGGGTATCGAGACTGCGATATTGACGGGACACCAGAACGTTGACATACAATAGTCGCACCACATAACCGAATGGACATCTAATTATGAACGCTTCCGATCTGCTCCTGCGTATCCTGCATCATCATGGGGTTCGGCAAATTTACGGGATCCCTGGCGATGCCATAAACGATGTACTCGACGCGATCCGGCGGCAGGATGCAGTGCAGTTCGTTCAAGTCCGTCATGAGGAGACTGGGGCCTTTGCCGCTTCAGGCCAGGCGAAGCTGACAGGAGGCTTGACTGCCTGCATGGGCACTTCGGGCCCTGGCGCGATACACCTGCTGAACGGGCTGTACGATGCCAAGATGGACCACGTGCCGGTGATCGCGATCACCGGTCAGATCGCGACCGGTTATATCGGTTCGGAATATCACCAGGAAGTCGATACGAAACACCTGTTTGCTGACGTCTCTGTCTTCAACGAGGAGATCACCTCGGTCGATCAACTGCCTGACCTGTTCATGGCAGCGTGCCGGGCGGCGATATCGCAAAAGGGCGTCGCCCATATCTCGCTTCCGACCAATCTCTCGGGGCAAAAGATCAAGGGTTTCGACGAAGATCGCCTGAGCAGCTTTGCCCGGCCAGGCAAAGTTTTGCCCGATCCGGCTCAGTGCGAGAAGGCGGTATCGCTTCTGGCCGATGCGGAGCGACCGGTGATTTTTGCCGGTATCGGCTGCCGCGATGCGCGGCCCGAATTGCTTGCGCTCGCCGAGCGGATCAAGGCACCCATCGTCCGGACCTTGCGCGGCAAGGACGTGATCGATGACGATCATCCCCTGTGCGTGGGAGGGGTCGGTCTGCTGGGGGGAAGCCCGGGCGTTCACGCGCTGAATCATTGCGACACGGTGTTGCTCGTGGGCTGCGACTTTCCCTATGAGGAATTTTATCCCGAACACGCCAAATATATCCAGATCGACAATGTCCCGACACATCTGGGCCGCCGCCACCCGATCGACGTCGGACTGGTCGGCGATGCCGCGCATACGCTCGCAGAATTGACGCAAGCCCTTCCTGCTGTGAGCGAACGCGCTTTCTTCACTGAAACGCGCGCCGAGATGGATGCCTGGACCGCCCGGCAGGTGCGGCAGCGCACATCGGATAAAGTGCCGATCAGCCCGCCGCGGTTGATCCACGAGCTGTCGGAGCGCGCGCCCGCCGACACCATATTCCTGTCCGATACCGGTACCAGCACCGCCTGGACCGCGCGCCATCTGGCTATTTCGGAGCATCGGCGCTACACCCTGTCAGGAGCACTCGCATCCATGGCCTTCGCCATGCCGGCAGCGATCGGGGCGCAGTTCGCATATCCCGACAGGCCGGTGATTGCGGTTGCCGGTGACGGTGGTTTCGGCATGTTGATGCAGGATTTTGTCACGGCCGTCCGGTATGATCTGCCGATCATCGTGGTCGTATTGAACAATGGCAAACTGGGCTTCATCACCCTTGAACAGGAATCGAGCGGCCTGCCCGATTTCGGGACCGAACTCGCCAATCCGGATTACGCAGCCGTGGCGGAGGCGTGCGGCGGGCTTGGAATTACCATTGAGCGACCCGAGGATATCGGCCCCGCCATCGATCGCGCGCTTGCCGCCCGCAAGGCCACTGTTATCAATGTGATGGTGGATCCCGATGCGCTGATCCTGCCGCCTGAAATAAAGCTCGGCCAAGCCGTCAATTTCTCGCTGGCGAAGGCGAAGGAATTATTTGCAACTATATGAAGAAAAGGGTCTATTCCCAATGGCACTGACTTAAGCAACCAGAGCAGATTGCAAAGCCGCAACCGATTGAAAAGACTGAACAAGGCCAGCCCGGCTTGTTAAGATGTTTGTTCTTACACAAATCCCTTAACAAAACCAGGGCCAGCCATGAAGAAGAATAATCCTCGATAGGTCGTTCAGCAACAGCGTCAAGATATCCAGCAACACGTTTGTCGCAGTGAGGCCGCTGATTTTTTCAATGTACTGACGGGTCCACAGCTGCTGGAATTAACCGAATCTCTACTGCCGAAGCATCGTGAACGCCTTTATCCACTCATCGACGTCTCTCTTTACAGTGGCCGCCTTTCGTCAACAGAATAGACCCGAAGCGGACATTCTGAATAGCTACTGACGATCCCAAATACTGTCTAAGAATACATTTTCCGACGTAACGCCGAGCTTCGGCCACCCCTGTGGAAGAACCCGAGTAATCGCTTTCGCTTCGTAGGCGATCCATTAAGTGCACCCTATCGGCTTTATTAGCCCTATGCTGTTTGAGGCAAAATAAAATCGATTAGCGAGGTGCCCCTGTTCGCGGGTAGGATCACCTTACTTCGAGTGAGTTACTTCAATTCTGTTTTTATCTTTTTGATAGTTTCATCAGTCGTTTTAACTGTATTAGCTATCATCCGTACATTCGTCATGGCGGCAGCATAGCCGTCTAAGCCAGGGAGTTGAGCTGCTGCAACTGCATCGGTGACAACAAGGACTTCGAATCCTTGTTCCATGAACTCCCTCATGTGGGACTCCGTGCACAGATTTGCTGACATTCCTGCTAGAATAATTTTGTCAATCCCTCTTTTGCGCAGTTGCAATACTGTGTCATTGGAATCTGGACCGTATAGCTTGTGAGGACTCGAGACGTAGGTTTTACCGTTATTGATGTACTTTTTGTATTGGGGCATCCAATCAGCACCAGAGCCGTCAAACCCAGTGAGATCAAGTTGGCCAGCTCGTTCAAACATGTGCAGGCTGTGCATGGCCGCTTCAAGTGCTCCTCCATGATCCCAATCAAGATCGGTGGGGAAGTAGTAATGCGGAGAAATAAATAGAGGAATGTCCATTTCTCCCGCTATTTTCATCAGACGATCAATGTTTTCGACGGTGTTATTTGCTGTAACGTTCTTGCCAACCAAGTGCCATGTAACACCTTTTGGGCTGAGAAAGTCCACCTGAGGGTCGGTAATAACAATGGCCGTATGCCCCTTAAGGAGATCCATGCCAGGGTCTGGAAGTTGGGCCTGACTGGAACCGGCAAGAACAACAAATGTTGTGGCTATTCCTACTACTGATGGGATCAATTTCCTCATATTTTTCACCTTTGAATTAAGAATCTAAGAATTCTCTGAATAATTAGCTTTTTTCAGCTGGCCTTACAATTAACAGTAAGCGCAAGATCTACGCCATGTTATGCGGCAACAGCGCCTCGATCTCTTCGAAGACTAGTCGCCTTAGGCAGTTTTGTAAACACAAAGCCTCTTCCAATACGAGATGATACTGAACGGGGGCTTGACACGTAAAGTGCGACTTTTAGATACTTAAGTTTCTCATCCTGCGGCATGGTATTTCTCCTATCGTAGTTTTTAAGACTGCTAACGTTTGAATTAACCGGCGCCTATTTAGTAGGCGTCCGGGTTTAATGATTCGTTAGGCGGCGCTGTCTGGCCGCCCTACCAAAGAGATTCCGAGCGCAGGGACACTATACTGAACCTCTTGCTCAGATGTGAACCCGATGACAAGCTCTGGCGCAATGCTGCGGTGAATCTTTACGAGCCCGGCATCTCTTTGGTAGGGAGGCTGATACGCGAAGGTAGCGAACGGCAGGCTGGAATCTACCCCTTGTGAAGAAGAGCAACATATGCCGAACGGATTAGCAGTCCTGCCGCGTGCGGCCCATCGTTCCCAAAGTTGAGTGGACGCCGTGAGCGCTGACTGTGCCTCACGTTCATCGTGAACCCATAGCAATTCCAAAAAGCCGCTCTCGAAAAAGAACCTTCGGTTCGCCGTGCCCTGACCAGGATGTATGTTCGGCGAGCCCTCGACAAGACCTGCATCCAGCAGCGCTTCAGCTTCTGGCGCGCCCGCGGATGTGCAAACGAAGATGTGATGCAGGTGAAGTGCGATCCGCGCCGCCTAACTATAAATAGACAATGTGTAATTTGCCATTAGTATTCGCCTAAATCAATCACAAATATTGTGAGCCTATGAAAAACAGCAAAATCACTACCGACAGTAAAATATTATACAAGCTAAATTTCTTCAGCTGCTCCAGCTACTGTAAGTCGCTCAATATCATCACCGAAACCAGTCATCTCCCAAAGTCCCAACGAAATCGGAATACTGTCAATGGCGTTGAGTTTATCGAAGAAATCCTGCAAATGAAATTCCTCACCCCACTCTTCCAGCTGCTTGCTGTAATCAGACAGTGTCTTTCCCAGCAGGAAATTGATGGGCGTCCAGGCTTGCTACGGGCGGGTCGCCCAAGCTTCCGGCGCAGGAGTTCGCGCCGTGATATAGTTTTGCTAATGCAAAGCGCATGCAAAGAAAGATGCTCGATGCGGGTATTTATTCTGGGACAACCTTCGCATTTGCCGTGATAGGGTTTCACCCTGATGCCGCTGTTTATGTGCCACAAATTTAAGGAGATAGAAAATGAGTCACAGCTCGAGAGTAGTGCCCGGAAAAAAAGCACCAAATTTGAATGTAAAAACGACCGAAGGCCAAAGCTGGGATTTAGCCCAGCAGAACCCGGAGAATTTTACCGTCCTTATTTTTTATCGCGGCCTGCATTGCCCCATTTGTAGAAAGACGCTTGAAGAACTAAATAAGAAAATAGGTGAATTCGAAGGCAAAGGCGCTAATGTTTTTGCGGTCAGTATGGATAGCGAAGAACGAGCCAGAAAATCCAGCGACGAATGGGATATTGGTGATGTCCCGCTCGGCTATGGATTGAGTGTCGACGATGCCAGAGACTGGGGTCTGTATCTGTCCGAAAGCATCAAGGATGCAGAGCCGAAAATTTTTAGCGAACCTGGCTTGTTCATTGTCCGTGCAGATGGCACTTTATATGCAGCCTCTATTCAATCAATGCCTTTTGCCCGACCTGCGCTGAACGATGTCTTGGGAGCGATTGATTTCATTCTTGAGAAAGATTATCCGCCCCGCGGCAACCTGGAAGACATTAGATGAGCGCGCACAACCCAAGCCGGATAAGCGATGTGTAGATGGCTTGCCTATAGCGGGTCGCCAATCAAGTTATCGCGCTTGATTGTCTCCCCGTCTCATTCCCTGATGGATCAGGGGACAAACACCGAAATGAATTTCGATAAAGGCGGTGCCTTGCTACAGACCAATGGAGATGGCTACGGGGCAGGCTGGTACGGCGAAGAACAGCAAGCCTGCGTCGTGAAAGGTAAAGACCCGATCTGGAATAATGAAAATTTCACCAACATTTGCCGCCACACAAAATCCGGTCTGTTTATGGCCCATGTCCGGCTGACAACGACGGGGAAAGTCCACTGGGAAAATAGCCATCCATTTGCCTACAAAAACTGGGTGTTTCAGCATAACGGTGAAATCAGCGATTTCCCGAAAATTCGCAGGGATCTACAATTTGATATTGCACCTGAGCTGTATCCCGAATTGAACGGTACAACCGATAGTGAAACCTTTTTCCTGCTGGCCTTGACCTACGGTCTGCAGGATGACCCAAAGCGGGCATTGCAAAAACTCGTTGAACGTTTGCAAAAGGTGGCGATAGATCATGACACAGGGGGCAGGCGGTGCGCTTAATCTTTCCTGCGCAATGAGTGATGGAAAAACCCTCTACACCATTCGTTATGGCGAGAATGTTGAGGAGGTGAATACGCAGTTTTATTCCGCCGATTCCCGTTGCCTTGAGGATTTTGCCTCTGATTGTACGCCGCTGCCGGAAGGCAGCACCTTAGTTGTTTCCGAGCCACTCGATAAACTGAGTAACAAATGGCACGAGGTGCCGGAAAATAGCCTTGTCACGATAAGGAACAATGCGGTTAGTATCGACGCACTCATAGAAAAATAACTATGTTGTTAGACTAGTGCGTCACCAATCATGCCGACAATAAAGCCGAGCACCGCCGCGAATGAAGGCAGCCAGTGAGCTTTGAGTTGTGCTTGTGGCGCGATGTCACGAAACACCAGATAGAAAATCCCGCCGCCGCAGAAGCTCATAAGCAGAGAAAGGCTTACGCTTTGAACTTCAAAGAGATAGAATCCGAGCCCGGCAAAGATGGGACCAGTAAATGCGATCACGCCCATGGTCACCAGAATGTGTTTACGAACAAAACCACTATCGCCTTTATGCATGATTTCACGATAGGCATTGAATCCCTCCGGGAAATTCTGTGCGGCTATGATTACGGCCAGAAATATGGCCTTGGTGTAATCGGTGGTAATTACTGCGCCGATCACAATCGCTTCGGGCGCAAAATCAAGCATCAAGGCAATAAGCTGAGATAGCGAGCTACCCTGTTTATTCAAATAGCGGTCGATAACCATGAACACCAGCCCGCCACAAAAAAAGCCGCTAATTGCATACCACTCATGTTGGTGCTCCATGCTATAAGGCACCAGAACCAGACAAACCGCAGCCAGTAAAGCACCACCACCAAATGCCATAATACCGTGGCGCGATTCAAGACCTATCCAGTCCGGTTTAATACGATTGACACAACCAAGCAAGGCCCCCGCCAAGGCGGAACTGCCGGCCAAAAAAGCAAACAATGCGGCTTCCCAAAACATATTTTTACACGCCTATAATCACGGTATTGCTGTTTCCAGAATAATAATCAGTAAAGCGGGATGATTGCAGATATTCTTTTATTTTTCATCAAACGTATGCGTATACAGCTTATCTCAACATCGAAGGAACAGGTGTCAATCGTGGCAGTCTTTACAACGCCTTCGGCGGCAAGCGACCTCTGTTTATCAAAGCGCTGCTCAAATACGACCGCGACTCCCGTCAGGCCAAGCTGGCCCAACTTGAGGCTCTGGATGACCCAAAGCAGGCTATCAGCCAATTCTTTGATCGCGCTGTTGCTGAAACCGCGGAAGACCAAGACCGAAAAAGCTGCTTTCTAATCAATACTTCGCTTGAGCTTGCCTCGCACGATGCGCAGGTGAAGCAGATCGTTGTGAAGGGCCTGCGGGAACTTGAGGCGTTCTTTCGGCGCTGCATCGAAGTCGGCCAGGCGCGCAGCGAAATCCCTAACGACATCAAGCCTGAGGCTGTGGCGAAAACATTACTGGCCTTGCTGGTCGCTATTCGAGTACTCAGCCGTGGTGTGGATACTGAAACAGCCTTACAAACCATTGCCGATGAAGCCAAACATCTGATTGGCTAGTTAGCTTTTGAAGAAATTAAGGAAATACTCAATAAAATTGGCTATTCAATACCTTGCGCTGTTTTGCCTGATGATGACAGGCCTCAGTTCGCTCCATGTACATACCCGGCGAGCTAGACCCGATGGATTACAGTCGGGGGCAGCTGGAACAGATCGATATCGCCCGGGAGATCATTAGTACCTATCCAGATCAGTTCGAACTGGCACTGACCGATGATGTATTAAAGCGAATAGCTGCCAATGGCGGTGTGGTGATGGTGACCTTTGTGCCCTCGTTTCTTTCGCAGGAAGTGTGGGACATGGAAGAAACGATGTGGCCCACCGACGCGGCGTGGGACCTAACCAGCGACTATCGCGCAGCCTGGTTGGCTTATGTTGCTAAGCACGCCACCATCGAACAGCTGGACGGCAAACCAGCCACCGACGGTTAAGGCAAGCTCACTGGAACATTGGGTACTGATGTCAGCATTGAAGAAGATTATGAAGGTGGTATCCTTAGTGCATCAAACCTGAAGCAACCTAACAATAAAGGAAGAATCCGATGATTTCAAAAGCAACGATTTCTAAAGCAACGGTTTCAAAAGTAATTCTTGCCGCAGCCCTGTCATTGACGGGCGCGACCCTTGCCCAGGCACAAGATGCCGATATGAGCTTTTTTATAACCAGTGCGAATCCTGGAAACGGGGCCGATTTGGGTGGGCTGGACGGTGCGGATGCCTATTGCGGCACTCTTGCCGAAGCTGCCGGGGTAACCGGCAAAAACTGGGCCGCCTACCTGTCCTCGAGCGCTGAAAATGCCCGCGACCGGATCGGAAACGGCCCATGGACGAACGCCAATGGTGTAGTTGTGGCGCAAAGTGTTGCTGACCTGCACAGCGACAATAATAAATTGAGCAAAGCTAACTCGGTTTCCGAGACAGGTGAGGCCATCAATGGCCGCGGTGACACTCCCAACCGCCACGACATCCTTACCGGTTCGAGTTTAGACGGAATACTCGTCGGCGACGCCTGCGAAGACTGGGCGACAAGTGGTGAAGGCTCTGCAATGGTTGGCCACCACGACCGCACTGGCGGCGGCGACAATCCAACCGCATGGAACTCAGCTCACGGCTCGCGTGGATGCGGAATGGTCGCCCTTCAGGGGTCGGGTGGTGACGGCCTTTTTTACTGTTTCGCGACAGACTGACAGGTCATTTCATGCATGGAATACGGTATGCAAATATTTCCGGTTTAAATTTACATGGCTAGCACATCGTGTGCGCTGGAGGAGAACCCAATGAGAAACGAACAACCGCACCAAACTCCAGGCCTGGCCTGGCTGATGCAACCATACCTGTTTATCGCATGCTGCGCGTTGGTGCTTGCGCTTTTGTCGATGCCGGCTTTCGCCATCGAGGATGAAGCGGTAGAGCGCTTCCGCGCAGAAAACGCGGGCAAGATCATTACCGTGCTCGGTCCAATCGATGCCGAAGACGCCGGCGTTACGCTGCCGCATGAACACTTTTTCCTCGACTTATCACTGCCTTTTGACGATCCCGATCGCTGGGTTCGCGCCGGGCGCACGGCGCCAGAGGGCGCTGAGGACCGCAGGGTTTACGACCTAAAACTGCAGCTCGACAACTGGGCCGAAGTTTACCGGGTCCTGTGGCGCACGAAAGATCCCCTGATCCTGGATGATTTCGACCTTGCTGTGAAGGAAGCTGGCGCGTTCAAAGCGGCGGGCGGTGCGACCATTATCGACGTGACCAGCAAGGGACTCGGGCGCGACCCCGAACGCCTTGCCCGGCTGGCGCGAAAAACAGGACTGCAGATCGTAATGGGCGCCGGCTGGTATCGTGAAGGCTGGCGTCCGGTCGATTTCAACGGCATGAGCATTGAGGACATCGCCGCAGACATGGTCGCGGAGATCGTGGAAGGGGTAGGGCCGGAGAAGATCCACGCCGGGGTCATCGGCGAAATTCCTGCGATGGACATCGCGACCGGGCCAGACTCCAACGATACGCAGCAGGTCCGCGCGGCCGCGCGCGCCAGCTTAAAAACCGGCGCGGCAGTAACTTTGCACCAGTGGGTCGGTGATGGAGTGACGCTCATGAATACACTTGATATTCTTGCAGCCGAAGGCGCCGACCTTAAACGCGTTATCGTTGGCCATGTCGGCGGTGACGCGCCGGACCAGATGGATATCCTCACCGCCGCCCTTGAGCGTGGCGTCACGCTCGAATTCGACCTGCTTGGCACCGCCTTTCTTCTGGAAGATAAAGTCAATGACATTCGCGGCGCCGTTGAAACAGTGGCAGCGCTGATTAAGGCAGGTTTCGCGAATCAAATTCTACTGTCCCAGGATGTTTGCACCAAGACGCAACTCAAGGCTTATGGTGGAAACGGCTACGATTACGTATTGAAGGAAGTCGTTCCCTACTTGAAGGAGATAGGCGTCGCCGATGAGGACGTTAACCGGCTGCTGATCGGCAATCCAGCGCGTTTGTTCGCGATCGCACCTGGTTAAAAATGACTCTTGAACACCATCATTTTTCCCGGGTAATTTCAATCGATTGCATATGGGGCTCCTATAAAACGCAGGCAGACTCTTTAATAAGAACATTCAAAATCGGGTGATTGAGGGAATAATCTACCGGCAGATCGATCACGTGAACGCCTTTTGAATTCAGGGCTTCCTCCAGTATTCGCTGAAAATCTACCGCGCTGTCCGGCCGGTGCCCGAAAGCGCCAAAACTCTCGGCATAGGCAACAAAATCAGGGTTGCCGAAATCCAGGCCAAAGTTTTCAAAGCCATCTGCCTGCTGTTTCCATTTGATCATTCCATAAGCCGAATCATTCAGGATGATGACCACCAGATCCAGCTTCAGGCGCACGGCTGTTTCCATTTCCTGGGAGTTCATCATGAACCCACCATCTCCATTTACTGACACCACCTTGCGATCCGGGTGTAACAACTTGGCTGCCATGGCGGAAGGAAAGCCTGCGCCCATGGAGGCGAGCGCGTTGTCCAACAGCAGGGTGTTGGGTTTCAGGCATGGGTAGTTTCTGGCAAACCAGATCTTGTAGACGCCGTTATCCAGGGTAACGATGTCATCGGCGGCCATTTGTTGCCTGAGAATGCTGACCAGGCGTTGTGGCAACATCGGAAAGCGGTCGTCCTTAAAGTATTTGGTCAGATGGCTGTCAACTTCATTTTTGACCCGACCGAAAAATGAAAAGTCCCAGTTCGGTTTGACAGAGATACTTTTGCTGATTTGCTGCATGGAATTGGATATATCGCCAATCACATTCAGTTGCGGAAAGTACACTTCATCCACACGCGCGGCGAAGAAATTCACATGAATGACCTTCTTGCCGCCCTTTTCCATGAAAAACGGGGGCTTTTCGATGACGTCGTGACCGACATTAATGATCAGGTCCGCGCGGTCGATTGCACAATGCAGGAAATCGTCTGAAGACAGGGCGGCAGTGCCAAGAAACTGTTCGTGCCGCTCGTCAATCACGCCTTTGCCCAATTGGGTGTTGAAGAAATAAATGCCGGTCTTGTCGACAAATTCCTGCAAAGCTTCACCGGTTGCTTGACGGTTGGCCCCGGCGCCAATCAGCAACAACGGCTGCTCCGCCGCCTCGATCATGGCGACAGCATGGCTGATGGCCACGTCATCGGCATCGGGTCTGCGCTGGCCAACCACGTCAAATAAGCTGGCATCAGTTTGCTCGGCGGCCACATCTTCGGGCAACTCGAGGTAAGCCGCCCCCGGCCGTTCTTCGCTGGTTAAGCGAAACGCCTCCCGAACCATGGCGGGAATCCGGTTACCGTCAACCACTTGCTCAGAGTATTTGGTGATGGAACGCATCAAAGCCACGACATCAACTATTTGAAAGCGCCCCTGTTTGCTTTTCTTGATTGGTTTTTGACCCGCCAACATGATCATCGGCATGGCGCCCAATTGGGCGTAGGCTGCCGCGGTAACAAAATTGGTAGCACCCGGCCCAAGGGTCGACAAGCAGACTCCCGGTTTACCTGTCAGGCGGCCAAAGGTTGCCGCCATAAATCCGGCCGCCTGTTCATGGCGGGTCAGAACCAGTTGAATACTGGAGCCCATAAGCGAGTTCAAAAAATCCAGGTTTTCTTCGCCTGGAATGCCAAAAATATACTCCACGCCTTCGTTTTCCAGCGCTTTTACCAATAAATCTGAAGATTTCATTATTTGTCTCAGAAAGGTTTACTCTAACTGCTCTTTTAGTCGCCGCAACCCCAGGTCCATATCCTGCCCCAAAGCTACAGCACCTGATTTCTTAATGGCGTCAACCGCATATACCGATGCCTGCCCTCCCACGAAAACAGGTATGGAAACGGAACTGACCAGCGCAGGCAGGTCACGGTTCACGATGTTTTTGGTGGGTTCAATTGCGCCAGACAGCACGATCGCATTCGCTTTGGTTTTAGCAGCCACTCGCGCCAACTCTTGTAGTGGCATATTGGCGCCCAGCGTCAGCAGTTGAAATCCATGTTCATTGGCTGCCAGCGCAAATAAAAGGATCGCAATCTCATGGAACTCACCTGGCAGACCTGCAAGCAACAGGTGCTTGCCATTTTCATGCTGCGGGCGGTGATGAAAACGCGCACCCAGCTTGTTGCGTAGATAGAAGGCAAAAAAGTGTTCCTCAGCTACGCCTTGCTTTTCAGATTCCCAGCGCTCACCCAATTCGATCAGCAGCGGCTTGAGCAAACGGCGAGTGACCAGACCAGTGGGGTAAATCGACAAAACCTCGTTGTAAACCTCTTCCAGGCGAGTCTCATCAAAGCCTTTAATGGAGTCAATCAAATCCTGCCTGTAAGACTTCCAAACATCGACCGCATTACCTTCTGATGAGTCTTCCAGCTCTTCTGGCTCAAGCATTTCCGGCGTGATCTGACTGATGCGCATTCCTTGATCTGTGAGGGTAGTGATGCGATTAATCTGATCGATGTGTTCACGGGTATACAGGCGGTGGCCACTGTCTTTGCGCACCGGATGAATCAGCTCGTAGCGACGCTCCCAGGCACGCAATGTAATTGATCCCACACCGGTCAGCTGCGACACAGTGCCGATGGTATAAAGCTTTTCAGAAATTTCATTTGCGCTTTGGCTTGCCATATTTATTCCAGATCCTGACAGTAAAAATAATTGTACCTAATATTCACATCGACCGAACGGCGCTCGAATCCTGCCGATGGATAAGTTTAGTTGATTGAATGACCACTGAGAGGCTTATGCGCAACAAGTTGTACGTCACTGATGGCTTTTTCAATAAAACCGCCCTCGCAGTAGCATAAATAGAAATCCCACATCGAGATAAACTCTTTAGGGTAACCAAGATCTTTCACTTCTTGAATATGCTCAAAAAAGTTGCTGCGCCAGTGACGAAGCGTCAGGGCATAATCCTGGCCGATATCTTCAATATTGGTCACCACCATATCGCTTACTTTGGTGATCGTTGCGGCCATAACGGCAAGACTTGGCAAGCAGCTGCCTGGAAAAATGTAGCGCTGAATGAAGTCCACATTGTTTTGTGCGTATTCATACTGATCATCGGCAATGGTAATGGCCTGGATCAGCATTTGGCCACCGGGCTTCAGTAGCCGGCTGCATTGACTAAAGTAGGTATCGTACTGATCACTGCCGATGGCCTCGATCATCTCGATTGAAACCAACTTATCGTAGTCACCCTTAAGATCGCGGTAGTCCTCCAGCAGTAACTCAATCCGCTCCTGCAAGCCAGCCTGCTGTACACGCTGCCTGGCCATCTCGTACTGTTGTTTTGAAATGGTCGTTGTGGTCACCCGGCAGCCATACATTTGGGCAGCATAAATGGCGAGTCCACCCCAACCGGTGCCAATCTCAACCAGGTGATCTTCGGGGCCCAGCTCCAGCTTTCTGCAAATCACGTCAAGACGGTTCTGCTGAGCGTCTGCCAGACTTTGGTCTTGATGCTCGAACATGGCCGATGAATACATCATGGATTCATCCAGCCAGAGGGCAAAAAAATCATTCCCCAGATCATAATGCGCTGAGATATTACGCCTTGCGCCCTCGCGGGTGTTGCGATTGATCCAGTGCAAGCCCCGCTGGATCGCAGTTTTGAACCAGGCAGTGCCTGTTTCCATACCATCAAGTACCTGTCGATTGCGTAGCAGGATTCGAACCAGGTCAACCAGCTCTTCACTTTTCCACGATCCGCGCATATAGGCTTCGCCGGCACCGATAGAACCTGCAAATGCCAGATCTGAATAGAAAGAACTGTCGATCACCTCGATTCTGGCGACTAACTCAGCAGTGGTTTCAGCTTCTCCGAAAGTGACTTCGAATTCGCCCTCTTTCAAAACTACACAACCGACTTCCAGGCGTTGCAATTGCTTGAGCACCAGTCGACGCCCAAGTTTGTCGAGCATGCCGGCTTTCATGCCCTTGGCAAGGTGTTTTTCAGAAGCCAAACTAGCGGTTTTCATGTCTTGTTCCTTTGTTCAAACTTTCTTTCGAGGGATGGTCGTAAATCGGTACACGTTTCAGCCAAAGGCGCAGTGCCTGCCAGTGTATGGCTACAATCACTTTTACGGTCATAAATGGATAGAGCAACAAAACGCGGGCAAGTGAGCCGCCCGAAATTTCACTGCGTTTAAATTCCAGCGTGGCATCGAAAATCTTTTGACCATCACGGGCATTTTCCATGTGCACATTCAAGCTTTTTGCCGGGGTAGAAAATCGCCAATCGTACGCCACGTCCATTGGCATGAACGGCGACACGTGCATTTTTTTGACTGGCGCATAGCGTTTGTGCGAAGCCAGGTCCTGGTTCATATCCTCACCCAGAACGTAGCAATGGCGCTCACCCCAGGGCGTGTTGTTAACTTCAGCAACAATCGTTTCAACTTGCTTGTCTTCGGCATCAAAGCAATAGTAGAAACTGACCGGGTTAAAGCAGTATCCAAAATAACTGAGGTTGGTCAGTAACCTGATCGGCCCTTTTGGATAACGGCCGGTCTGGCTTTCAACCAATTCACGCACCGCGATGTCGAGCGGAACGGCCGCATCACCCAGATGCTCTTCCCGCTTGAACCGGGCCAGTGCAGCACGTTTACACGACCACAACCAGCGAGGCGCAAAAACTCTATCCAGCTCCGCCAGATCCAGATACACCATAAACAACCGGTACACGAATTCGTGACCGGTTGGCAGCATGCGCCGATGTCTAACCTGTCCGGCGTAAATCGCGCTTTTCATAGGCTGCCTGATGTTTGAAATGCTGCAGTGCTTCGAGCGCACTGACCACACCGTCTTCGTGAAATCCATTACGCCAGTAAGCCCCGCAGTAGTAGGTGCGATGTAAGCCATTGATAGCCTCATGTTGCTTTTGCGCAGCCACCGCATCCGGTGTAAACACAGGATGGCTGTACTGAACCCGCTGAATGATTTTTGCTGGATCTATGTGCTGCTCGTGGTTAAGCGTTACACAAAACTGCACCGGTGCAGTGAGCCCTTGCAGGATGTTCATATTGTAGGTCAAGGCAACGCGATCCTGCGGGTTGGCGGGAATGTGGTAATTCCAGGCGGCCCAGGCGCGATGCCGTTTTGGCATCAGGGTTTTATCGGTATGCAATATGGCTTCATTCTGCTGATAGCTGAATTTCCCCAGCACCTGCGCTTCTCTGTCACCGGGGTTGTCCAGAATATTCAGTGCCTGGTCGCCGTGACATGCCATGAAGACATGATCGAATCTTTCACTTTGCTGCCCGCGGACTTTCACTTTCACATGATCACTGAAACGCGTCACTGTTTCGACCGGCGCATTAAGATGGATCCGGTCGCGATGGCCTTCGACCAACTTTTCGACATAGCTGTTGGAGCCGCCTTTGATAACCCGCCATACAGGCCGGTCATTGACGTTCAACATGCCATGGTTTTGAAAGAATTGAACAAAAAATTTGACTGGCATACTGCGCATTACCGATGGCTTTGCCGACCAGATAGCAGCACCCATGGGGATAATGAAATGGTTGATGAATTCGCTGGAATAATTCCCGGCCGCCAAAAAAGATGCCAGCGATACATCCAGCGCATCTGGAAGCAACAGGCGGGGCGCCTCTTTATTGAAACGTAAAATGTCGCGGATCATCCGGTAGAACGAAGGCTTCAACAGGTTGCCACGCTGCGCAAAAAGCGAGTTCAGCGTAGAGCCGCTATATTCAAGACCGGTCTTTTCATGGCGGACACTGAAACCCATGTCGCTGTCCTGCCATGCGACACCCAGATCATCCATTAACTTTATAAAATTGGGATAGGTGCTTTCATTAAAAACGATGAAGCCAGTGTCGATCGCATAGCTGTTGCCCTGGTGCTCCACTGCAACTGTATTGGTGTGGCCGCCGATTCGATCGTCCGCCTCAAACACTGTAATCTCGTGCTCGCGGGCGAGATGATAGGCCGCGACATTGCCGGCGATACCTGTGCCGATGACCGCGATCTTCATTTAACCAGCCTGCTACGGGACGGGGATAATTTCAGCCGGTTGGATTCCCTGTGTTTGACCGGCACCGGTTTCAAATCCCAAACCAGACCCAAGGCAGCCATTAAGCGCAACAGATAATAAGTCATGTCAATTTCCCACCAGTAAAAGCCCTGTTTTACGGATGCCGGATAGTGGTGATGATTGTTATGCCAACCTTCACCCAAAGTCAGCAGCGCCAGCCAGAAGTTATTGCGGCTGTTGTCGGCCGTGTCGTAGCGCCGCCTGCCCCAGCGCTGCACCGAGGAGGCCCCGATCATCGCAAAAATAAACTGCAGGACACGCGAGGTTTTAAAACTCCGGTGCGAAAAATAGCGATGATAAAAGCCGGTGATCGCAAACATCCGAACAAGGTAAAGGGCGATGGCGGTGCCGACAGCAATCGTACTCCAGCCCACCCAGATCACAGCAAAACAGGCCAGATGCATAGCGATGAACGGCACTGTGCGCAACCAGTCGATATGCTTGCCCTTGTTCTCTGCAAGCAGCTTTACGGCGTCACTGTCAAACCAGGCCAACAGGGACATCCATATTTGCCGCCAGAGCGAACTTTTAACCGCTGCTACCATTTCTGGGGCACCATTTGGATTTCGCTCAAGTCGTATCCCACAGACTCCAGCATTTTCAGAATCGTGGCATATTCTTGCTCGGGTATTGACGGTTTACGCGCCATGATCCAAACGTAATCGCGCTTGTTGCGACCGATCACCGTGACCGAATAGTCCTTACCGAGATAGATAATCCGGTAATCAGCCTTGATAGGCCAAATGAACTGCATGCCCCAAATGGCATTGGACCCATCCTTTATGAAACCCTTTGGCTGATAGGTTTTTAGTTCGCCATCGAATCCGTCATCCCTGAATGTAAAGGTGGTCGCGATGGTGCCATCATCATCCAGGCGGTAGTTTTCAATAGCGTTATGCGCGCCCTTCTCGATCGATGTGGGAATGTTGGCAATCACGTACCAGTCGCCCATGAAGCGTTCAATGTCGACATAATCAACTGTAGCCAGGCTTTGTTGTTGACTGCAGGCCGAAACTAGAAAAGCAATGGCCGCAGCTTGCGTAATTCGATAAAACGCTCTCATATCATTAGTCCTGTTTGTCCCGGCGCGGTAGCCCGGGGAAAAATGCATTGGTTTTACGAATGTATTGCTGGTACTTAGGCCTGCGCGAACTGATGTCTTTTTCGAGCAGCGCTACACCGGACACTTTTAAAAGTAGAAATGTCATTAGCAGCGGTGAAATGATGGTCCACCAGCCACCTGCAGATAGCGCAATCAGGTAAAAACCCCACCACAAGGTGAAGTTGCCAAAGTAGTTCGGGTGCCGCGTATAACGCCACAAACCAGTGTCCAGCACCTTGCCTTTGTTGGCCGGATCTTTGCGAAAACGTGAAAGCTGAAGATCACCCATCGCCTCAAAAAACACACCCACGGCCCAGAGAGCAAAGCCCGCCAGATCAAGATAGCCGATCTGCGCCTGACCACTAATGGCCGCTGCCAATGGCATACTGATGATCCAGGCCAGCAGCGCTTGCAAGCCAAACACGATGAAAAGGCTCTTATATTTGAAGCCGGGTTGGTTGTTGGCACGGATTTCCTGATAGCGATAATCTTCCGGTTTGCCGTGATTGCGCGCGGTGATGTAGACCGATAAGCGCAATGCCCATATGAAAACCATCCCAATCAACAAAAATACACGTGGTCCGTTTTCAACGCTCACCGCGGCATACACGCCAGCGGCGAACAGAAACATCAGCGACCACAGCGAATCAACAATACTGACATCATTGCGCAGCAGGCTGAGCAGCCAAAAAACCACCGCTACCAGCGCAAGTGCGGCGCCAGCATATAGAAAAGCCGTCCAATCAATCATCGTCGCTCAACCGTTTGAAAATTCTTGTAATGGCAAGACCGCTTGCGGCTTGCGGACACCGTCAAAACGGGTGGCTGCAAACATCAGCAACGGCATTGCCAACGCCCAGACAACCATTAACGCTGCGATGGCCGGGTAGAAATTAACGAATTCCAGCGCGCCGAGACGCTGTCCAGCTATATAGCTCAGCGGGCCAAACACCATACCCAACAATACCGCCGCGACATGCCGGCCCTTAAGCCAGCTCATGGATACATTCAAGGTGGTTGCAAACAGCGCCCACATCGCCAGAATCCAGTACGGCGCCAAACTGCTAAACATCGCTCCGCCTGCGTAGCTCAACCAACCACTGCTCACCAACAGGCTGTCAAAAACCAGGCCCGTGAGAAGCGCCAGCAGAATCAGACGAAACTCCTGCCCTGGCCGTTCAGCCAAAAACAGGTGCAGGCCGATAACCATGACTGCAATCAACACGCCTACCCATGGCGCACCCATTGCTGCGCTCAACACACAGGCAAACCAGCCGAGCTGAAAAGCGACGAAATTGATGAGAGTACGCTTCACGCTTTCAGCCTTTCGATGGCATCATGCTGGCGCTCAAACAGGTAGTGACTGACGTACCATTCCTGCCCGTCATCGTGTCCGAACAATTCGGCGCAAGCCATGAAGAAAATACGCCAGCGCCCAAACCACTTGTCCGCATCCGCGTTTCCGTAAGTCTTTGCCAGAATCGGCATAATCACTTCTTTATTAGCATCCATGTTCTGCAACCACGCGTTGGCTGTTTTCTCGTAATGTTGACCATCCCAACGCCATTGCTCAAGCAATCTTAAATCCTGTTGAAAGCGCAACGGCAGGTCATCGCTTGGCATGATTCCACCGGAGAAAAAATGCCGGCTCATCCAATCGCTCGGACCCTGATCGATATACTCATAGGCGCAACTGCGATGGCAGAATATATGTTTGAAGAATTTACCCTGCGGCTTCAACCATGTGCTGATGCGCCGGTAGAGTTCCGGGTAGTTGCGCATGTGTTCGAACATTTCGACCGATACAATGCGATCGAACCGTTCCTCGATACTGAAATCGTTCATGTCACAGGTAATTACTGACACATTGTTCAGGCCGCGCGCCTTCGCTCTTGATGTGATGTATTCCCGCTGGCTGCTTGAATTGGAAACTGAAACGACTGTGCACGCGGGATATTGCGATGCAATCCACAGGCTCAGGGATCCCCAGCCACAGCCAAGATCGAGCACCTGCATCCCATCTTCGATTTCGGCATGAATGCAGGTTTTGCGTAGCGCCTCTTCCTCGGCCTGACTAAGATCCTGAACGCCCTCATTCCAGAAGCAGCAGCTGTATTTACGGTGGTCTCCCATGACCAGTCCGAAAAAACCCGCAGGAACCTCATAGTGCTGCGAGTTGGCCAACTCTGGCAACGGTGCAATTTCCGCAAATCTCATTTGTTTGACAAAAGCAATTAGCTCGACACCCGACTTATCTACATCATCAGCATGAATATCCGTGAGCCGCTGACGATTGAAGCGTCTGATGCCAGCGCGAATAAGCCGGTCTGGCAGCAATCCCATTTCTGCCCAGGCAATGGCGACAGACGACTTTTCAGTTTGATCCGCGCTTTTTTGCACTCTGTCATTCATCTTGTCGATCTCCATGCGAAATTACTTATACAAAACAAACTTTGCTTCGGTAAGTATATTTATACAAAACTTATACAATGTCAATTGATATTTACCTGAATAACCGTAAATGCGGCGATGCAGCGTGACCCGGGAGACAGAGGTCAGGATCCGCTGGCTGATTTTAAATACAACAACGGCTTCTGGGCACATGAGATCAAGTCCTACATCAGCTGTAGCGGCGACACCTGGGTACCATTGATGTCCGGTTACGGCGGTATCAGCGTGGTGTTGTTACCTAATGGTACGACTTATTACATGTTTAGTGACGATGACACTTACTTGTGGATGAAGGCGGCTCAGGAGTCTCACAGTATTCGGAGCCTATGTCCATAAACTTGGCCCATAAAATTGGCCCCTTGAACAAGGGTTAGTAGTTAAAGAAACGGCCGGAGAAATCCGGCCGTTTTTATTATGCAGACTATCTCAAGGACCACCTATGATGGCGGCAACCATTTGTCCAATGCAGCCTCCAATAGCTCCAGCTGTACCGGCTTGCTCAAGTAGTCATCCATGCCCATTTCCAGGCAATGCTCTGCCTCCCCCTTCATCGCATTGGCAGTAAAGGCGATGATGGGAATGTGCGACTTGCCGTTTTCTGCAGCACGTATGGCGGTGCACAATTCGTAGCCGTTCATCTCCGGCATACCCAGATCGGCGAGCAGGATGCCGTAGTCACCGCTTTGCCACATCTCCAATGCCTCGCGACCATTGCCGGCAACATCGGCGATGCGATTGAGCAAACGCAGTTGGTGCCCAATGACAACCTGGTTGATCTTGTTGTCTTCGGCAACCAATATCAAGCAACCTTGCTGAATGGCCTCTTCCCGGGTCGGGGGGCTCTTGGTGTGTTCGATGCTGTCAGAGGCCTGCTGTGCTTCGTCTTTTGGCCTGATTCTGCCCGCGGCGATGCCCGCTGCCCTTACCAGTTCGTCGCGATGCAGGATTGTGGCATCCAGCATGACCAGATCGCCGGATTCGACCGGTCTGGGGTAATCACTTTGCTGCCCGATCGCATCGTAGCCCAAATTCATGACGAAGCTCAGCTTCAAACCGGATCGTGAACCGGCAGTAGCGCGCAATTCTGCCAGTGTCAACCCGGCAACCGCGTGATCGAATACCACCACGTACTCCCCAGCCGCATTATTGTTCAGCCATTGTCGCACTGCATCAACATCATCAACGCGTTCCAGTTTCACGCCCGCATCGGCAAGATAGGCAGCCATATCATCCGCAATGCCGCCTTTTAAGCCTACTAGCAGGCAATCCAACCCGGCAAGAGGCGGCTGCACACTGATTGCATCGGTACCTTGCGATGGGAGATCAAAGCCCAGGCGCACCAGCACCTCGGTGCCTTTGTCCAGCTCGCTGCTCATAGCGATTTCTCCGCCCATCAGGCCTACCAACTGTTGAGTAATAACCAGGCCCAGACCGGTGCCGCCAAACCTGGTCGCAATCGATTCATTGGCTTGTGTGAAAGGCGTAAACAAGCCTGCCTGGGTTGCCTTGTCCATGCCGATACCGTTGTCAGTGATGCTGAACTCCAGCGATACTTTCTGCCCGGTAAGCTTGAGCACCCGGACACGCAGCGACACTTTCCCCGGTTGCTTACCTCCAGCGGAGAATTTGATGGCATTGTCAGCCAGGTTGGCCAGGATCTGGCGCAAACGTCCCGCGTCGCCAATAACCTGGCGGGGCAGCGCCGGATCGATAAACAGCAGCAACGACACATCCTTTTTTAATGCCTTGCTGACAAGCATGTCGGCCACGCCTTCCACCGTTTTCGTGAAGTCCATGGGCACATTATCCAGCGTTATCTTGCCAGCTTCGATCTTGGAGAAATCGAGAATGTCGTTGATGACATTCAAAAGCGCATAGGCCGAATCGTGGATGACATTTGTCATTCCCATTTGCGTGTCGCTCAGGCTGCTCTGTTGTAACGCATCGAGCATGCCGATCACCCCGTTCATCGGCGTGCGGATCTCGTGGCTCATTGCGGCGAGGAAATCCGATTTGGCGTGGTTGGCATGATCCGCTTCAGAGCGGGCACTCTCCAGTTCGGCAGTGCGCTTCAACACTTTATCTTCCAGCTCCTCGTTGAGCTTGTAAAGCGCCTCCTGCGTCTGCTTCAACTCGGTGATGTTTTCCTTGATGGCCAGGTAGTGGGTCACATCACCGCCGGCCTGACGTATTGGCGACAGCAGCGCCAATTCGGTGTATTCGCTACCGTCTTTACGCTTGTTGATGAACTCGCCTTTCCAGACCTGGCCATTGAGCAGGTGCGCCCACATATCGGTATAGGTCGCCCTGGGCGTCTTGCCGGAATGCAGGACGCGCGGGTTCTGCCCTATGATCTCGGCCCGGCTGTAACCAGTTGTTTTACAAAAAGCTGTATTGACATACTCAATACTCGCGTCAAGGTTAGTGATGACAATTGAATTCGGGCTTTGCTCCACTGCCAGCGAAAGCTTGCGCAGGGATGCCTCTGAATGAACGCGTTCGGTGACGTCCTGACTCACACCCATCACCCGGATCGTTCGCCCCTGTGCGTCCTTTTCAATCCTGAGGCGCACTTCCACCCAGACAATTTCCCCGGCCCCGGTCAACAATCGCATCTTACCGATGGCAGAATAATCCGGATCGGCAGATTCAAATGCCTGTTGAGCCTTCTCACCAATAAGGCGTGCATCTTCCGGAAAGACGTAGCGGCGGGCAAAGTCAGCCGTGGACATCCGGTAACCACCGGCCTCATCAGCTGTAATTTTATGCAGCGCGTAATACTGATCGTTGAACAGGAATTCATCCGTGGCAATTTCATATTCCCAGTAACCTATCCTGGCAATATTCAGGGCTTCTGACAATTGGCTTTCATTTTTTCGCAGCTCGGCGGTTCGTAGCTCGACAGCGCTTTCAAAAAAACGCTGCAACTGGCTTAATTCAAGGTGTGTACGGACCCTGGCTCGAACTTCATCAACGTCGAACGGCTTGCTGATGAAATCGGCGGCACCAATGGAAAATCCACGGACTTTTTCCATCGGCGTGTCAATTACGCTGAGGAAAATAATGGGAATTTGATTGCCCCTCTCAGTCGCCTTGATGCGACGACATACCTCATAGCCATCCATATCCGGCATGTTAATATCCATCAGAACCAGGTCTGGTGGGCTTGGTCCCAGCACTATTTCAACCGCCTTCTTGCCATTGTCGGCGACCATGATGCGATATTCGTCGGACAGCGCACTGGTGAGCGGGTGGATACTTGCCGGCACATCATCGACGACCAGTATGCGGGAATGTTTCTGCGCAAGGCCATCCGCGCTTGCGGCAGGTGGAAAGTGTGTGGTGCGGAAGCGCCGCAATTCAAGCTGAGTCTGCACACGCAACTTAAGCCAGTCGGGATTGATCGGTTTGGAGACGTAATCGGCGGCGCCCAGCATCAGAGCCCTGGCATCATCTTCAGACTCCGGCATTCCCGTTACGATAATGATCGGGATGTCCGCTGTGAACCGGTCAGCCTTGAGCCTGCGTAATACCTCATAGCCATCCATGCCGGGCATCTTGATGTCGAGCAATATCAAATCCGGCTGCGGCTTGCGCGCCGCCAGTTTCAAAGCACCTTGCCCGCGGTTCGAGGTGAATACTGCATAGGTATCGCCCAGAATGGCCGTTATCGCATGCAGGTCTTCGCTCTGGTCATCCACGATGAGTATCCTGGATTTGTCGATGCTGTTTTGTGTCGTGGTTGCAGCTTTATTCATCATGATTCCGTATGCAAGCGGACGAGCAATGTGTTGATCTGGAAAAGCGCTTCGTCAATGGCAAAACTATCCACGCTGGCAGCGATCCAGGCGACCGCTTGCTCCGCTTCCCCACCGGCCACGCCGGCCCGCAATTTCTCGAGCAGTGACTCGGCCTCACCCATATCGTTTTCCAGCAGCGTGGCCAGTGTGGCAAGTCCGGACAGCAACTTGTCACGCTCCAGCGCTGCTGCAGGCAGTACATCGGTGGCTGCGGGAAGCCCGTCGATTTCACCCATGAGTTGTTGCAGCAATTGCTGCAGGTGTTCGAACTGCCCGGGCGCTGGCATTTTGTTCTGTTTCAGCAAGTCATCCAGTTCCGTGACACCGGCCAATAATTCGTTTGCACTGATCGTGCCGCAAACCCCCATAAACGCATGGCAGAACTGTTCGCCCGCTGCCATGCCTTTTTCCGCGATCAGTCGTTGCAACTCATCAATTGCACCAAAGTAACGTTGGCGGACACGCTGCAACTGCTTGCGGTAAGACGCTTGTTTACCACCGAATAGACGGATACCGCGCTGTGCATCGACGCTCTTTAATGCAAGCAAATCGGCAATCATGCCGGTACCCGTTGCAGAATTTGATGCTTTTGTTGCGGTTTTTTGGTTCAACCGCTGCCGTTTGCTCACGTGCGCGGGCTCACTTGCCTGCGATACGTTTTCGCCAGGCGCAGGCGGCATATCGACCCACTTCAGCAGCACCTTCCACAGATTGTCCGGTTCGACAGGCTTGGGGATGTGGTCGTTCATGCCCGCATCCAGACAACGCTGGCGGTCGTCACCCATCGCGTTGGCGGTCATGGCAACGACTGGCAGCTGCTTGTGATTTGGCAGCTTGCGGATTTCCCGCGTTGCCGTGATGCCATCCATCACCGGCATCTGCATGTCCATGAGCACGATGTCGTAGTCAGCCTCTTTGACTTTGCCCACGGCGATCTCCCCGTTTTCGGCAAGATCGACAATGAAACCGGCGTCGCGCAGCAATTCCAGGGCCATATCCTGGTTAAGTTCGTTGTCCTCGACCAGCAGGATGCGAGCCCCCTTAATCCCGACCAGGCGCTTCTCCGCCAGCGATGTATCTTCACCTTTCTCCCGTCGCGAAGAAGACACGCCGCCCAGCACCCGCTGATCTTGCATATCAGAACTTAATATCCGCTGGCGTTTAGAGACTGTCCCCTTGCCAAGAAGAACGGTAAACCAGAACGTACTACCCTTGCCGAATTCACTCTCGACCCCGACCTCGCCATGCATCAGCCCGGCGAGTTTCCTGGAAATGACCAGCCCGAGACCAGTGCCACCATACTCGCGTGTGATCGAGGTGTCCGCCTGCTGAAAAGACTGAAACAGTTGCTCGCGCTGCTCGGCGGTAATACCAATACCGGTGTCACGAACGCTGCAGTGCAGCAACACATCCTCATCGCTTTGTTCGCGCACGCGGATGACGACACTAATCTCACCTTTCTCGGTGAACTTGACGGCGTTGTCGATGTAGTTGATAAGTATCTGAGTCAGGCGCAGCGGATCGCCGATCAACTCGCCAGGCACCTCCCGGCTAACATCGAAAACAAGTTCCAGTCCTTTTGCGGCCGTTTTCGGGGTCATCAGGTTGGCGACATTTTCGAGCACCTTTTCCAGATCGAAGCCGATATGTTCAACCGTCACCTTGCCGGCCTCGATCTTTGAGAAGTCCAGGATATCGTTGATGATGCGCAGCAGGTGCTGGCTTGATCCCTGTATCTTTTTCAGGTAGTCGCGCTGGCGTGGCGTCAGTTCGGTTTTCAACGCCAGATGCGCCATGCCGATGATGGTATTCATCGGTGTGCGTATCTCGTGGCTCATGTTGGACAGAAAGTCTGATTTCGCCTGGCTGGCTTTTTCGGCAACTTCCTTGGCGCTCTCAATACCAATCAGGCGATTGCGCTCGGTGACATCGCGCGCCGCGGCAAACACGCCCTTGAGGTTTCTGTCGCGATCGTAGAAGGTGCTCGCGTTGTAGGAAACCACCGTTTTCTTGCCGTCCCGGCTGAGCGCGGTGAGTTCGTAGTCGGTGACCTTACCTTCGGCCAGAACCTGCTTGATACCCGCCTCGGCGCGTGCCGGATCGGTAAAGTAATTTTTGAACGGTGCGCCAATCAGTTCATCGCGCGTACAGCCGGTGAGCGCTTCCATCTGCTTGTTGACGTCGCTGATGATGCCGCGTGCGTCGGTTGTCATCAGCGCATCGATGTTGGATTCAATCAGGGAGCGCGTATAGCACTGCTGATCACGCAGACGCTGATCGAGCTTCATCTGTTCTGCTTCAGCTTGCTTGCGTAAGGTGTTGTCGGTGCCGATCAGCAGATAGCCGATGATTTTGTTTTGGGCATCGCGTAGTGCAGTGACCGATACCACCGCCGGGAAACGGCTGCCATCCTTGCGAATATAGGTCAGCTCATAGATGTCCTCGATACCACGCGTGGCCTTGAACACCAGGGCATCGAAACCCGGTGTGATCGCAGTGTCGAGTTCGGCGCTCAGCGCTTTGGCGCGTTCAATGACTTCCTGAGGATCTGAAATGTCGGCGGGCGTAATCTTGTTAACCACCTCATCGGCGGTGTAGCCCAGCATGCGCTCGGCACCGACGTTGAAGATCTGGATAACGCCCCTGGCGTCGGTGGCAATGCTGGAAAAGTTGGCGCTGTTGAAGATCGCATTCTGCAGAGCACCCGCTTTAAGCAGTGCTTCCTGCCGACGATCCTCCGTAATTTTATCTGAAGTCTCAGCACTATTGTCGATAGCAAGTGGGTCAGAGCCCTTTCGCATCACATCGCGACCTCAAGAACGCAATTGATTGTGCAAGTAATTAAGTGTAGCACAGCTAGTGCTTTCTTCATGGGAAGGCGCTCGCCGCGCCATGCCTGGCCCGGTGCCCGACATTGGCAAGCGAGTGGGTTATTCGGCCGCCTCAGCGCAGGCAATGCACAGCTCTATCGTCGGATCGACCTCCAAACGGCGGGGGTTGATGGTGTCGTCGCACTCTGAACATCTACCAAAGCTGTCACCATCAATTCGGAGCAAAGCCGCTTCAATACCCGCCAGCATTTTCCGACGCCGGCGCCCGGTTTCTTTGGACATGGCCTGAGATTGCATTGCATCCATGCGCGAAAGTCGCCCCATCCGGGTCTGATCAAGCTCGACTGTTTCCTCGGCTTCGCCGCCGGTTTCCTCGGCGCTGAGCAATGAGGTTTTCAGCTCGTGGAGCTGCGTTTGAAAATCGCTGAGTTGTTGCTTAGTTAACACGTCTGACTCCAATGCCCGGGTCGCTGAATGGAAGGGCTCTCAGTATTGAGAGCCTCCCAACAACCCTACTGGCAATTTCGAGTCATTACCATCACTGCAGATCGAATCGATCCAACTCCATCACTTTGGTCCAGGCTGCAACAAAGTCCTTGATGAACTTCTTTTCATTGCCAGCCTCGGCATAGACTTCGGCCACCGCACGCAAAATGGAATTTGATCCGAACACGAGATCGGCACGGGTACCGGTCCATTTCAGCTCACCAGTTTTGCGATCCCGGCCTTCAAACGACTCCTGTTCAGGCGATGTCGACTTCCACACCGTGCGCATGTCCAGCAGGTTTACGAAAAAGTCGTTGGTCAAGGTTTCCGGACGATCAGTGAAAACGCCGTGTTTTGAACCACCATGATTGGTGTTCAATACCCGCATTCCACCCAACAAAACGGTTAGCTCCGGTGCCGTCAATTGCATCAGCTGTGCCCTATCCAGCAACAGCTCTTCCGCCGTTACCGAGAATTTAGCGCGCTGATAGTTACGAAATCCGTCCGCTGCCGGCTCCAGGAAACTGTAAGACTCAACGTCCGTCTGCTCCTGAGTTGCGTCCATTCGACCGGGTGAAAACGGCACAGTAATGTCCTGACCTGCTTTCTTCGCTGCCTGCTCAATGCCCACTGTACCTGCAAGTACGATCAGATCTGCCATCGAGACTTTCTTGCCGCCGGTTGCTACGCTGTTAAACCCGCTTTGAATGCCTTCGAGCACGCCGAGCACTTTGGCAAGTTGCGCGGGCTGATTAGCTTGCCAATCCTTCACTGGTGACAGTCGAATTCGAGCGCCGTTGGCACCACCACGCATGTCCGAGCCACGATACGAAGAGGCAGATGCCCAGGCTGTGGTTACACTTTCACCAATCGACAAGCCGGAACTACGAATGCTGTTCTTCAGTGCAGTTACATCGCTATCGTCGACCAACTTGTGATCCAAAGCCGGGATGGGATCCTGCCACAGCAAGTCTTCCGCTGGTACTTCAGGGCCGAGATAACGGGCTTTGGGACCCATGTCGCGGTGGGTCAGCTTGAACCAGGCGCGCGCAAACGCGTCCGCAAACTGATCCGGATTTTCCAAAAAGCGCCGGGAAATTTTCTCGTACTCAGGATCAAAACGCAGCGACAAGTCGGTGGTCAGCATGGTGGGTTTTTGCTTCCTGGATGAATCAAACGCATGCGGTACTGTTTCTTCCGCATCGATAGCAACCCACTGCTGCGCGCCGGCAGGACTTTTGGTTAACTCCCACTCGTATCCAAACAGGTTCTCGAAGAAATTATTGCTCCATTGGGTAGGCGTGGTTGTCCATGTCACTTCCGGCCCGCCCGATATGGTATCTGCGCCTGAGCCTGTGCCGAACTTGCTGGCCCAGCCGAAACCCTGCGCTTCAATATCCGCCGCTTCGGGCTCTACACCCACCAAAGCATCATCACCGGCACCGTGGGTTTTACCGAAACTGTGACCACCGGCAATCAGGGCCACCGTTTCCTCATCATTCATCGCCATGCGACCAAAAGTGTCGCGCGTATCATGTGCGGCGAGCACTGGATCCGGATTGCCATTGGGGCCTTCCGGGTTCACATAGATCAAGCCCATCACCACCGCTGCCAGCGGGTTTTCAAGTTCGCGGTCACCGCTGTAGCGCTTGTCGGTCAGCCACTCGCCCTCTGAACCCCAGTAAATGTCATTTTCCGGCTCCCAGATGTCTTCACGGCCACCCGCGAAGCCAAAGGTCTTAAATCCCATAGATTCCAGTGCGACATTGCCGGCCAGGATAATCAGGTCAGCCCAGGAAATTTTCTTGCCGTATTTCTGCTTGATCGGCCAGATCAATCGCCGGGCTTTGTCCAGGTTGACATTATCCGGCCAGCTGTTCAAAGGGGCGAAACGCTGGTTGCCTGTGCCACCACCACCGCGACCATCTGCGACTCGATAAGTACCGGCACTGTGCCAGGCCAGACGAACCATCAAGCCACCGTAGTGGCCAAAATCAGCTGGCCACCAGTCCTGAGAGTCGGTCATCAAGTCATGCAGGTCTTGCTTTACTGCCGCCAGATCAAGGCTTTTGAATTCCTCAGCGTAGTCAAAATCCTCACCCATAGGATTGGACTTGGAAGAATGCTGATGGAGAATGTCCAGTCGCAACTTGTTTGGCCACCAGTCCTGATTGGTTGGTCCGCCACCCGCGGCATGATTAAAAGGGCATTTGCTTTCTGACATGTCTATCTCCTGTTTTTAGCTAGTTTGCTCTAAAAGCACTCAGGCCAACCATTCTTCTCCTATCACAGACCTAATACCAATTCATTCTATATGATTAGCTTGATAGGCGTTCTCTCTACACTGCCGAGTTGGTTGCGTGTATATTTGCAGTCATGAGCAAAAAATTCACATCATTTAGCGAGTTCTATCCCTACTATCTGAAAGAACACCGCAACTCAACCTGCCGTAAACTTCACTTTATCGGCAGCTCTCTGGTGCTGGTGGTGATTGCCTGGAGTGCATGGAGCCTGGACGCACGCTGGCTGTTAATGGTACCGCTGATTGGCTACGGCTTCGCCTGGGTAGGCCATTTCTTTTTCGAGAAAAACCGTCCGGCGACATTCACCTATCCTTTGTACAGCCTGGCCGGCGACTGGGTGATGTGGAAAGACTTGCTGCTGGGGCGTCAAAAGTTCTGACCCGGACTGCGTCAATTTATTCGATCGGCTTATTCGATCGGCGTGTCAAAAGCCTGCCCCAGGCGATCAATGCAATTTTCTGTGCCAACCAAACCGATCAGATCCAATTGTTGCAATTCATGGTGCGCCTGTTTGTCTGCACCGATCAACTTGACTATCACGTTACTGTCCAGCGCCTCACGCACGAGTTCCTCCAAAACCAGAACGGTGGATATGCCAACGATGGAAGCATCTGCAATATCAATCAACAGCATATTGGATTTCTCGTACTGCTTGTAGCGAAGACGCAGACCCCTGCCCAACGCATAGCTGATGGGACCTGTAATTCGCAGCAGCAACGCCTCTCCGGCATGCTGTGACATTATGTTGCGATCTTTCTTTGGCAGCCGCTCAATCCCCTGTACGCCGTCACTGAAAATGACGCTGCCGAGCTGCAGGTCGGAAAGTTTACTGATGGTTACCAGGTTTTTGACAAACACGCCGACAAACACCGCCGTGATCAGATCGACAAACACCGTCAGAACAAATACCAAAGTCATCAGCACGACCGGAAACCGCGGCAAACGATGCACACGCTTGAGAAATGGCCAGTCGACGATATCGATGCCCACTTTTATCAAAATGCCAGCCAGCGCCGCCAACGGAATATTCTCAAACAGGAATCCCATTCCCGTGACCACTGCCAATAACAACAACGAGTGAACGACGCCTGATAGCGGGCCTCTGCCGCCGGCTCTGATATTCACCATGGTGCGCATGGTGGCACCGGCGCCCGGCAAACCGCCGAACAAACCGGCGATGGCGTTTCCAAAACCCTGGCCGATGAGCTCCTGATCAGAATCATGCTGGGTTCCGGTAACATTGTCGGCGACCAGGGACGTGAGCAGAGAGTCGATAGAGCCAAGAATCGCCAGCATCAGTGCGTTAACAAAGATGGGTTGCCATAAGGACATTTTAAAAGTTGGAATGATCAGTGTTGGCAGCGCGAATGGAATATCACCAATCCGATCCATCGTGCTGTCCGGAAATGCATAGCTAACGGTCAGCGTCGCGACAACCAGCGCCAGCAGTGGTGCCGGCATGATGCGACTGACTTTGCCGCGCCAAAGATAGATGGTCACCAGTGTCAGGCCGCCAATTACCAAGGTCTGTACATCCAGGTTGGCCAGCTGGTATGGCAAACTGGTAATGGCATTCTGGATGTTGCCGCTGGATGCAAAGCCCAGCAGCGGGCCCAACTCCAGCAAAATGATAATGGCGCCGATTCCAGTCATAAAACCGGAAATCACCGGATAAGGAACCATAATGATGTACTTGCCCACGCGCAGGAAACCCATCAGCGCCTGCATACACCCACCCAGAAATACCGCAGTGAAAGCCAGCGCAAGACCCTGATCGGGAAATTCGGCGATAAAGTGGGCGATCATCGCCGACAGGACCACTGTCATTGGTCCTGTCGGCCCTGAAATTTGCGACGGAGTTCCGCCGAAAATTGCTGCGAAAAAGCCAACAATGGCGGCACCGTAAAGGCCGGCGACTGGCCCCGCACCTGATGAAATGCCGAACGCCAGCGCCAATGGCAAGGCAACTATTGCGGCCGTTAGCCCACCGAACAAGTCACCGTGCAGGTTGCGGGTGAAATCTCTGATAGCATACATAAGGCTAAGGGCTGACCTGATTCGCGGGTGAGGGAGCAAACAGTATATGCCCGCTGACTGCTGAGTCCACCATCATTTCATCTGCACAATAAATATTTTGGAATAGACCCCCTCCTATCAGAATGGGGCGCCAGCCTGAATAACAGAATTTCACTTTTCAACCGGATATCCGCCCACTAAATAGTGCAGCCTTCGTCCGGCATGATAAGCTGTACATCTTGAATCAATCTGGTGAAACATTAGCCACATGACTAGCCTCCAGCTGTGACCACAAAAACGCTTAGAACATTAATCGTTGATGATGAGTCACTGGCGCGCCGTGGCTTGTTGCATCGGCTCAAAAACATCTCTGACATCGAGGTTGTTGGCGAAGCTCAAAATGGCCGGGAAGCTCTTAAACAAATAGAAGAATTGAAACCAGATCTGGTTTTTCTGGATATCCAGATGCCCGGGATTGGCGGCTTCGAGGTGGTGCAAAAGCTGAATCCGAAAACCATGCCGATCATTTTGTTTCTCACCGCCTACGACGAATACGCGGTGCAGGCTTTTGAGGTCAACGCGCTGGACTATATTCTCAAGCCGATTGATGAAGATCGTTTGCATCAGGTTTTGGACAAGGTGCGCAACCGGCTGGACCAGAAGCGCGCTCTGGAGCACAAACGCTTGCTGTTGGAACTGGTCAGCAGCATGAGCGGCAAATCATTCAGCAGCTTTGCTGAAATCAAAGATAACGAAGATGGAAATCTGGTTGCCAAAGAACCCTCACGCCTGTCCATACGCGATGGCGGGCATACCACCTGGGTGGATCAGAAAGACATTGAGTGGATTGATGCCGCTGGTGACTATATGTGCGTGCACGCCAAAGGCACAACACACATCATGCGCCAAACCATGAAAGAACTGGAACGCCAATTGGACGACAGCTTATTGCAGCGCATCCACCGTTCAACCATCGTCAACATCAAGCACGTCAAAGAAATGGAATCGCATATCAATGGCGAGTATTTCCTGACTTTGGAATCCGGCCACCGCGTTAAATTGTCCCGCACCTACAAAAGCAAACTGATACTGTTCAATTAGCCCCTCGCAACCAGGTAACACGCCGAAACCAAACTAGACTCATTCGCTTTAACGCGCAAAAACAACCATTCATCGCAAGCCATAGCCATGGGCACAACCATCCTGTGCTTATGCTGTCCACAACCACTCAGCTAAGCCCACTTCAGCTCAACCCACTTCAGCTCAACAAGTTCAACAGCACCGCCATTCGTGCATACACACCATTCAGAACCTGCGCGCTGATCAATGACTGCGGCCCGTCAGCTACCTCAGAATCAATTTCAACACCACGATTAACCGGCCCCGGGTGCATAACATGGCAACCATCAGCAGCCAGCAGCAAGCGTTCCCGAGTCAAGCCCCAGGTTTTAAAATAGCCGGCTTCATCCAGGCCTTCGACAACAGCAAGTTCATCAAGACCAAACCGCTCGCGCTGAATTCGCAGCATAACAACCACATCCGCGCCACTGACTGCTTCATCCAGATTGTGAAAGTGCCTGACCACATTACTGACCACATTACTGTCCAGCTCTGGCAGCAGTTCGCAAGGCCCGGCCAACCGGATCTCAGCCACGCCCAACTTTTCAAACAGGGCGATGCCTGAGCGCGCCACCCTGGAATGTTTGATATCGCCAACATAGACAATCTTCAAATCGTGCAGATCGCCATCGCGTACTTGCATCAGCGTCACCGCATCCAGCAATGCCTGGGTCGGGTGTTGTGAGCATCCGTCACCGGCATTGATGATATGTATGCCGGCATTGGCGCCTGCTGCAAGATTGGCGACAGTCCCGTCTTGTTTATGGCGAATAACAATCGCATCAGGCTGCATGGATTGCAGGGTGTTAAATGTGTCATTTAAAGCCTCGCCCTTCACCGATGAACTGATTTCCGGGCGAAAATTGATTACGTGCATTCCCAAACGCCTGGCCGCCAGTTCAAATGAAGTGCGGGTGCGGGTACTGGGTTCCAAAAACAGGTTCATCAACACTTTGCCATTCAATCGGTTGGCAAAGCCTTGCGGATCATTGGCGATTTTCAGCGCCATTCCCAGAATGGAATTGAGCTGATGCGAACTCAAGGATTCGATGTCGAGCAGGTGCGGCAAACCGGGCTTATTCAATGATTTATCCCTGTTGGAAGTAACTAGTTGGATTCAGGATACAGATTGTAACCAGTTTTCGAGAATAATTTGTGCCGCCATGGCATCTTTTAGTGCGGCGTCTTTTTTGCGCATGCTGCCTTTTGCCCGCGCATTGGAAAATCTTTCATCTGCGCCAGCCGAGGTCAGGCGTTCGTCCTCGTAAAGCACCTCGGTTTTATAGTTTTTCTCCAGATACCTGCCAAACTCTCTGGCTTCCAGCGACATGGGCGTGTCCGAGCCATCATCAGCCAGTGGCAGGCCGACAACCATCGCAACCGGCTTCCACTGCCTGATCAACGATGCAATCGCCTGCCAGTCCGGATGATCGGCCACTTTTACAACTGCCAGCGCATTGGCAGTGCCGATCAAGGTCTGCCCGACCGCAACACCGATACGGCGCTTGCCATAGTCAAATGCTAATAAAGTACCACTGGGCCGAGAGCCGGCAGGCTGTGAGCCGCTAGAGCGGGATTCAGGCATACCCCCCTACCCCGTGTAAATTATCGATATCGAACCCTAAATTACCTACCGCCATTGCCCAGCGACCTTTTAGCGGCGAATCGAACAGCAGCGCTTTATCTGCCGGCACGGCCAACCAGGCGTTGTCACGGATTTCAGATTCCAGCTGACCCTGGCCCCAACCCGCATAACCCAATGCCACCACAAACTGCTCGGGACCATTGCCGGTTGCGATCGCTGCCAGAATATCTCTTGAGGTTGTTACCATAATGTCGTCATTAATGCGGATACTGGATTCGAAACCTTCTTCCGGAGGGTGCATAACAAAACCATGATCCGGACTGACCGGCCCACCGTCCAACACTTTCATCGATGAAATCTGCTCGTGCTCGCAACAGATGTCCAGTTGGCGAAGAATCTCACCCAGGGTAAAACTGGATAATCGGTTGATCGTAATTCCAATCGCGCCCTCTTCATTGTGTTGACACATCAATGTAACGCTACGGGAAAAATTCGGATCTGACATGGAAGGCATTGCAATCAGCATCTGCTGCTGTAAATATCCGCTCACCACTTCTTTGCTTTCTTTATCCATGTCTAAAATTCTAGTTTGGATTTCCGGCAAATCAAGTACGGATTAATCCACACCCTGAAAACCGCGCGAAAACTCCCAGGTTCGGGTGATGTAAAGAACATCGAGATTCTGCTCCATCTGGTTGGTGAGTGGTGAGTAAGGGGATGCCAATCGCACAATCCTGATGGCTGCCTGGTCGATTAAAGGTTCACCTGAACTTCGCTTAACCAGTACCTCATCCACACTGCCGTCGCGCTGAATGCCAACCGTCAAAATCACATTGCCGTTGAGCTTGTTCCTGCGCAATTCGTCCGGATAATTGATATTGCCCACCCTCTCCACCTTGGCCACCCAGGCCTGCATGTAAGCGGCGTATTCGTAGGCTTTGGTATTGGCTGAGATGTATTTCTTGATTTTGCCCCGCGACTGCATTTCGCCATCACGTTGCAGGCCCGGTTGAAGCCTTGCCATGCGCATACTGTCCTGCCTTAAGTCAGCTGCACTGGGCATCGGCGGCTCTGGCTGGGCAATGGCAGTAATTTGCTGCTGCTCGGCTGCGCTCTGCTCTTCGACCAGTATCTGTCTGCGGGCAGCATCGGCAGAAGCCGCGTTTTTTTCCTGCTGGTCCATGGCATCCTCTCCATCGGCAGGGCCAGGTGCGGCACCGGTATTTTCCTGCGAGGGCCGATCAACTTCCTCGCTATCACCGCCGCCTTGCTGGTCGGCCTGGGCCAGAAAATCGGCTTCATCGGGTGGGGCCTCGGAGCGCCAGTTCACCAGCACAACATCCAGCGTTTCCAACGGGCTTGTGAGTGGTTTGAAATCTACGGCAAAGCCAATACCCAGTAGCACAAACAAGTGCAAACCAATCGCCATCCCAAAGGTAATTGAAATGCGCTGTCTTTCGGTGTGTATTGCCATCATGTGCGTTTGACGATCTCCTCGACTGTATCAAATAATTGAGCAGCGATGTTCAAACCGAACTCCTTGTCCAGTTCCCGGATGCAGGTGGGGCTGGTGACATTGACTTCAGAAAGCCAGTCGCCAATCACATCCAGACCTGCAAACAAAATACCCATTTCTTTAAGCACCGGCGCCACTTGCGAACAAATCCAGCGATCCCTTTCACTCAAAGGCACACCTTTGCTACTGCCACCTTTGGCCAGATTTCCGCGGAAATCACCTTTGCCGGCATAACGCGCCAGTGCAAACGGCACCGGCTCGCCGTTAACCACCAGTATGCGCTTATCTCCGGAACTGATTTCATCAATGTACTTTTGCGCCATTACAGGCCGCGCTTCGTGCTGCGTGATAGTTTCAAGAATTACATTCAAGTTCAAGTCCGAATCGCTGACCTGAAAGACCGACTCCCCGCCCATGCCATCCAAAGGCTTGACCACACAATGTCCGTTTTGCAGCACAAATTCGCGTAGTCGTGCTGTTTGACTGCTGATCAGCATCGGCACACAGCATTGTGGAAAGTGCGTGATGAAGAACTTTTCATTGGCATCACGCAAACTTTGTGGCTTGTTGATAATTAACGTTCCAGCCCGCTCAGCCAATTCGAGCATGTAGGTGACATAAACATAGTTCATGTCGAAAGGCGGATCCTGGCGCATCAACACCATGTCCAGATCATCGAGTGGTAAATCGCCCAATTGCGTCAGGCTAAACCAGTCATCATAGTTATCACGCACTTCGATTTTCTGCATACGCGCAAACACACGACCGTCTTTGACATGCAGATCGCGGGGCTCCATGTAATGCAGCAAGTGCCCGCGACGCTGAGCTTCAAGCAGCATAGCAAAGGTCGAATCCTTGTAAGGTTTGATGCCGACAATCGGATCCATTACTACGCCAGTTTTTATCGGCGCAACGTTAACATTATTTTGATGTGTCATGACAAAATCCATTCAGGTTGGGCTCTATTATCATGTGCCTGACGACTCGAATCCAGCCGCATTCTATAGCACTCATATTAAATACCTTGATGCTCAATGATATAAGAAACATTCTTACAAAAGTACAACATAGTGGAAATTGGTTAGTTCTATGGGTAAACTAATTGACCTGCGTCTATATTTGGGGGATAGCGCAACGGCCTCATTATCGGGTATTTAACAGTGAAGGATGCATTGTAGCCCCCGTAACAAACAGGGAGGATGTCATGAGCCAGGAAAATTTGAACACTATAGACAACCATATTCATGAGGCCGGGAATGCTGACAACCTCTGTGTTCTGGTGATTGATGACAGCGCCACCATCCGTCGATCAGCAGAAACGATGCTGGCCAATGCCGGCTACGACGTCGTAACGGCCGAAAACGGATTTGAAGCGTTGTCCAAAATTACCCGCCACCACCCCGACCTCATATTCGTCGATATCATGATGCCGCGTCTTGATGGCTATCAAACCTGTGCGATTATCAAAAACAATAACGATTTCCGTCATACACCGGTCATTATGCTGACCAGTAAAGACGGGTTATTCGATAAAGCCCGTGGAAGAGTTGTTGGTTCAGACCAGTACCTGACCAAGCCTTTCACTAGGGAAGAATTACTAGACGCAGTCAAGCAACACGCAACTGCCTGATTACGTCACTTTAAACCGGGGGTCGCTGGCTTTATGAATAAAAGTGGCAGATTGTTGTGCGGTAAAAACTCATGAGCGGAAGCAATGCCTCATTCGCGAAACTTCTCGACTACGAGCAACGTAGCTTCGACTTTGAGCCCGGACAAGCTGAAGGCCAGAAAAGTGGCGGCGAGTGGAGTGGCGTCATTTTTCGGATTGGCAATACCCGCCTGGCTTGCAGCATTGATATTGTCACCGAGTTTCTGCCAGTCCCCTCTTACACCCCCGTACCCGGGACCAAACCGTGGATTCTCGGCCTTGCCAATGTACGCGGCGACCTGCTGACCGTCATTGATCTGGCAGGGTTTTTAAACGGCGAACGCACATCCCTGACTATGCGCTCCCGGCTTCTGGCCGTAACATTACAGGGCAGGCCCATTGGCTTGCTGGTAGATGAAGTGTTCGGTCAGCGTCAGTTTGTCAACAACGAGTGCAAGCCATCCGACTTGCCAGATCGATCATCTTTGAGAAGTTATGTTCAGCACCAGTATCGTTCAGGTTCGGACGTCTGGCAGGAACTGGATGTTGAAACGCTGTTCACCACAGCTGACTTCCTTAACGGCGCCGCGGCCTGAACAGAGCAATCACACACATGAGCGACAATATTTCTACTACAAAAACTGAACGACCCTGGGTCATATTTATCGCCACCGGCGTGCTGGTCGTTTCGCTGATATTCGTGGCGGTGACTGTTTATGCACTTTCCCGCGACGCCAAACACGAGCAACATTGGGTCAAGTTGGCGACCGATGCGCAGGTCACATCTCAGCAGCTGGCAAAATCTTCCGGCGAGGCGGCATCGGGAAATCTCGAGGCATTTGTAGAGCTGGATAACTCCCGCACAAAAATTGGCGACGCAATGAAAAAATTGCGGCAGGGCGATGCGAGCGATGGCTTGCCGCCTACCCCGGATGCAGTCAAAAAACAGATGACGCAACTTAGTGAAACCTGGGATCGAATCGATAACAACGCCGGCAGTATTCTGGGGCGAAAAAGCGTAATTGTTGCGCTTGCAAGCGCGCGCCAGGTTGTTCAGGAGAATATTCCAGGCATTCAGAAAAACACCGACCTGGCCATCCGCTCGCTGACTCAAAGTGGTGCGCCCACCAACCAGGTTGTGTTCGCCAGTCGGGAATTAGTGCTGGCTGACCGCGTTTTGCGCCGGGTTTCGGAAGTTTTGCAAGGTGGCAGTAATAGTGTCAGCGCGGCCGATAGCCTGCGAACAGATCGGGATTTATTCGAACGTGTACTAAATGCGCTGCTCAATGGTGATAGCTCATTGGGCCTGCAACGTCTACGCAATGCACAAGCGTTGGTTGCGCTTGGCGAAGTAAATATCCAGTTTCAAATCCTCATCCCACAAATTGAGATTGTGCTGAATTCTTCCAGCGACCTGTTTAAAGTTCGCGGCGCTGCAGACGCAATTTTTCTGGACAGTCGAGATGCATTTGAACAGGCCAACGACCTGAAAGCTGCCATTTCAGAACAAGCAGCCTCCAGAATCTGGCCTTCACAGACGTTGGCAGCAGCGGGTCTGGCACTGATGATCGCGATGGTCTGGATATTGGCACAAAGCGTTTTATCAGCCGAACGCCGCCGCGCCAAAATTGCGGCTCGCGACAACGCCAAAACTCAGGCAGCCATCATGACTCTGCTCGATGAAATGAGTTCACTTGCTGATGGCGATTTGACTGTTCAGGCGACAGTTACCGAAGAAATGACCGGTGCAATCGCAGATGCCATCAATTTTACGATCGAACAGTTACGTGAACTGGTAAAAGGCATCAAGTACACAGCTCAGGAAGTCGCAGGCTCCGCCATGGCAACCCGAACTGCGACGTCTGACCTGGCCAAAGCCACTGCAGTACAAGCTGAGCAAGTCGGCACAGCTAACCTCACTGTCAAGAAAATGGCAGACTCATTCGACTCGATGGCCAAACATTCCCGGGAATCCAGTGATGTGGCCCAACGTTCCGTAGTAATTGCTCACAATGGTAGTGAAAAGGTCCGCGAAACCATTAATGGTATGGATGTTATCCGTGAGCAGATCCAACAAACCGCCAAACGCATCAAGCGACTGGGCGAGTCTTCTCAGGAGATTGGCGATATCGTTGGACTGATTAACGGTATTGCCGAGCAAACCAATGTTCTGGCCCTGAACGCGGCGATTCAGGCGGCTTCAGCAGGTGGCGCCGGAAAAGGTTTTGCGGTGGTTGCAGATGAGGTTCAGCAACTGGCTGAGCGCGCCACCAATGCTACCCGACGCATTGAATCGCTGGTCCAGGCCATTCAGGCAGATACATCGGAAGCTGTGATTTCGATGGAAGCAACCACCTCTGAAGTTGTCGGTGGCGCAAGACTGGCACAAGACGCCGGTGCAGCACTGGAACAAATTGAAACAGTTTCCAAAGATCTTTCTGAGCTCATCGCCAGCATCGCTGATGAAGCTGAAAGCCAATCGAAAAAAACCACTGAGATAACCACCTTGATGACAGGTGTTCAGGATGTGGCCAAGCAAGCATCCGAAGGCAGTGCCAAGGCTGCTTCATCGGTCGAGAAACTGGCCGAATTGGTCATGCAGCTCAGTAATTCAGTCACCGACTTCAAGTTGCCGGACGAGGACTGACATGCAGCCCGGAGAATCCAACGCAAGCACAGTTCTGACCTGGGTCAGACCTGATCTGGACAAACATCTTAATCAGATTAGAATCCAGATTGAGCACGTTGCCGGCAATAGTCATCTTGGCGCCGGCGTTGCAGGCGTTGCAGATAACCTGACTCAGCTGAAGCTCACCTTTGAGACGCTGGTGCTGCAAGGTGCGTCTATTCTGGTCGGGGAGATGATCACGCTGTGCGAAAAGCTCCGCAATGGCCATGTTCGCGATCCTGAAAAAGCCTTTGCTGCGTTAATGGACGCTATTGTTGTAGTACCTTCATATCTTGATCGACTGCAGGCTGGCCACCATGACCTGCCGGTGCTTTTATTACCGGTCATTAACGAACTCAGAACAGCTTACAATGCCAATATCGTGTCTGAAGCGACTTTGTTTTCGCCTGACCTCGATAAAGACATACCTGAGCTCGAGCGTGACCCGCAGGCAGCCGGGAAGGAATTTGACGAGCCTTCACCGGTATTTCTGGATTTAATGAAACACCAGTATGAAACTTCATTACTGCAATGGCTGCAGCGTCAGGAGAACATTGAGCTGCTACAACCCATCCATTCAGTTTGCGAAACCTTGTCGCAGCGTCTGGTAGGTTTTCAGGCCAGGCGTCTGTGGTGGATTGCGAGCATCGTTGTCGACGGTTTACGTACCAAAGTGACAGAAAACGATGTGCATTTGAGGCGCTTGTTTGCGCGCTTGCATTTGACCATCAAAACCCTGGCGGAAAAGGGTGAGGACGGGCTGGACCTGCAAGCTGTTGACTCCACTGCCCAGGCATTGTTGTTTCATATTGCGCAGGCCAAATCCGGCAACGCCAATGTTGACCTGCTGAGAGAACGCTTCAACCTTAACGAACTGGTACCCGACCGGGGTGCCCTGATACGCGCGAGGGGCGCAATCACGGGTCGCAATCGCGAACTGTATATTTCGCTTGGCACCGCGGTGCGAGATGAATTGTCGCTAGTGAAAGACGCTCTCGATTTGGAACTGCGCACCGGCGAGGTTGAACATGAACGCCGGCAGCAAAGTCATGACGCATTGCTGCGACTGAAAGACACACTCGAAATGATGGGCCTTGGCGACTCGGCGAAATCGATTGCCGCATTAATACCGACTTTTGTTGCCAGCGCATCTGAAGATAATCAGGAACAATCGGACCCGGAAAATGGGCTAAATGGAACACCCAACGAAAGTTTATTGATGACGCTGGCTGAAGAACTCATCCGGGTCGAATCCGTGCTTGATGAGCAGATTGCGACCCTTGGTGAACCATTACTGACTGAGCAGGATACCGGCTATATCGGGCTGCCGGTCCATGAACAAATTCGTATTCGTTCGCATCTGCTGAATGAGACAGTCGTCAGTCTGCAGCAGGTAGAAGATGCGGTTCGCCGGCATTTTGATGGCGCGGCCGATGCCGATTTCCTCAGCGGTATGGAGCATGTCGCTGGTGCCCTGGAATTAATTGGCGAACATGAAACTGCGCAACTGGCACTCAAGCTGCGAAAAGCATTGGATAACCTGTTGCGGCTCGCCAAACTGGAATCGCAAGTCGATCCTGAGAAACTTGAAAATTTGACCGACGCGGTTGCAGCTTTTGAGCTGTATCTGGCGGCATGTCGCGACCGACAAAGTAACCGTGACCGCTTTCTGGACATTATCAAGGATCGGCTTGAACGCCTGCCAATTGGTGATATGGAAATTGTCAGCAGTGCCGATATTACAAGCAAAGACGGTACTGCGGGACAAGAGCAGCAATCTCAGGTTGACGACACCACGGCGGCGCCTTCGGTTGATGCTGAGCTATTGGGTGTGTTTCTGGAAGAATATGAATCCGTCAAGTTAGCACTGGATCAACAAATTCCGGAGTGGCTACAGAATCAGGGAAACACCGAACTGATGGCCGACATAAGACGCAGTTTTCATACGCTCAAAGGCAGCGGTCGTATGGTGGGCGCCGATGAGTTGGGTGACTTCGCCTGGCACTTTGAAGAGTTGCTGAACAATTTGCTGGAGAGCAATATTGAAGCCGTTGATGATGTGACGATTCTGTTGAATCTGGCCAACGCCGCTTTGCCGGATATGCAGCAACGCCTGTTGCAAAAGCCTGCCAGACTGAACATTGACGGCATCAATGCCATCAGCAAGATTGCAGATGAAGTGGGCAGCGGTCAAAGCGCCGCATGGACCTCGCTGGATAAACTGTTACCTGCTGATTTACTGAGCCTCATCCCGGGCAATGAAGCGCTTCAGCCGATGTCAGGAGCCGAATCCGAATCCGAAGACGACCACTCAGAACCGGCAGATGAAACACTCAATGACCTGATTTGCAAAGAGCTTTCAACTAATTTGAATGTCCTGACAGCATTGATGGATGACATATCCAGAAACCGCAACACAGTGGCACAAGAGCAGCATATTATTGCCGCCCACACCATCGCAGGCACTGCTGCACTCGATCCATTAACACGCGAAGCAGAGGTAGCCAAAGCGCTGGAAGGCTTTCTAAATGCTCAACACAGCAGCAACAAACCATTCAGCGACAGCGCCATGTGGACCATCGCGACCTGTCTGGCGCACCTCAGCACCTGCCTTGCGATTCATCAGGGTGATGCTGACGCTGAGCTCAGCGAAGATGAGCAAAGTCAGATAGATCAATTGCTGGCTTTGACCGTTGAATATGAAGCGATACCTGAACAAGCTCAAGAGCCTGAAACTGCGCATGAGCCAGTTGATACAGCCGCCGGGCATATGGACGAATCTGCGAATATCGATGAGCCTGCGGCTGAGACCGCTGAGACCGAGGAGGTAGACTCGGAAATTCTGGCTCTGTTTCTGGAGGAAGCTGCGGACATTCTGGCGGAATGCGACTCTCTGCTTAACAGTTGGCGGGATAATTTGCCCAACCTGGATATCGTGCAGAATCTGCAGCGGGAGATCCACACATTTAAGGGCGGCGCACGCATGTCGGGTGTCAGTTCTATGGGTGATCTCAGTCATGCCATGGAAACTTTGCTGGAACAGATTGCAGATAACACATTACCGCCGTCTGTGGCAGCTATTGAGGCACTGGAACAGGGCTGTGACCGCCTGACCGGCTGGGTAGAATATGCGGGCAGGGGCAAGATTGCTCAGATCGGCACTGCGCTTGAGCAATTTGAGAAGCGTACGGCCGCATTGCGAACAGACCCATCCTCGACTGCTGAAGAACCTGCTGAGGAAGATGTCGGGACATCTGAAGAACAAGTTCGGGACACCGCTCCTGAACAGCAAAATAAGGTTGAGGATACGCCGGTTGTTGCTCCGGAAAGCGAAGCGAAAGAAACAGAAACCCTGGACGCTGAAGCGGTTGAGGAAAGTGTAGTTAACCGCATCACTGAAATTGATGAAGCCCACGCTGAAATCATGGATCTGCCGGAGGACACGCCAGCGGAAACCTCGGCCATCGAGAGCAACGACAAAACTGGCGCACAACATATTCGGGTTAACGCGGAGCTGCTTGATTCATTGGTCAATTCAGCCGGTCAGATCAGTATTTTCCGGGCGCGCCTCGAACTGGAGGTAACCCAGCAGCGCGATACCCTGAAAGAATTTGACGAAACCGTATCAAGACTCCGTGATCAGTTCCGCAAGCTTGAAATAGAAACAGAGACGCAAATTCGCTCTCGCTACCAGCAAGCAAGCAACGATGGCTTTGAAGAATTTGATCCGCTTGAGCTGGATCGTTTTTCATCCATGCAGCAATTGTCTCGCAGCCTGTCAGAATCGGTTTCGGATCTGCTCAACCTGCAAGAACTCCTCGACGAGACCGCCAGAAAATCCGAAGCGTTGCTTGTACAGCAATCCAGAGTCAGCACGGAACTTCAGGAAGGCTTGATGCAGACCCGCATGGTACATATTGCAACCATTGCGCCAAGGCTGCGACGTGTAGTTCGATCAGCTGCCAGTGAAACCGGTAAAAACGCACTGTTGCGTTTGCGCATGATCGACGGCGACGACCATGTAGATCGCAACGTTCTGGAAAGAATCACTGCACCGCTGGAACATTTACTCCGCAACGCCATTGCACATGGCATTGAATCACCCAAGCAAAGGCTCAAGGCGGGTAAGCCGGCTGAAGGTGTAATCAACTTAACAGTTGCATCAGAGGCAACTGAGTTCGTGATTCGTGTTGAAGATGACGGTGGTGGCCTCGACCGCGATGCCATCAGACAACGCGCTATTGAATCCGGCTTGCTTGACGAGGGCGTGACATCAACGCCTCAGCAACTTTTTCAGTTCATCCTGCAAAGCGGTTTTTCAACCTCCAAAACCGTAACGGGACTTGCAGGTCGTGGTGTGGGACTGGACGTTGTAAACAGCGAAATCAAACAAATCGGCGGCTCCATCGAAATTGACTCGGTACCGGGCAAAGGCAGCCTTTTCACTATCAGGATCCCGTTCAGCCTGGCGGTGATGCAAGCAATTGGCGTGGTCGCCGGTGAGCACCGTTACCTGGTTCCATTGGCAAGTGTTGCGGGCGTTGCCCGCATGCTACCGGACGATTACCGCAAACGGCATGAATCTGAATCCCCGGTCTATGAGTTTGCCGGTGACGATTTTACCCTTCTCGAGCTTGAACCGTTATTGGGTGAGCCATCTACGCCTTTAGGCGAAGAAACGGTATCCATTCTGTTAGTTAAGGCAGGCGACCACCGTGCAGCCTTCCGTGTGCCGGAGCTGTTAGCGCACCGCGAGATCGTCATCAAGCCAGTAGGCCCCCAGATCAGCAGTGTGCCGGGCATACTCGGCGGCACAATAACCAGCGATGGGCAGGTAGTTGTAATCATCGATTCTGGTCCGTTGATCAGGCAGGCATTGATGACCGGCGCAAGCCCTGCCCTGCCATTGGCTGGTGGTGCCACCCGGCCCAAACAGTTGCTGGCAATGGTGGTTGATGACTCCATCACCATGCGTAAAGTAACTTCCAGGGTATTAGAAAGTCATGATTTCGAAGTGATTACAGCAAGAGATGGCGTCGATGCCACAGAACAGATGCAGGAGAAGACTCCGGATGTGTTGTTACTGGATGTTGAAATGCCTCGCATGGATGGTTATCAATTGGCGGAATACGTGCGTGCCGACGCCAGATTGCGGCATATACCCATCATTATGATCACCTCCCGTGGTGGCGAAAAGCACCGCGAGCGTGGCAAACGTGCAGGCGCGAATGCCTATATGACCAAGCCCTACAAAGAAACCGACCTAATTCATGAAGTCAAACAAGTTCTCAGGCCTAAAAGAGAGGGCTGAAAAGGCGAATTATCATGGCTCAATCTAACATCCGTACTCTTTTGACACCACTAACTACCGGCAACATTTTGCTGCCCAACAGTATGGTGGCAGAAATCCTGGAATATTCCAGCCCCGAGCCTTTCAAGAAGGCGCCGGCATGGTTGCTTGGAGAACTAGCCTGGCGCGGTTGGCAGGTACCAATCGTAAGTATTCTGCGTCTTATCAACAATCGTTCGCAAGACGCTGTGACCCATAAATCCAGAATTCTGATAATTAAAACGCTTGGCTATTCTACTCAGCTGAACTACATCGGCTTACTGATTCAGGGCTTACCGAAGATCAAAACTGTCAGTGCAGAAACACTGATTGAAGACAAGTTGGATGTAAAATCAAAATCGGTGTTCAGCGAGGTTACAGTAGACGAGCTGCCAGCTTTGATACCTGAAATCTCTGCCTTAACTGAATTGGTGGAAAAAGCCGCCTACGACAAATAACACCTAAAAATCCCCGGCAATTGCCTGCAACAGTGCAATCGCAACAGGTCCGGCGGTCTCAGTGCGCAGAACCCTCGGCCCCATAGACAGCGACTGACAGCCCGCAGCGCAGGCGGTTGCTACTTCGTTATCTTCCAGGCCGCCTTCAGGGCCCACCAGAATGGACAAACTTGTGCCTTTGGGTCGGAAGCTCGAGAGCTTTTGTTGTGCTTCGGGCGCCAGCACCAGTCGTTCACCAGACGCCTTGCCCTCCAACCACTGCTCCAGCGTTAGCGGCTCAAGAATCAATGGCACACGGGCACGGCCGCTTTGCTCGCAGGCGGACACCGCTGCTGCCTGCCAATGCGCCAGACGTTTTTGCAGACGCTTTTGATCCAGCCTAACTTCCACCCGCCGTGTCATCAGTGGCTGAATCGCATCTACCCCCAGCTCGGCTGCTTTTTGCACGCAATAATCCATACGTTCGCCTTTGCTGACAGCCTGTGCAAGCGTGATGCGTAATGGCGATTCAGTGTTGCAGACATCTGCTTGCAGCAATTTGACTTCCACTTTCTGCCGCCTGGCTTGCAGCACTTCGGCCAGATATTCATGGCCGTCACCATTGAACAAAACCAGTGTCGCTCCCCTCGATGCGCGCAACACAGTGGCCAGGTAGTGACTCGCGCGCGCCTCCAACTCCAGCGTCTCGCCAACACTCAAACTTTGTGTGGTATATATTCGTGACTGTCGCATATTAATAGGCGCAGCAATGCTCAATGCACTGCCATGCGAGTCTCTCCATTTGCTGTGTTCTGGTATGATGAACAGTCACCGGCAGCCTTGCAAGCAGCATCACAATGCCGCCCGAATTACTGGTGCCAAATTCGGGCCATCTGGAATTGAGTCATGACTGAGATCGACCCTAAAACCTATCTCCCGGTAGCGCTCGAAGCCGCGGAAGCTGCACGAAAGCTAATAATGTCGTACTACAACGGCGAGTTTGAGATTGAAATCAAAGACGATCAAACGCCGGTAACGATCGCGGACCGCGGCGCTGAAAAAGTGATACGTGAAATTATCAGCAAGGCGTTTCCAGAACATGGCATTTTGGGCGAAGAGTTCGGCTCGGATAATAAAACCACCGATTTTCTGTGGTTGATTGATCCCATTGACGGCACCAAAAGTTTTGTTAAACGCTACGCTATGTTTTCCACCCAAATAGCTCTGATGTACCGTGGAGAACTGATCCTCGGCGTGTCCTGTGCACCCGCCATGAACGAGTTGGTGTGGGCCACGCGCGGCGGTGGCGCGTTCAATATGGATGGCAAACTGCAGATCAGCGACATCACAGAAATCGATAAGGCCAGTATTTCTACCGGCAATATCCAGACGCTGGCGGCCAACGAGCGCTGGTCGGCCTTGGGCCGCATTCTTGCGGCTTGCAATCGAACCCGTGGCTATGGTGATTATTATCACTACCACCGACTGGCAGCAGGCCAACTGGACGCGGTGATCGAGTCAGATGTAAACATTCTGGACATCGCAGCACTGTGCGTAATTGTGACTGAGGCAGGCGGTAAGTTTACCGATCTGGATGGCCAGGCAATTGATCTTGAAACCACGTCTGTGTTGGCCTCGACGAAAGCACTTCATCAGGCCCTGATGCAGCATTTGAACCCGCAGTAAGGGGGGGAGTCAGACCGAATGTCCAAATTACCCATAATTCATTCCCGCTCGGAACACGACCCCGGCAATATATTCAAAGTTGAAAAGCTGGAACTTGAGTTCAGTAACGGTGAGCACCGCACCTACGAGCGCCTCAAATCCAAAGGCCTGGGCGCGGTCATTGTGGTGCCAATGATAGATGACGAAACGGTGCTGCTGGTGAGTGAATACGCGGCCGGCCTGCACCACTACGAACTCGGACTGGTTACCGGCCGTCTGGATCCCGGTGAAAGCGTGCTCGAGGGTGCGCAACGGGAATTACAGGAAGAAGCCGGCTTCGCGGCCCGATCCCTGGTTGAAATCAACCAGCTGGCACTGGCACCGGCGTACATGACACATATCACCCACGTTATTCTGGCGCGTGATCTGTACCCCGACAAACTCGAAGGCGACGAGCCCGAACCACTCGAACTGGTGCATTGGCCGATTGCCGAATTGGGACGCTTGGTGCAACGCGATGACTGCACCGAAGGTCGCAGCATCGCGGCACTGTATATCGCACGCGATTACCTGTTACAGGAAAGGAATTTAAAGGAAAACAGGCAATGACAGATCTGGAGATTCAACCATTGCTGACGCAGTTGGTAGACATCAGCCGCCGGGCAGGGCTCGAAATTATGCAGTGGTATCAGGGTGACATGGGCATTACCAAAAAGTCCGATGATTCACCTCTTACCAAGGCAGACCTGGCGAGTCACAAGCTGATTGATGCAGAGCTGACAAAAAACTGGCCGGATATCCCGGTGCTGTCGGAGGAATCTGCAGACATCCCCTGGAGCACCCGCAAAAACTGGCAGCAATACTGGCTGGTTGACCCGCTTGATGGCACCAAGGAATTCATCAACCACAACGGCGAATTTACCGTCAATATTGCCCTGATTCGCGATCACCAACCGGTGCTGGGCGTGGTGCACGTGCCAGTCGCCGACATCAGCTATTTTGGCGCCAAAGGGCATGGTGCATGGCGCCAGAAGGCTGCATCAACAGCAGAAAAAATCGCCATCAGACAACCTGCTGCCAGTCCGGCGGTTATTGTAGGCAGCCGCTCACATGCAAATCCGGAGTTGACCGAACAGTTGCAGGCTCTCGGGCCGCATGAATTGATCAGCATGGGCAGTTCGCTCAAGTTTTGCCGGGTAGCAGAAGGGCTGGCCGATTTCTACCCGCGCCTGGGGCCAACCTGCGAATGGGATACTGCGGCAGCACATGCGGTTGTTGAAGCCGCCGGCGGTCAAGTGGTTAAAATTGACGGCACTGCGCTCGATTACAACAACAAGGACGCCTATCTGAATCCCTTCTTTTTTGTGCTGGGCGACCCTGACAAAGCCTGGCTCAGCCCTTTTCAGTGAGGGCTGGCTTCAAAATGGTTTCAATTCGACCAAAGCCACCACCACGATTAGAATCACCACCGGCATTTCATTGAACCACCGGTACCACTTGTGGCTGTGCCGATTTTCGCCCCGGGCAAACGATTTCACCAGGCGGATACAGACGTGATGATAAAACAACAGCGCTGTCACCAGAACCAGCTTGACTTGCATCCAGCCCTGCGCAAGCCAACCCGGTGCCTCCCACAATAGCCAAAGGCCAAATACCCAGGTTAAAGTGGCGGCGATATGCGACATCATCATTAACTTTCGCTCCATCACCACAAAAGTATCGGCCGTTTCGCGGCTCTCAGTCATCGAGTGGTAGACAAACAATCGAGGCAGGTAAAACAATGTGGCAAACCACGTCACCATGAATACGATATGAAATGTTTTAAGCCAAAGCATTGCTATTATTCCTGTTTTGATGATTTTGTCGAAATTAGCTGTGTAAACTACCCCGAAAAGCAGCACAATAACAGCATATGAAATTTTCCAGACTGCCTCAATGGCAAAGATTTGTCATACCGCTCGCCCTGATGCTGTTGCTAACGTTTGTTTTTGGCAAACAGTACGTTGCCAAAGAACTGCTGAAAAAACGCCAGCAAGTTACTCAACTGGAAACCGAACTGCGGACTGCCCGCACTGAATCTGAAGAATTGAAAACAGCAAAAGCAGTTTCAGTTCAGGAAGCTTCTGTGCTGCAACAAGCCAACCACCTGTTGCGTGAATCAGACCGGCAAAGACAGGATGAAATCGCCTCCCTGAAGGCGGATCTGGCATTCTACCGAAGGCTTGGCGGTGCCAATGGCTCCCAAACCGGTCTGGCGATTCATCATGTAGAGTTACGTCGCACCGCCTCTGCACGGGTGTTTGAACTGGTATTTACGCTGACACAGAATATTCGTTGGGCGTCCAGCATTGTCGGCGAAATTGATGTCAGCATTGATGGCATTCTCAATGGCAAAGCCGAACATCTGAACGAAGCAGATCTGTTGGCGGAAAATACCAGCAACCTGAAATTTGAATTCAAGTATTTTCAACAACTTGAAAGATTAATCACTTTACCTGAAGGATTTAAAGCGAAACACCTGACACTGCAACTCGATCCGGAAGGTTCAGGAAGCAATATTGTGCAAACCGTCAGCTGGCAAAACCTGTTCGGCACCGGCTCAATAGAAACGGGCTCGCTAGAATCGGGCTCAGAAAAATCAGACTCAGATTGAAAATCTCCCTCCGAACCACCATAGTGAAGACACACATAACGTAATGGCCAAACCAATGCAAAATCAGATTCCGACAGATGCAATTAAATTCACCGATGCTGCGGCCAGAAAAGTCATGGAACTGATTATGGAAGAGCACAATCCCGAATTGAAGTTGCGTGTTTACATTTCCGGCGGCGGCTGTTCCGGTTTTCAATACGGCTTCAGCTTTGATGAAGATCAAAGCGCAGACGACATCGCAGTCAATAATGAAGGCGTTACTTTGTTGATAGATCCGATGAGCTTCCAGTACCTGATGGGTGCTGAAGTTGATTACAGCGAAAACCTGCAAGGTGCGCAGTTTGTCATTCGCAACCCGAATGCATCCACTACCTGTGGTTGCGGTTCATCGTTCGCGATTTAGACAGGACAATTCGACCGCATGGACCATCTGGCACGCTCGCGACGCAACCGGTTCACTGCAGTTCGACTGGACCGCGACGTAGAGCGCCGTGACGATGCCGAATGGACTGCCGAGTCACTCAGCAAGCCCGATACCAGACTTGTGCCCTTGTGGCGCAGTCGTAGCTTGTTGGAACGCGGCACCGATGGCACCATCGCAGTGTACTTGTCGCCCACGCAATTGCAGGAACCAGACCGAATCCAGCCTCCAACCTTGTTAGGTAGTGATGGTGTACGCGATTATTTTGCTGTATCGGTAACCGATGGCCAGCGCGACGAAATTCAGGACCGCCACCCAAACGCTCGCTTTGCTGATTTGCGCAGAGCCTCCATTGATATGGCCGCCAAGCATGCAGGCATCCTGGCCTATGCCAAAGCCCTGCACTACTGGCAGCACCGGCATGCGTTTTGTGGCGTTTGCGGTCACCCGAATCTGTTGCGCTCGGCCGGTCACCGCATGGCCTGCAGCAATGAAGAGTGCGCAAGAGAAACATTCCCTCGCATCGATCCGGCCATTATCGTTTTGGTGACCCATAAAGACGCCTGTTTGTTGGGACACAATGCCAGTTGGCCGCCAAAAATATTTTCAGCGCTGGCAGGCTTTGTCGAACCGGGCGAAAGCCTGGAAGATGCGGTGGTACGCGAGGTTTTCGAGGAAGCCCAGGTTCAATTGGCTGAGATTCAATACGTCTCGTCCCAACCCTGGCCGTTCCCTGCCTCTGCCATGTGCGGCTTTTATGCCGAATCTACCGAACGCGTCAGTGGCAGCAGCGATGAAATAGAAGAAACCCGCTGGTTTACGGTGGCCTCGCTCACCGAAGCACTGGCGGGCGATGAAATAAGACTACCTCCCTCCGTATCAATAGCTTTCCGGCTGTTGGCCGATTGGTTTAAGTCTCAGGGCGGCGGAGATCTGGAAGAATTGGTGAGAAGGCAACTTAAATGACCATTATTGCGATATTGATTGCATTTACCCTGTGCCATTTTGTGCGTGAACTGCGACACGTGCGCCGCTTTGACTGGCTCGCTTCTTTTACCCGCTACTGCAACGATGCATTCAAAGATGTACCGGGTTGGGCTGGCGCTGTTGGCTTTGCGGTTATTCTCGGCGTACCTTTGCTGGTGGCCTTTCTAACCAACAGCCTGATGATTGCCGCGATCGGGCACCTGGGCGAGTTCCTGTTGGCGATTGCTGTTCTGATTTACACCTTCGGTCCGCGCGATCTGGATATTGATGTACGCGCAGTCATCGACCCCGAACATGGCGGGGATAAGGAAGACCAGCAGGAAGCATTGGAAATCTTGCTCGGTGGCAAAGTCCCCGGTGAGAGCAAAGCCTGCAACGACGCTGCCATTGATGCAGTGTTCAGTCAGGCTTTGAAACGTTGGTTCGGCATTATTTTCTGGTTTGCTGTACTCGGAATTTACGGTGCATTGCTTTACCGGCTTTCCTGCCGCTTGCTTAAACCGAAGTTTGAGCTACCCGCTGAAGTGAAAGAACTGATCGACCGCCTAAGCAGCATCCTGGATTGGCCAGTCGCCCAGATGATGACTTTGTCACTGGCAATCGCGACAGATTTTGATTCCGTTTACCGGGCCTGGAAGCAATACCACGATGAACGTGGCCACGGCCTTTTCGAGGCCAACAACGAATTTATGCTGACCAGCGCCCGCACCATCGTAGGCAGCGGCCGTGTGCAACATGACGGTTATGCCGACCAGCTTGATGGACCTATGGCTTGCGTCAAGTTATCGATGGCTCTGGTATGGCGTTCACTCGGTGTATGGGCGACAGTACTGGCCATCTTACTGCTGGTCGATGTGATCGCGTGACGGATCGCCCGGGCAGCTATTTAATTCGTCAACTTTTGCTTTCGGCTGTTACGCTGACCTGCATTTTTGCCATCTCCTTACAGACCTGTTTGGCTGGCATCAGCCTCACTCAAGCCAACGGCGAACCGCTGGTCTTGCCGGCGACCGCCAAACGCATAATCACATTGGCACCCAATCTGGCAGAACTGGTGTTTGCCGCTGGTGCGGGCGATCAACTGATCGCGGTAGGCGCTTATAGCGACTTCCCACCGGAGGTCAAAGACATACCCGAAATCGGCAATGCGTTCCGCATTGATCTTGAAAGAATTCTAAGCCTGCAGCCCGACCTGGTCATCGCCTGGCCGTCCGGCAATCCGCAAGCAGCGCTGCAAAAGCTCACCGAGCTGGGGATTACCGTCTGGCAGGTGGAGATCACAACGCCCGAACAAATTGCTGATGTTGTGGATGCCATTGCGCTGGCTGCCGGCACTGAATCTATCGGCCATCTCAAAGCGCAGGAGCTACGTCAACAACTGGCTGCCCTGATCAAAAATAATGCCAATAAAGAACCGCTCGATTTCTTTTATCAAATTGCCAGTGAACCGCTTTATACGGTCAGCGGCGAACATATCATCAGCCGAAGCATCGCGATATGTGGCGGTAACAATATTTTTGCCGACCTTGCCACGCAGGCACCACAAATAGGCCGTGAATCCGTGATTCAGGCCAACCCTCAAGTGATGATTGCAGGTGAGATTCCCGGCCAGCCCGCTGCTTTAAACGGCTGGTTAGAATGGGCGTATCTGGATGCCGTAAAAAATCAGGCTTTTGTCTATATTCCGGTCGACAATATCAGCCGGGCTGGGCCGCGCTTGCTGGAAGGTATCGAATTGACCTGTCAGCGATTTGATCAGATACGCGCAGCGAATCCATAGCGACCAACAAAACTCAAACCAAACTGCGAAAACTCACGTTGTTATCGTTTTATTAGGCGCTCGCCTAAACTCAGCCATATTTTTGTTCGTGCGCATCCAGCTTGTCCCGCACTTTTTTGAGAGCATTAAGAATGCGGTCACTGATGCTGTCACCCTTCTGCTTACTACCCTGCAGGGTTGCGGTGTGCGCAGCACAAAGATTCTCTGCATCCTGCCATCGATCCGCCAGATGTTCGGCCCACTGGCTGAAATCTTCGGTGGCGCCACGCCTCTTCTCAAGTACTTTCGATAGCGTTGGATGAAAGCTCATTGCATCGCTCAAGCCGAAAAACCTCAGCAGCATGGGCAATTTTATGTACATGAACGTATCATCGACATAAATGCTGCGCGATGTACGGTGGTATGCCAATACAGATGAAAAATGCACATTCTCATCGCCGGAAATAAAGTCCACACCCTTTGGTACCGAAAACTCCAATATCGAGGCAAATTGTTGATGCAACGCGGGATTTTCAGTACGCGCTGATTGCCACTTCAAATGCTGGAACTTACTCAGATGGCGGGCGGTACCGTAATGCTTGGCCTTCGGATAATGTTTGTGCATCCACTCCACATGCAAAGTGTGAAAGGGATGCAAATTGAGGACGGCGTCTACATCCTCGCCATCATTGGTAAGATCGTCGATTTCCTGCTTCGCAGCCTCATCAAGGGTATAGGAATCCAGAAATACAAAACGCCCATTGCTTTGCCGTATCAGTGCCGCCTGAGTACCAATATCGATAAAACCGGCAACTTTGAAGGATCCGCGTATATTCCAGAAATCATCTGAAATCTGCAGAATTTTTGTAGCCACTTGATTGCTCCGCCTGCTTGTTAACCCGCCAGTTTATGTAACTAGTCTGATGCTACTCCGAGCTCCAGAATCACCCACTCTCCATCATCTGATTCCATATGTCAGTTGCATAGGCAAGCTCATCCAGCATCATTGCGTTCTGATCCTCATTCTCCACGAGGCTTACACCGAGGCGGTCATTCAGTGCTTGGCGCAAATGAATTTTCTTCAACAGCCTCGTTGCAGTCGCAGCTTGCTCATCTACATCCTCATCTGGGTCGGGCGGAAACGGCGCATCAAGCCGTACTTCCTTGAACACCCATGCCCACTTGAACAAGCTGAAAAGTTGAAAATTGACGAAAATATCATCGAAGGATGCCAGCTTCACATTGTCTTTGTCGAGAATTTCGAAACCTTGCACTTCAAGGCTCAGAACATACGGGTTTACTTTAACTTTCCCGATAGTTGCTGTGCGCCCGAGATCATCCTGAAACAGATTAACAACTGTATTTTTGATGAGGTACGGCGCCAGAAAAAAGCCGAACAAAGTGTAGAGCAAAACCAGCACTATGGTCCAGAAACGCTTACGACGCGGGTTAATCCGGCGCTCGAGGTTGTGGCCTGTTGTGTTTGCTGCTTCACCCATCTTTGCGTAAACCACCAAGTGACCTGAGCCTGCTTTCTAGCATATATATCTTGCGCCCCTTGTTCCAGCCCCCATAACCCCTTAATATCCGCCGCCACTGTCGCAGTTTTGAGTTATACGTGCCATCAGCCATCTTTCAACCCGGTCAACGCTGGGTCAGTAACACCGAATCCGAGCTCGGGCTCGGCGTTGTCTTGCGTAGTGCCAATCGCCGGGTAGAGCTCAGCTTTCCCGCCGCTGGCGAAAAACGGACCTATGCAACTGATATAGCACCAATAAGCCGGGTTCGCTACGAAGTCGGCCAGAAAGTCAGCAACGTTGACGGCCTCGCCATGCTGATCACCGAAGTCGAAGAACACAATGGCTGCCTGATTTATCTCGGCCACGACGATAATGATGAGCTGATGGTGATGCCGGAGCTCGACCTGAATAGTTTTGTCCAGTTCAGCAATCCGCAGGATCGCCTTTTTGCCGGGCAAATAGACAAGAACAGCGCTTTTCGATTACGCACGCAAACCCTGAAGCTGCAACGCCAGCTGCAGGAATCACCGGTCACAGGCCTGTTGGGGCCACGAATTGAGCTGCTACCCCATCAGTTATATATTGCCTCGGAAGTGGCTCGCCGCTACGCGCCACGTGTATTACTCGCCGATGAAGTCGGTCTGGGTAAAACCATCGAAGCCGGCCTCATCCTGCATCAACAACTGATCACAGGCTGCGCCAAGCGGGTAATGATTGCTGTGCCCGATAGCCTGGTACACCAGTGGCTGGTGGAAATGCTGCGCCGTTTCAATCTGTTTTTCACCATTCTGGACGAGGAACGCTGCGAAGCACTGGTGGAATCCGGTACCGGGAACCCTTTCGACAGCACCCAACTGGTGCTGTGCAGTCTGTCATTGTTAAGCGAAAATTCCGAACGGCTCGCCCAGGCGCTGGATGCCGACTGGGATATGCTGGTGGTGGATGAAGCTCATCATCTTCAATGGCACGAAGATCAGGTCAGCCCTGCATATAGCGCCATCGAAAAACTTTCGCAAAAAACCAAAGGCTTGTTGCTGTTAACGGCAACTCCCGAACAGCTGGGTTTGGCCGGACACTTTGCCCGATTACGGTTATTAGATCCTGCACGCTATTGCGACCTTGCGGCTTTCCGCAAAGAAGAAGCCCGCTACGCGCCGGTCAACCAACTGGTGCAGACGCTGCTGGCCGAGGACGGCATTGAACAACTGGAAAACCCGGATATTCAATCGCAGTTACAAGGTTTCCTCGGCGAGGATGCACTTGCTGAACTGAATCGCGAATGGGCAAAAGCCGATCAGGAGATCACTCCTGAAACCCGTTTAAAACGTCTCATAGATGAAATTCTTGACCGCCATGGCACCGGCCGGGTGCTGTTTCGCAACACACGCGCATCTATCGAAGGCTTTCCCGGGCGGACCTTGCATAGCCACTTATTAAGCGCCCCGGATGCACTTTCTGATTTGCCAGCAGGTGCACCGGCAGATTTTGGGGTCATTTCACTCCTGCAAACTGAAACCATTCTGGGTGAGAGCTGGCTGCAGTCAGATCCGCGTGTTGAGTGGCTTAGCGGGTTTCTAAAGGCGCATCGTGACCAGAAAATTCTGGTGATTTGCGCCAGGTCAGAAACTGCACTGGAATTGGAGGAGCACCTGCGCCTGAAGCACGGTGTCCATTCCTCAGTATTCCATGAAGGTTTATCATTGGTTGCGCGCGACCGGGCTGCTGCCTATTTCGCTGACGAGGAAGAAGGCGCACAGGTTCTGATTTGCTCTGAAATCGGCAGCGAAGGACGCAATTTTCAGTTCTCCAATCAATTGGTACTGTTTGATTTGCCACTCAACCCCGATCTGCTGGAGCAACGCATCGGCAGGCTGGACCGCATTGGCCAGGCCAATGAAATCTGTATCCACGTTCCGTTCTACCAGTCTTCTGCCCAGCAGGTACTGCTGCGCTGGTATCAGGAGGGCGTCAATGCCTTTGAGCAAACCTGTGCGATTGGGCAGACCATGTATCAGGAATTCGAGCAGGCATTACACGCATGTATGCTGCAACCGGACGACAAAGCCGCTATTGAAAACCTGATCAAGAAAACCCACAAGGCCGCAGAAGCACTTACAGCCAAACTCCGTGACGGTCGCGACCGGTTGCTGGAGCTTAATTCCTGTGATTCTGAGAAGGCTGCGCTCGTGCTGGAAGATATGCATGAGCAGGAACAGCGGCAGGTTTTGGCCGGCTACATGGAACGGGTATTTGATCAGTTCGGCGTAGATCAGGATCATCACAGTGCAAGTAGCATCATTCTGCACCCTGGCGAGCACATGGAAGACCACAGTTTTCCAGGCTTACCTGAAGATGGCCTGACCGCCACTTTTATGCGCGAAGTAGCCTTGAGCCGTGAGGATTTCCATTACCTGACCTGGGAACACCCGATGGTGACCGGTGCCATGGATATGGTGATTAACGGTGAGGCTGGTAACACTGCTTTTTGCAGCATGAAGGTGCCGCAATTGCGAGCCGGAATGCTGATGCTGGAAGCCATTTTTACCGTCAGTTGCACCGCGCCGGCATCGCTGCAGTTGCAGCGCTACCTGCCATTAACATCAATCAGAGTGGTCGTTGACAGCAAGAAAAATGATTTAAGCCAGATTTTTACCAGCAAGCACTTCAACAAGCTCGGCCAGAATGTTCGCCGACATGCCGCTCAGGATGTCGTGCGCCAGACCCGTGCTCAAATTATTACCATGATCAAGCAGGCGGAAGGTTTGGCAACACAGCAGCAATCCGGAATTGTGAGCGCCGCCAGTGAAAAAATGCAGACGATGCAACAATCAGAATTGCAACGTTTACAGGCTCTGGCGCGGGTTAACCCGAACATACGCCAACAGGAAATTGATCATTTGATTGAAGAAACCGCCGCACTGGAAACCCATCTTGGCCACGCTCAGGTCAAACTGGATGCCATCCGCATCGCTGTGATTACTGACTAGAGCCGCGTGAATCGAGTCACATGAGCAAAGCTATTACTAACTGAGGCCAGGCGCCGAAGGGCTTTAGAACATGCTGGAATCGTCTATGTCCTCTTCAGAAACCTGATTTCTGGTGGGCATAAAGTCACCGGTCACCATCTGGTCATAACACAAGCCAGGCCCGACCATCGGGTAAACACCAGCCTCGCGATCAATGACCACTTCGAGAAAGGCAGGCCCCGGGAAGGCCAGCCATTCGGCAATTACCCGCTGCATGTCCTGCTTGTTCTCAAGTCGTTGCGCGTATTGAAAGCCATCTGCCTCAGCAGTTTTAATAAAATCCTTGGAACGCAGCGACTTGTCGCTGAATGCCATGCGGCCTTTGTAATACAGCTTCTGCCACTGGCGCACCATGCCGTCGCCATAGTTGTTCATCACCAGAACTTTGACCGGCAGGTTGTAGCTGGTGGCCGTCTCTAGCTCACCAATATTCATGCGAATACTGGAATCGCCATCCACATCGATTACCAGACGGTGAGGCTGGGCAAACTGTGCACCGATCGCCGCCGGCAGACCAAAACCCATGGTTCCCATACTGCCGGAAGTCAGCCACAAACGCGGATCAGTAAAATCAAAATACTGGGCAGCCCACATCTGATGTTGGCCAACGCCAGTCGAAATAATGGCATCACCACCGGTAATGTCGTTAATCGCCTCAATCACGGCATAGGGTTGGATCAAATCGCTGTCACGATCGTAGTTCAGACCGTAGGTAGCTTTCAGATCAGCTATTTCTGCATGCCATTGGCTGAAATCTTTGCTGATGCCCTGCTCCTTCGCGTATTCGCTGAGCATATGCAAACCGGTTCTCATAACGCCGACGTGACACCAATCAACGGCTTTAACTTTGCCGATTTCAGATGGGTCGATGTCAAAATGCGCAATATGTCTCGCCTTCGGCGCAAATTTATCAGGCGTACCCGCCACCCGGTCATCAAATCGCGCGCCAACAGCAATCAGAAAATCACAATCATCAACGGCATAATTGGCACACGCCAAGCCGTGCATACCCAACATGTGCAGTGACAACGGGTCTTTTGTATTAACCGCGCCGATACCCATCAGCGTGGTGGTAACCGGGATTCCGAATTGCTTTGCAAAGTACCGCAATTCATCACTTGCGTTGCCATTAATAACACCACCACCGGCATAGATCAGCGGCCTTTCCGACTGCAAAAGCATGTCGAAAAAGGATTCAATTTCGTCCGGTTCCAACAGATTGTTGGTAACCGCGTGCTCACGCTGGCGGTAACCGCGTACAGGCAACAGCCCTGAGCCATTGAATGTACCATTCCAGTTCTGAATATCCTTGGGCAAATCCACCACTACCGGACCTGGACGGCCAGTACGTGCAATTTCAAAAGCGGTACGAACGGTCGCTTCCAGTAATTCCGGGTCGGTAACCAGAAAAGTGTGTTTGGAAACGGGCCCTAAACAACTGGAGACCGGCGCTTCCTGAAAAGCATCACTGCCAATGGCTGCAATCGGTACCTGACCACAAATCACCACGATCGGCGTGGAGTCGGCCATGCAATCTCTGACTGGCGTAACCGTATTGGTCGCGCCGGGCCCGGAGGTCACCATCACCACGCCCACCTCGCCCTTCGCGCGGGCATAACCAGAGGCCATAAAACCGGCGCCTTGCTCATTGGCAGGCACAATCAACGGCATGGGCTCGTTGCCATCGGCATCGGTGTGCGCAGCGTTATAGCGGAAAACAGCATCATAGGTGGGCAAAATAGCGCCACCGCTGTATCCGAAAATAGTGTCAACGCCTTCATCCGCAAGGACTTGAACGACGATATCTGCACCGGTCATTTTACTGCCGGCCTTCGGGTGCAAAGCGCCCCGGGAGGTTTCTGGTGTGAGCTTCATAAGTTGAGTTTCGATTAATTAGAACTGCATTGCAATAGGCTTTAAGGTAGGCGAGTATTAACCATTTCGGAAACCTACACAATGCGACATATTATTTCCATCCTGATGCAAAACGAAGCTGGCGCCCTGGCGCGGGTAGCCGCCCTATTTTCCAGTCGTGGCTATAACATTGAATCTCTGAGTGTTGCGCCTACCAATGATGTCACCGTTTCCCGCCTGACGCTGGTCACAGCCGGCTCGGATGAAGTGATAGAACAGATCAACAAACAGGTGCTGAAACTGGTAGATGTGGTGGATACCGCCGATATGACCATTACTGATCATATCGAACGTGAACTGCTGCTAATGAAAGTCAGCGTTGAGGAAAAGGACGAGGAAAAGCTGGCAGATTTGATTAAAAAAGCCGGTGCAAGAGTGCTGGATGACAGCCCTGAAACCTATACGCTGGAGCTAACAGGTGCCAACCGGCACATGGATGAGTTTATTACAAAAGTAGCTATTTTTGCTGATATTCTGGCCGTGGTTCGCAGTGGCGCAATGGCGATTTCACGTGGCAAAAAAGTGCTCAGCAAGAGGGTCTGAGTGCGCTACGACAGTTTTCGCATGCCCTGCTCCAGCCCGTTGACAGTCAACGGAAACATGCGCTGCTCCATGAGTTGCGAGATCAGCTGAATCGACGGTGTGTAATCCCAGCGCTGCATGGGTTCGGGGTTCAGCCAGATCGCTTTTGAATAAACATCCAGCAAACGCTTCATCCAGATCGCGCCGGCCTCTTCATTCATATGTTCGACACTTCCGCCCGGGTACTGAATTTCATACGGGCTCATGGTCGCATCACCGACAAAAATCAATTTGTAGTCGGCAGAATATTTGTGCAACACATCCATGGTCGGAATTCGTACGCTATGACGGCGTTGGTTGTCTTTCCACACCCCTTCATACACGCAGTTGTGGAAGTAAAAATATTCGAGATGTTTGAATTCGCTGCTGGCCGCTGAGAACAACTCCTCACACACCCTGACGTGGTCGTCCATAGAGCCGCCAATATCGAGGAAAAGCAATACTTTGGTGGCGTTGTGGCGTTCCGGCACCATTTTGATATCGAGCATGCCGGCATTTCGGGCTGTAGAAGAGATAGTGTCGGGCAAATCCAGCTCTTCGGCAGCGCCTTCGCGGGCAAAACGGCGCAATCGTCGTAGCGCGACCTTCAAATTGCGGGTACCCAGTTCAAGCGAATCATCGAGATTGCGGAATTCGCGTTTATCCCACACTTTAACCGCGCGGCGATGCCTGGAACCGTCCTGACCGATGCGAATGCCTTCCGGGTTATAGCCATAGGCGCCAAATGGTGATGTGCCGCCTGTACCAATCCATTTGCTGCCACCTTGGTGGCGTTCTTTTTGTTCTTCCAGGCGCTGCTTGAGCGTTTCCATCAGCTTTTCCCAGCCGCCCAATGCCTCGATCCGGGCTTTTTCTTCGTCGCTCAGGCCAAGCTCAACCTGTTTGCGCAGCCACTCATCAGGAATCTCCGCACCATCGGGCCCGAACAAGTTTTCAATGCCTTTGAAATGTGCAGAAAAAACCCGGTCGAAGCGGTCATAAAGCGACTCGTCTTTCACCATGCAGGCTCTCGAGAGGTAATAAAACTCATCGATATCAAACTGGATAACGCGTCTTTGCAGTAGCTCCAGCAAGGTCAGGAACTCGGTAATCGATACCTTGAGGCCGCCTTCCCGAAGCTGAAAAAAGAAACTCACCAGCATGTTGGTTTACCGGTTATTGCGTTGATTCAGAAAAATCAAACGCTCAAATAAATGCACGTCCTGCTCGTTTTTCAGCAGAGCACCGTGCAAAGGCGGCAGAGATTTGCGCCGATCATCGGCGGACAAGGCTTCGGCTGGTATATCTTCTGCCAACAATAGCTTCAGCCAGTCCAACAACTCTGATGTTGATGGTTTTTTCTTCAGGCCAGCAACTTCACGGAGGTCATAAAAGGCATTCAATGCCTCGCTCAGCAGTTCTTTTTTCAGGCCCGGAAAATGCACCTCGACGATGTCTTCCATGGTTTCTTTGTCTGGAAAACGGATGTAATGAAAGAAACAGCGGCGCAGGAAGGCATCCGGCAGTTCTTTTTCATTGTTGCTGGTAATAATGATGATCGGCCGGTGCCGGGCCACGACCGTTTGTTTGGTTTCGTAAACGTAGAACTCCATCTGATCGAGTTCGCGCAGCAGATCGTTGGGAAATTCGATATCGGCTTTGTCGATTTCGTCTATCAGCAGTACCGGCTGAACATCCTGCTCAAAAGCTTCCCACATAGGGCCCTTGACGATGTAGTTGGATATGTCATGCACCCGCTCATCGCCCAATTGCGAATCGCGCAGACGCGCCACCGCATCGTATTCATACAGGCCTTGTTGGGCCTTGGTGGTTGATTTCACATGCCATTGCAGCAACGGACGGCCCAAACCGCGGGCGACCTCTTCGGCCAGTTGGGTTTTGCCCGTGCCCGGCTCGCCCTTGATCAGAATGGGACGGCCTAAGGTAACCGCGGCATTGACCGCAGTGGTTAAGTCTTCGGTCGCGACATAGCGATCGGTTCCGGAAAAGCGTTGCTCTGACATGGGATTTTATCTCTGGCAAAAACCCTATTGTAACGTGATCAATTCATATGCAAAGCATCTTTGGCCGCTTTTAGAACCAAAGGCCAGGTGCTGGAATCCGGGTCTATCATCTCAAAATGCCCTGACTCTTCAGCAGCGATGGGGTAGGTTTCGCTGCCACTTGCAAGCGCGGCCTCAACGTATATCTTGCCCACCGGCGTCCAATTTTCGTCATGCGCACCCAACACCACATATTGCGGCACGGGCAAAGGTAGCCGCGCTGTACCGGAAGCGAGTTCATAGCGCTCCGGCACCTGGGCCGCCGTGCCACCCATCAGCTTTTCAACAACATCATCGCAAACTTGTTGCTCGTTCAGATAAACCAGATCGGCCGCAGGAGCCAATGCCAAGACGGCTGTCGGGGAAACACCCTTACCCCATTGTCTAGGACGATTGGCCAACCAGATGGCCAGGTGTCCGCCCGCGGAGTGTCCGGCAACCATCAGTCGCTCAAGATCCAGATTGAATTCAGCTGCAAGCTCAACAACTTTATCCATGCCGTTGGCGGCATCATCAAACGTACCCGGCCAGCCGCCGCCTTCGTCTCCCACGCGTCGATATTCAATCAGCCAGGTGGCAATGCCTTCGGAGGTAAATGCCGCCGCCATTTTTCGAAGGTGATTCAGGTTGTATTCCGATAGCCAACAGCCCCCATGGATCAATACCATTACTGGATAAGGTCCATCGCCCGACGGTAGTCTCAACTCGCCGAACTGCAGGTCTTCTTCACCGTAGAAAATGACCTGATCTGCCGGCGGATTGGGGAAATCTGCCAGCGCTTCAGACTGCATTATGTCGCCGGCAAACGCGGCCTGTGACAAGCTGGCCAACAGGGTGAGAAGAACTTTGTTATAGGTTTTTTTCATGTTTTGTTTGTGCGATAACTATAAGGTAATTTGTATTTCAATGCGAAAACCGCAGCGTCAATCGCCAACGGACTATCAAGTGTCACAACCCTTCCCTGTTCCATATGCGCAACCGTTTGTAACGCTGCATTTTCATCTCTTTGCCGCATGATGCATTTATTACTTGAATCCAAGCCAGGTTTTTACTGGTATAACCCACTCGGACATTGGTCTAAAAAACGCACCATGCTCCTCACCTGTACTTATAGCTATTTCATTGAAGCTATCAACATTTTGGCTTTGATCAATCAGGAACTGACAGGAACCCACCATATCAGAAGTTTCGAAAACGGAGTATATGTTGCCATAAACTTCATAGTCAGTTCTGTCTTTCATAAAGACGGGACAACTGGCGAGAAGCACTACTCGTATTTTTTTATGCTTTAAGTTGTTCGACGCCAATATGGTGATTTCACCACCACGAGAGAAACCCAGCAAAGTGATATTTTCTGGAGAAACGCCCTGCTCCATAAGCGCATGAACATCGCCAGCTAATTTTTCAGCATATTCCAGGGGGTTTGTATTCTCAGGCCGGTGATAGGCAATTAAGTTATAGCCCTCATCAGAAAGCGCTTCTTTTACTTTTGGAAATTCGTATTTTCCCCACTTAGGACTTATTGGCGTTGAATTATCTCCTTCAACAATAAGCCCATGAGAATAGAATACGTATTTTTCATTTATGCTTATTTCTTCAGGGAATTCCTCATAAATCTTTCCAGCAAAAGATAACGGCGAAAAAAGCAAAAATGACAAGATTAAAAATTTTATATGGACTCTCCTTGTCTATGGATGAGGCTCTCTATCTGCGAGCGCACCCACTCCAGCTCACTCAAGAGTCCGGTATCATGGGCCCCGCCTCGCCATCGATTTTTACCTAGTTCAGAACCAGCTCAGACACCACGTTGTATATCATTCGAGTGCCTTGACGAATATTTTCTAAACTGAGGCGCTCATCGTTGCCGTGAATTCTTTCAAGCTCAGAATCCGGCAATAATATCGGATGATATCCGTAGGCGGTGATACCCATATCACGTAGAAAGTGACTGTCGGTAAACCCTCCAACAACCGACGGCACCACCGCAGCCTGTGGGTGGTATTCTGCTGTCAGGGACTCAATAACCTCGAATAACTCGGTATCGGTTGAGGAAACTGCCGGCGAAAACCCCATGATGCGCTCAATCTGAATCGCCTCGTCATCAATGATGCCGGACAATTGCCGGGTAAACTCATCCGGGTCTTGTGAAGGCACCAAACGGCAGTCCAGCTGCGCAACTGCCTGCGGTGGAACGACGTTGATTTTATTGCTGCCCTCTAACATGGTCAATGAACAGGTGTTACGTGTCAGTGCATGCATACCGGGGTTCTGTTCCTGAAAACGGCGCATAAAACCTTCATCTTTAGCAGCCGTTTCAATATCTGCAAAAACGGTTTTGTAGGTTCCTTCCTGCTTGTCAGCGACAGCTTTGAAATAAGCATCAACAGATGGAACGATCTGCGGCTCAAACGGATGGTCGAGGATATTCGACAAGGCTCTCACAAGGCGCGTCAGAGACGAGGTTGTCCTCGGCATAGAACCATGCCCTGGCAAATCAACTGAGACGAGTTTTAACCACAACGGGACTTTCTGTGTGACCTCAACGTTAAATCTGAATTGTTTGTCGTCGCCTTCTCCGTCTATGATACCAACACCACCTTCATTGATCACAAGTCCTATACCTTCAAATAACTCCGGACGATTTTCAGTTAGCCAACCGGCACCAAAAAAACCACCCGCCTCTTCGTCAGCTGTGGCCATGAAAACCAGATCACGGTTGAGTGTCTGACCACTTTTGTGCAACTCGAGAAAAGTCAGAAGATGGGCAATTCCCGACGCTTTGTCATCAATGACACCGCGCCCATAAAGATAACCGTCTATTATTTCACCACCCAATGGATCGACACTCCAAAACTCCGGGCTTGCAGGCACAACATCCATATGACTCAACAACAGCAGCCCAGGCTTGTCGCCGCCTTCAATTTTTGCCCAAATATTGGCCCGACCGGGAGCAGCCTCTACAATCTCATACTCAACGCCGGCCTGGTCAAATATCTCTGCAATAAAACGGGCGCCTTCAATTTCATTACCGGGCGGGTTGACGGTATTTTGGCGCACATATTGTTGCAACAGTTCAACCGCTTGCTGCTCAAGTGCTGAATCAATTTGATTTTCCGCTGTAGCTGATATTGAGAAAAGTGTGGTGATTGCACAAATTGCAAAGATAGTGACTGGTCGCATCAAATTACCCTCTGGTTGTTTGTCGAGCCAGTATAATTGATTATCGATAAAAGCCAATCGCGTTCATTTTCCTGGCAGGAGAAATTTGCCTTCAATGGGTACAAATGTTGTCGCTTCACGAATTAGCGCATTGGCTGTGAGTTGCCTGACGCCATAAACCTCAACAGATACCCCACGATCATGTTTGATTTGTTCAACCAGCAGGGCGAAATCACCATCCCCGGATGCCAGTACAACCACATCTGCCTCTGCCGAGTACTGCATCGCATCTATGGTAATTCCAACATCCCAGTCGCCTTTTGCTGAACCATCGGAGCGCTGTATAAATGGCTTGAGCTTCACTTCGAAACCAATTGCCCTGAGAATGTTTTGAAATTGCTTTTGCTTTTCATCGCCTCGGTCAGTTGTATACGCAATCGCTTTGACAACTTGCCTGTTCGAGGTGCTCTTTAGCCAAAAATAATTGTAGTCAAAGTTTTGCTTATGGATTTGCCTGGTTGTGTAGTAAATGTTCTGAACATCGACAAGTAAGAGTACTTTCTGCATAAAACCCCGCATTCTACAATTTAATTCCGTAATGATTTAGAGGAACGAACACAGCAAACTTTTTTTGCTCATGTTAATTAGCTTGTTATGAGTGCTATAGCAAATATGTTGATTCAAATTTTTATTACTTTAGGTCGAATAAAAAAACCAATAATATGACCCAAAAGGTTCTTGTACATTGCTTCAATTTCCTCTTTACTGATACTCCCTCCACTTATCAGCATCTCATGTCGTGCATCAGGCTCTTTAACAATATACCCGGAAGAACTGAACCCATTTTTTTCATAAAACGCTTTACGCCTTGTCCTTTGTTGGTAGTTTTCTGCTTGATCATTAAGTTCTTCAATATTTAGTACTATTCTTTTTCCGGGTTGCATATATCTCATTGATTTCATTACCTTGCTTCCATAACCCTCTGAACGGAATGATTCTGATATTGCCAAAAATTGCACAAAAATAATGTCCCTATACACGGTGGAATAGATAAGGCCAATCCAGGCATCATCTTCATAAAGAACATCAAAACCTTTCTTCCCACTTCTCAGTTTATAGCGAAGCAAACATGTCGGTATACGTTGAGCGCCCGGAAACGCCTCTTTATAGAGATCGATAACCTGATAATAGTTAACATCAAACTGGTTAATCGGTCGAAAATTGATGCTCATATGAAGTACTCATAGTTGAGAAAACCAACGTCTAAATTAGACGGCGCACGGAACGACGTTTCCGCGGAAACGCGCCACCGCACTTTTCAGCGTTCGACCTAAATGTTTGTTATGAACCGGCGCCAGCATCGCTGGCGTCCGTGTTATACCTCTTAACCCACATGCTGCAACTCTTCGCGAATAACTTTGCGCAATGTATCTTCAAGCGGCATGGATTGTGCTTGGATATGGGAACGTAAAGCATCATTGATCAGGGTTTGATAATTACCACCACCAGCCGCATGTACCTGCTTTTTAAAATGTTCAATGATGTCACCATCCAGGCGAATCGTAATTCGAACCTTGTTGGGGTCCGGCTTAACAATCGCACCTCGTTTTCCTTTACTGAAATCTTCATTCATTAGCTTATACCTTGATAATACTGTGTGGATTCGCTGCGATCCGCCTTCCGAGCTGAAATAATACGAATAGTGTCTTCGCTACGCTCGGCATGAAGCACGAAAAGAACATTCAATTTTGGACCCATACCAAGAGTCTTAAATCGCTGTTCATTATGACCAAAATCTTCGATAGTTAGTGCGTTCTCATCTTCAAGGGCAATTACTGCGTCTGCAAAATCAATTCCATGTTTACGGAGATTAAGACCAGCCTTTTTTGAGTCCCACCCAAACTTCATACATTAAGTGTATGCACATATGGTGCACATATCAAGTCTAGGTTGGTGAGGACGTTGAACTAAGTAGGTATAACGTATTTGTTATGTGATTCAATTTTGAAAAGGACTTTCGCCATACTTTTACTTAAGTGACTTTCTAAATGAAATAAGGGTTGATATTAAGAATATACAGATAACACCAACAAAGAATAAAAAGCCACGCAGAGTTCCAAGTTCATAACCTATTAAGCTAGCAGGCACTAGACAGAGCAGAACTATGGTAAAGATAGCTCGCTTATGCGTATTCCAATATAGAGTTAAACCCTCAGATTTCATATTGACCCTCAAGCTGTTAGACGACAATTAACCGGCGCGCTGAACGACGTTTCCGCGGAAACGCGCCACCGCAATTTTCCGCGTCCGGTTGAATGATTTGTTATGCATCAGAGATCACCCGGCTCAAGCCCCGTATGTTTCGAGATACGCGCTAGCATTCTTGGCCCAATTTCCTCGCGGTCATGAAACGCAAAGACATAATTTGGAAAGCCTTCCCGCTCAAGCACTTTGTGGGAGCCAGTTGTGCGCTTTATAGACCAGCCAATACTCATAAGCGCGCGTAAAACTTTCCGCGCTTTCGTACTAGGCCAATGGCTCACGCAGCAAATGAAATGGTGATGGGAGCCAAAACTTGCTCGCCGTTCTCAATTCTCTCAGCCATTTCCCGAAGTGCAAGTGCCTCAGCCTGAGCAATAGCTTCGGACTTGGTGGAGCCATATTTCATGACTCCAGGCAACTCCATTACTTCCGCAATCCAGCGGCCGTCGATTTCTTGCTCTGTTTCGATTGTGAAGTTCATAGTCGCAATTTTACCTCATTAGGACTCAACTGATGCATAACTATATTTAACGAGCGAGAGTGCTATTAATAACAAAAATCTTGCTTGGTTTTCGGCTTATCATGTTCAACTCCCTGAAAATACAGAATTAGTATAACCACATTGCAGGCGATTAAGTGAGCGCAGGCACGATTAAACGCTAATTTCCGACAATAACTGCATGCCAGCACCATACGTACAAATGTACAATACATTGGCTACACAGCGAACTTTTGTGCTGAATCTGGTCAGAAACCTAGAGAAAGTCATTATTCCTGATTAAACCATCACCCAAACGAAGAAAAAGGACAGTCAATGGACGTTATCGTTATTCAAGGCGGCAAAGCATTAGACGGCACGGTCGCTACCAGCGGCGCTAAAAATGCAGCCTTGCCATTGCTGTTTTCCACCCTGCTGGCTGAAGGTGAGCACCACTTCGAAAACGTACCTCAGTTGATGGATATTGATTCCACTGAGCTGTTGTTGAATCACCTGAATTGTGTAACCAACCGTAACGGCCACAGCATGACTGTCAATGTGAAACGTCCGGACAGCTTGGTCGCGCCATATGACATCGTACGCAAAATGCGCGCCAGTATATTGTGTCTTGGACCATTGCTATCCCGCTACGGAAAAGCCAAGGTCAGCCTGCCGGGTGGCTGTGCCATCGGCTCCCGCCCGATCAATCTGCATATCGAGCCATTGATACAACTGGGCGCCAAAATTGAGATTGAAAACGGTTATGTGCTTGCCGAAGCCAAACGCCTGAAAGGCGACCGGATTGTGTTTGATTTTGCCACCGTTGGTGGTACCGAAAACATCATGATGGCGGCCAGTTTGGCAAAAGGTACAACGGTGCTGGAAAACGTCGCCAAAGAGCCTGAAATCGTTGATCTGGCCAATTGCCTGCGCAAAATGGGTGCCAAAATTGGAGGTGACGGCACCAGTGTCATTACCATCGAAGGCGTGGATGAACTTAAACCCGTCCACCACAGGGTTATTCCTGATCGAATCGAGGCCGGCACATTATTGCTGGCCGGTGCCATTACCAGTGGTGATGTCACAGTGACAGATTGCGTGCCCGCCGATCTGGACTCACTTTTGCAAAAGTTGCACGATTGTGGCTTTAAGCTTGAGACCGGTGCCGATTGGGTTCGTATAAAACCGCTTAAGAAGTGGCGTGCTGTGGATGTCGATACAGCGCCGCACCCTGGCTTCCCGACCGACCTTCAGGCTCAGTTTATGGCGCTGATGACGCAGGCCAGCGGCACATCAGTAATCACAGAACGTATCTTTGAAAATCGCTTTATGCATGTGCAGGAACTGGCCCGCATGGGCGCCAACATTACGCCGAAATCACAGGTGTCCATTGTTCGTGGCGAAAAAGGCGGGCTCAGCAGTGCGCCGGTAATGGCCACTGACCTGCGTGCCAGCGCCTGTTTGATTCTGGCCGCGCTGGCGACACAAGGCGAAACCACTGTCAGCCGGATTTACCACCTCGACCGGGGTTATGAAAAGCTGGAAGAGAAGCTCGCCAGCCTGGGCGCTAATATCGAAAGGCGGAAAGCCTGATTGGGTAAGCCCAAAAACTCAGCCCAAAGAAACTCAAAATATCTCGAACAGACCGGCGGCACCCATACCGCCGCCGATGCACATGGTTACAACACCATATTTAGCGCCGCGACGTTTGCCCTCAATTAACACGTGACCGCTCATGCGGGCACCGGACATGCCGTAAGGATGACCGATCGATATCGCGCCACCTGAGACATTGAGTTTTTCGTTTGGAATACCCAGCTTGTCACGGCAATAAAGCGCCTGACTGGCAAACGCTTCGTTCAATTCCCAGATATCGATGTCATCCATGCTCAGACCGTTCGCCTTGAGCAGTTTTGGTACCGCAAATACCGGCCCTATGCCCATTTCTTCAGGCCCACAACCCGCCACCGCCATACCACGATAGGCCCCCAGTGCCGTCAAACCCTGACGTTGTGCTTCGCCCGCCTCCATCAAAACCATGGCTGCGGCGCCATCGGACAGCTGTGAGGCGTTACCGGCAGTGATGAACTGGCCTTGCTGGATCTGCTGACCATCTTTGAATACCGGCTTCAGCTTTTGTAAATCTGCCAACTGTGTTTGCGGGCGATTGCCTTCATCCATAGAGATGGTGACTTCACGCGACTCGGTTTCACCCGTTTCTTTATCTAACAGCACCAGCATATGGGTTGTCATAGGCGCAATCTCAGCGTCATAACGCCCTTCCGCCTGCGCTTTGGCAGTGCGCTGTTGCGACTGCAATGCAAATTCATCCTGCGCTTCGCGGCTGACACCATAACGCTGCGCGACAATTTCTGCCGTTTCCAGCATGCTCATGTAAATTTCCGGCAGGTGCTTGACTAAATAAGGGTCGGCCGCCCGAAACATATTCATCTTGTCGTTTTGCACCAGCGAAACGGACTCTAACCCGCCGCCAATGGCGATGGTCATACCGTCATGAACAATCTGCTTGGCCGCCGTTGCAATCGCCATCAAGCCGGAAGAACACTGACGGTCAATCGTCATGCCCGCTACACTAACTGGCAAACCCGCACAGATCAGCGCCTGACGTGCGACATTTTGGCCGGTGCTGCCTTGCTGCAGCGCACAACCCATAACAACATCTTCAACACTGGCAGGGTCGATGCCGGCACGCTTTACTGCCTCTGCAATGGCATGACCTCCTAACATTTGGCCCTGGGTATCGTTAAACGAGCCCCGGTAAGCTTTGCCAATGGGGGTACGGGCAGTGGAGACAATGACAGCTTCGCGCATAGTAATTCCTTAATTTGTTACGATTCCTGCAACAATGATACTGCAATTGCTTCCGCAACTTTAATACCATCAATGCCGGCAGACAAAATTCCACCCGCATAGCCCGCACCTTCGCCCGCAGGATACAACCCGTAGGTGTTCATACTCTGAAAACTCTTATCGCGCTTGATGCTGATGGGCGACGAGGTTCGGGTTTCCACGGCCGTCAACAAGGCATCCGGTCTCGCGAAGCCTTCAATTTTACGGTCGAAGGCAATGATCGCCTCGCGAATAGATTTGATCGCGAAATCCGGCAA
>Ga0105054_10000292_pt1 | contig 73679 bp, 42 predicted proteins | sample BON02_FD_78091 | JGI IMG/M metagenome (GOLD analysis project Ga0105054, IMG submission 78091) | Freshwater microbial communities from Lake Bonney liftoff mats and glacier meltwater in Antarctica - BON-02 (megahit assembly) | ecosystem: Environmental > Aquatic > Freshwater > Ice > Glacier...
CGGGTCGCACCTCCTGCGTCGGCTTACCCAGGGCTACCAAGATTGCACCCCACCGGGGTGCTGCATTGGATACTGTCATCTGGATTTCTGCATTTCGAAAATGTTAGGTCTCGGAATGACGATCACTTTATGAAATTGGGTTGAACTCAAGTTAATAATACTAAAAAGAAAAAACCATTCCCTATAGTCCACCTCATTATCGCTTTCATAGTTTAATAGATTTCTTTGCTCAAAATTTATCGAGCTGGTTACTTAAGGCGATGTATTCAGATAGTGTGGCTATATTTTCATTGAAAACGCTACTGCTTATTCGATCCATCGTTAAATACTGGCCATTCCAACGTTCTCCACTTGGCATTTTCTTCTTAAATCTATCCTCTTTTGTTATCCATGCACCAGATTTTTCTTGGTCTTCAAGTATTTTTCTCACATCTACGCTGATTTCCTCTAAACGCATTGACAGTTGCTCTTTTGTGCGTAAATGATGCTCTGCTTTCCACAAATCTTTGTGCCCTAATTTTAATGCCTTCTCATAACGGATGGTACTTTTCTCAAGCAGTGATTGCAAATCAGACTGGTACCCATATCCTGTACGGCGCTCAGGGTGAAGGTCTTCAATTTTGTCAACCCGAATTCTGGGACGATCGTAATAAAGAGGCTTGTTTGTTCCCAGTTCTACGAAACGCGCCCACTTGCCATTTTCCATCCTTATTTCGCGAAGCCATCTTAAGGCATCAGGAATTGGCTCAAGTATTGTTTGACGACCAAGCACAATGTATAAATCAATTAAAGTATTGATATTCTTGAGGGTTACAGACGGACATACCGCTGCGGGTTCAAAAGTACGCGCCCAGGCAGGTTGTAAAAACTCATTGTATTGCTGTGCCCAACCTGGTTGAGGAGGAGGCAGTTGTGAAATATTCATGAATCGAGCAGCTTTGCGAAGGCTTTTTTCAATGGCTTCATCATTGGGATAATACTGATGCGCCGCTATCATTACACGAATACAATCATTAATCCCTCCATCGTTAAAAGTTGCGTAATCATGGTAGTCTCCTTGTTCGGGATACTTATGGGGCCAACCTCCGTTGCTTAATTGAGTATGCATCATCATTTTCAGTGCCCTTTGGGTTGCAGCATTAATAAGGCTGTCTTCAAGCTGCTGATCTAAGGCCATTAAGAAGCTGACGGCCGATTGGCTTTGATTGTCATCGAAACTTACTACATCATTTGTCAAGCTCTCAAAGTCGATCGTGTGATCCCAACCACCGTTTTTGTTTTGTCCACGAATCAAAGCATAAGCCGCTTCTTTGGCAAATTCAAGGGCTTGTTCATCACCCGTTGTCTGATAGACACGTAAAAACGATTGGCCTACTGCCGGAGTCCCTGGAGGCTGAACTTCGATTGAATGGTTATCTATTGGTTCCTCTCCCCATTTCAATGACAAATCGGGCGTAACAAAGTAAACATAACCTCCTTCGGTATTTATGGTATGAAAAAAGGCCACCCCTTTTTTCAATGAAGCATCCACTTGTTCTTTTAAATCAGCTCCTTTTAATTGGTCCAACTTATTGTTTTGCGCAGATGTTGTTGAAATATTTACTATGGCCAAAAGCCCGAAAACTGTACAATAGCTAAGTAATTTCTGTCCTTTGAATGTCATGTATGGGTTTATTTAATTTTTAATCTTCTGGCTAATAAAGGTAAAATTTAGTGTTTTATCAAATAGCCACAACGGGTGCAAAGCCTTTTTCACCAATCCATTTTATCTTCCGTTAGTAATCTATGGATTGACCATAACCAATTTAAAAATTATTGTTATAGTGGTGTTTGTTAATGGAGGGTTATTTGTTCAGGGTTGTTTCCAATACCTAACTATCAGCTGTGTTGATTGGCATGTATTTTGTTTCATCTATAAAATAGAAGAATCTTCGATTTTCATCACTACCTTTTTTGAATCAAATAAAGGAAAGTGAGAATTTTCTGGTGCTGATAGAAAGCAGTGCTCTTGACTTTAGCAGAGAAATACCATTGTTGATATTAGAGACCTTATTCTTCTGGGATATAGGATAAGAAAGGCAGTAATGTTTCAACCGCCAGGATTCTTCTAATAATTGGATTATTGAAATCTTCATCACTGAAATTGGTGATGGCACCTTCTGAAATTAAAACCGGACCTATTCCTCCTGTTTCTTCAATTGTTGTCACATATTCGGCAATTAAATGGTTGCAGCCTTTAACTGAGGTTAGCGCTTTGATATAATTGCTATCCCACTGAGTTGAAAGGCACTTTTTTTTCAACCCATTCTCAGATTCGATAAAGCTGTATTCAAAGATCATCGTATCCAATTCTACCCATTTCTCTACTAATGCATTTTTGTAGTCTACTTGGTTAAAGAATTCTTCATCCTTTCCGTAAGCAAGAGGTGTTAAAAAATTCCGACATTTATCTGCAAATCCAATACCTTTAGAATTCTTAATCAAGTTCTCAAATTCATTTGTTAATTGGGTTAGTGATTGAGCGTGATTATTGTCCAGTTTTAAATTGAATTGTTCCAAACACTCGGAATTGTCTGGAGAACAAGCAAAAAGCGTTAAAATTAAATGAAGATATCGAAGCATAAATATTTGTCTCTAAAGTAGGAAAATAAGTATCGGTACGCTTTTTTTCTCTGATGGCAAGACTAATCTAATAGATTTTTTATGGGTTTAAAAGCGTTTGGGGCTATAGGATTGTAGATTTCCATGTTCTTACAGTATTGATGCCCTCTGTAGAGATAGGAGTGTGCAACTTGGCTTCCTTTCCCATGGATTCTGCAATTCGAGTGTTTGATCAATTGCGAATTGTAAAAGGTATTATGGGGAGATTGTCTTATTCCTATTTGGGCAGGTTAAAAGATAATTGATTTGGCTAAAGCCAATGGTGGGTACAGCTTTCATTAGACCTCCAGCTAAAGCAGGAGGCTATTCATATTTAAGGTTCATTACCCAGTTCTGATATTAACTATTTAACCTGAGTTCGATTATAAAATAATACGAATTGCGGGTGCTAATCCTTTTCGAAGCAAATGGGTAATTGCCTGATACCGCAAACCATCTAAGAATCAACCCAAATCTCATTTCCAACGACTCCCCTAAGTAAGGGGGTAGGGGGATTTCAACGGGAATAACAACTTATCATGAATTGATATTTGGGGCGTCGGCGAAAAAATCCTCCATATCCTCCTCCGCGGCGGAGGGATTTACCTGATCTGCTTTTCTGTGTCTATTTCAAGGAGGTTACTGCTTGACCAAATAAACGTCATCTTACCGGTAAGTATATAAATCGAACTCAGGTATTTAATCAAAACCTCAATAGGTCAGATTAGATCGAGGATGGGCAGTGGCTCAAAGCCCTATTCTGATTACCGCCATCACTTTTTCACCCCTAAGAAGAAAGGGATATGAATCGATACCTTACTAATCCCTCAAAACACAACCCATAATCCGGTGAATTTAGGCTGAGGGTAAAAAAATTATCCCTTTGGAATATTTTAGCTAAGAGTCGGAATGTAGGGCAGACAAGAGATTTTTGGTCTACAGTAAATGAGCGATTCCCTGTTCGAGTAATCTGACGAGGCCTTCTATACGATTGTGCAACGGTTTTCTATCTACTTTTAGCAGGATCTTGCTTTGTTCCAAATACAGAGAGAACTTCTATTGCGTTCTTTACTACCCTATAGTAAATAGTATTGTTTTTGTCTACAATCGCTTTCCGGGTTTTCTTTTTCTCGTTGGAAATCGGATAAATCTCAGGATGTCGTGTTATGATCTCAACCGTATTGTCGACAGCCTTTGCGAATTGAATCAATTCCTTTTCTGTCCAATTTTCTTCCAAGTACGTAATTGTCTCCGATAATTCGGATAAGGCATGAACTGTCCACCGAACCTTAAAGCCACTTGCCATATATCTTTCTGGCTTGATCGTGGTCTTTTAGGTTTCCTGCATCAGCATCTTCAATGCCCTTATTGATCGATTCTTTTTCAGGAGCTGATAAATTGTCCCACCAGTCTTCCTTTTCATTGTCTCTAATGGCAAGAATTTTTTCAATGGTAGTTGGGTTATCAATGGTAGAAAGCCATTGAATCAATTCAAGTTTTTTCGCCTGTAGGTTCATTTCCATATCCCTAAATTAAGAATATTAAACGGTTTATTTTTTCAACTGTTGGACAAAGTAGGGTATACGTACTGTTACGTATATTTACACTATGATTGTACGACTAATCTAGTGTATTTATAATGGTTTTAAAAGTATTTGTGGTTACATGGTTGTAGATTTCTCTGGTCTTGCTGGATTGATTTCCTAGGAGTAATTGAATCTGTCTTAAGTCTACATCTAATTCTAATAAATGTTTGGCAAATATATGCTAGTTTACATATGCAGTAATGTGTATTCTAATTTCCGATTTTAAGGCAAATATCCCTTTAAATAGTATGGTAATAGAACATTTTAGGATAAGTTAATTTAATTATAATCAAGTAGAATTAAAAATACAAAATTATAAAACCAATACCCATAGCTGAAAAGAACCTAGCATCTCTTAGTTCAATTGATTCTTCAGAATAGGCATTCCCTCACCTCAGAATTCTTTGTTATTGTTATCCGTATTTATGTCCTTCCTGTGTAGGACATAATAAATTTTTCCACTTCATTTTCTGGCACTTCTACTATGTTTACGCTATTATTTTCGTTTAGGCGGTTATTAAATGCCTTTATTGAAATATGATTTTCTTTTAGATGATAAACTACTAACTAACCAGTTATTATAATTGAATAAGCGGTAGAATGACCAAATTTATGTCTTCTGGGTTGGCCAATAAAAGATGAATAATTTGAGCCTTCTTCAAATTTGTAAATTGATATTTGGGTGTCATCATCTTTTGACGGTGTATTTTCAAATATCTGCTTTCGAATTATTTCACTGTAAATCCCTAAGTCCACTTCTTTATATTCATTTCGAGTTGAAATTCCCGCCCGCCATAAAAGAGATAGTAGAAAAAGTTTGGTTTTGGTATAATTCAAATTACTTAACTCGATAAAATTTAGTCTGTGAGAGTTTGTTACCCGTTTGCAAATAATTTTTTCGCTTTCTCTAAGGTTCTCTTTTATCAAGTTTGAAACATAAGTTTCATATTTACCAATCGTTTCATTATCGCACTCTTTACATAAAAGTCCCCCCTCATAAGTAGCTGAGGATCGCCTGTATTCATTGCGAATTCCTTTAGATAATGCAACTACGTCCACCAGTCTCAATTTGTGATTTTTATCATAAATATCTGAATGTAAAAAGTCCGATAAAATATGAGAATTTTTGATGAGTTTCTTTTCTTGTTTACATAATTTACAGATTTCCATTTATGTTTGACGTACGGATATTTTTACAGATATGTATATTTCAACTAAGTTTGCACTACTAATCTAGCAGGTTTTATATTCTTTCAAAAGTATTGTAACCACAAGGCGGTAAATTCCGTAATGGTGTTTAAATGATTTCCTAAACCCCTATAATACCCCCCCCTCAATACCGCCAATCCGCATTACTAGGAGGGCAAGGCAGAATGGTTTGCATAAACCTTTTCTTTCGGAGGTCTGTGAAATAGATCGAAACCTCGTGAGAAACGTGGGCAGGACTGCTAAACCTATTCAACATATAATCATAACTGTAGGCCATGGTAATGCCGCTCAATAAGCTAAAGCCTAAAACAGCATTGATGGAGTTTTGATCAGGCAATTCATTGAATCGGGTAACATTTCTGAACCCAAGGCCTCCAATAAAATTTTCTACCTGTATTTGAGGAATAACTTCTATTTGTTGGAAGGTTCCCTGTCTTTTGTAATTGAAGGAAACAGAAAAAACCTTACGAATATTACCGGTTTTAAACATTCTTCGGTCCAGGTTTTTAACGTAGCCTCCATGAACACCCCATTTTATAGGCAGGTTATTTCCTATGCCGTCATCCAGAAACCCGATATTGGGACGGGAGAGGTGGCTACTGCTGACGCCAAACCAAAAGTCTGGTGCCTGAAGCAAGGCGCCAAAAGCAATGTCCGGATACCATTTGCTGTCTTCGCCTGGCAGTAGGTCCATGCTGCCAGGATTGATGGTCCGGTTAAGCAAGTCTATTTGATCCCCAAAAACCATCTCTTGTAAGGTCAGACTTCTGTTTACAAGTCCCAGCTGGCCACCAAAACGAAGGAAGCTTTGGTTGTTTAACAAGAGCTTGTAGGAGAGGTATCCAGCAATATCTGTTGACTTTATATTTAGTATGGATTCTGAAAATTGAGAAGCAGAGAAGCCAAATCCTACATTGGTTTCATCGATATAGGTATCAAAATACACCCCTGAGGCATTAAAATCATATCCCAAGCCTGGCCATTGTTTCCTATAGTTAATTCCTACTCTGGTGACTTCCATAGCTCCTGCAAAGGCAGGGCTTAGGTTAAGCGGTGCAGCATAGAATTGTGTAAATTGAAAATCCTGTGCCATTAAGCCCACTGGACCGGATAACAAACAGGTAATTTGCAGCAAAATAATTTTTATCTCTCTCATTCCAAAAGCATAAATGCACCGGTTTCACTAAAATCTCTTCCGTCTGCTGTGGTGTAATTCAATTTGTAAACGTAATTGCCTGGCATAGCCTTCTGTCCGCGAAAGCTGCCATCCCAGCCTGTGTCGTTCAGGTCTTCGGAGTGGAATAAAATCTCTCCCCATTTGTCCATAATCGTGAAAGCAATGCTTTCTACATGCACGAACTTAGGAAAATAAGTTTCATTGATGCCATCTCCATTTGGGGTAAAAACATTGGGTGTTTTCAGGAAATAATCGGTGATTAAAATCTCGAAAGTATCGTAGGTTTCACAACCCCAAATATCTGTGACCATCAAGGTGACCGTATAGGTGCCAGGAACCTGGTAGCGATAAGTAGGGGTTTCCACCAAGGAATTGTTACCATCCCCAAAATCCCAGTAATAAAGGCTTATGTTTCCGCTACTTTTATTGATAAACTGCACATCAAAATTAACCAGATTTTCACCGTAGAGAGGAAAGGAAGCTGATAAATAGTCTCCTTCTGCCAAAACAACATTGTTTTCGACAACAAAGCTTTTGGTCTGAATACAACCATAGCCATCGGTAACAGTTACCTGGTAATTGCCTGGTGCATTGGTTTCCATGCGGTAGCCGTTATTTGAAACTTCACCACTGCTCCAATCGATGGTATAAGGGGCAACACCACCATCGATATTTAGGTCAATTGTTTCAAGGATTTCCCTGGGTTCACATTGTGTAGAGGTGTTAGATGCTACATCTATCACTAATGGAGCTGGTCTTAGGACTTCAAAAGTTTGTCTAACATAGCATCCTGACTGATCAGTAACTTCTACCGAATAATTGCCATTGGTCAGGTTGGAAATGGAGGGACTGCTTGCTCCTGTACTCCAGGTATAGTTATAAGGTGGTCTGCCTCCGGAAACGGTCAGGTCAATGGCTCCAACGTCGCTATCCTGGCAATCCAGGGCATCTTGCACCTGACCCATTGCTATAAGTAAGTCAGGTTCCAATAAGTTGAAGGTCCTCTCGATGGTACATCCACGGGCATCTTCCAGATAGACACTGTAAACGCCTGGGGCTAAATTATACAAGGAAGATTGCTCAGGACCATGAGACCACGTGGCCTTCACAGGGGCAGTTCCTCCATTTAAGTTCAATAGAATGCTACCATCTGTAGCACCAAAACATGAAATGGGACTGATTACAGGGTCTATTTCGAATATTGGGACTTCTTCGATGGTTGTTTCTTTTACCACCGAGCAACCATTGGCATCTATCACTGTAACCTGATAAAATCCAGGACCAATTCCTATAAATGAACTTTGGGTAGAGCCTATGTTCCAACTTATTTGATAAGGGGCAACGCCTCCTTGTATGTCTATGGAAAGATTGGCATCGTTGGCGTTATAGCAAGATACTTCCGTTTGTTCCATTAAAATTTCCAGTGGAGCATCCGGTTGTGAGATTTCTATAGTTGCAGGGCTTATTTGACAGCCATTGGCATCTGTAACAATTAAGCTATAAACACCAGCCAAGAGGTTTTCAGGGTTTGCCGTATTGAGTGCTATAGGCAGTCCATCCTTGGTCCATTCGTAAGTATAAGTACCAACGATACCTCCTTCGACAAGCATTGAAATACTTCCGGTAGGTTCTCCATAGCACAATACAGCTACTTTTTCCAAAAGCGTTATAGCCAATGGATCTGGATCAGTAATGGTAAAGTCCTCTGTTATTTCACAATCGTTTTCGTCAACGATAGTAACTTCATAATTCCCTGGTGGAAGGTTGCTTACAGTCAATGCATCAGAGGTAAAGCCATTGGGTCCTGTCCAGGACATCGTATAATTTCCTGTTCCTCCTGTGGGGTTCAATTCAATGCTTCCATCGTCTGCGCCATTACAAGTGATTTCGTAGCCATTGTGGATGGCTACCTCAGAATTGGAGAGTAGTGGATTAGGTTCAATAATGTTGATCACATCTGTGATGACTTCACATCCGTTTTGGTCGGTAATGGTAAGTTGGTAGTCACCAGGCTTTAAATTACCAATGGAAGGTTTGTTCCCAATGAAATTATCAGGACCTGACCATTCGTATTGATAGTTTCCAGATCCTCCGGAGGTAGTCACGTCTATCCAGCCATTATCAGCACCAAAACAAGAAATATTGAAGCCAGTGTAATTAGAAACGGATACTTCCTCAATTTGTAAACCAGTAGCCGGCTGAGTAATTTCCTGATTTTCAATTTCCTGTAAGCAATCATTGACATCACTTACGGTGAAAGAATACCTGCCAGCAACAAGGTTCGTGAAATACCAGGTCGTTTCAGTAGTGGGAGGGGAGGTACTTACCACATCACCCCCTTCATCCATCAACGCATACCGATAGGGTCCGGCCGAAGTTCTGGTGATAACCGCAGCCAATACCCCTGTTGCCTGACCAAAACAGGAAACATTAACTTTTTCATCAGCCAACTCTCCGATTTCTAATCCTTGCGGTTCAGTAAGGGTATAGGTCTTGTTGATTTCGCAACCGTTATTGTCGGTTATTGTAACATTGTAAGTTCCTTGAAAAACATTTTTCAAGCTGTCATTTTCTGAAACAAAACCATCTGGGCCGGTCCATTGGATGGTTGTATTCCCGGAACCTCCGGTAATATCCAAGTAGATAAATCCTTCGTTCCCCCCATTGCATTGTACTCCAAAACCATTGTAATCTGAAACCTTATCGATCAGGTTTAAAGGATCAGGTTCTTCAATGTCAAAATCCCTGCTTAAAGTACACCCAGATTCATCAGCTACCAGGAGCTCATATTTTCCTGCTTCCAATCCTACAAGGTTTGCATCCACTGAGGTAAAACCATTTGGACCTGTCCAGTTATACAGTAAATCACCTTGATTACCAGTAATTTCAAAAGAAATTGATCCGTTATTTTCTCCGGCACAAGAAATTGCATAGCCATTGAAATCAGACAGCTTAATATCAATGAGTTGAAGGCCAGTAGCGGGCTGATCTACCAATATGTTTTCCAAGAGGGTAGAACAGCCATTGGCATCTTCGATGGTTACCTTGTAAAGATCTCCAGGAAGGTTAGCAAAAGAATAAGATTCACCTGTAAAGTTTGAAACACTTTGAATAGTGGTTGATTCCTCCATTGGCTCCAAAGTGATGGCATAAGGAGGCAAAGAAGACTGGTCGATGTTGATTGTAAAAGACCCATTGCTCTCACCAAAACAAGCCACTGGTATGCGAGAAGTTATGTCTTCAGAGAAAATCAATTCATTTGGTTCGGTGATGTCATAGGTGCTTTCAATGATACATCCGTTTTCGTCGGTAAGCTCAAGAGAATAAGTACCGGCCGAAAGGTTTTGGAGTACGCTTTCAACAGAAGAGAAACTGTCAGGGCCTGACCAAAAATAAGTATAATTGCCTGTGCCACCAGAAGGGTTGGGGTCAATACTTGCATCAGCAGCACCAAAACAGCTTATTTGGAAACCGTTGCTTTCAGGAATGTTTTCATTTAATGTTAAAGGATTTGGTTCATCCAAAATAATGCTAGCAATAATTGCTGTACAAATATTTTCATCGGTTACTATAAACTGGTATTCCCCTGGCCCAAGGTTGCCAATGTCTTTGCTGGTGGCTTCGAAGCCGTTAGGCCCTGTCCAGAAGTAGTCTAAGTCTCCCACGCCCCCTGTTATGTCCAAGGAGATACTTCCATCGGCTGCGCCTGCACAGGATATTTGAAAGCCTCCATAATCGGAGACAACACTGTCTTGTATAAGTAAGCCTGATGGGGGTTCATCTACCAATACTCCTTCCAAAAGGAAATTGCAGCCATTGTTGTCTTCAATTCTAAAATCGTACAAGCCACCTACTAATTCTGTAAAAAAGAGTGTGTCAGAAGAAATGGTATTTATCGGCCCCAATACATCGGCTAAATCTCCATCTAGAAAAACTTCGATAGAAAATGGGGTGGGGGTATTTTCATGCAATTCAATGGCAATGGTTCCGGTCTCTTCGCCGAAGCACCTTACGTCTCTTCTAAGGTCACTTAGTTCAGTTAAAGTTAATGGTGTTGGTTCTGAAATTGTGAAGTTTTCTGTCAGTATACAGCCATTCTCATCTGTAATTAATACAGCATACTCGCCTGGTTTTAATTGTTGTCGTGTAAATACATCATCCTCCGGGCTTGGTGGCAAAACATCCAAATCGTCGGAATTGGGCACATCCAAATTGTCGAAATTTCCCGTATACCAAGCAATGGTATATCCTGGGACTCCTCCAGATGGATTGATGGTTATTTTTCCATCATCAGCCCCATTACAGGTGATGTCTTGAATGGTTTCAGAAAGAAGGAGAGCATCTGGACCTTCCACCGTTATCCAAGGCGTAGCTCTTTCACAAACGAGTGGATCTGCCCCTGCGATATCAAACAACCTACCTCGATCAGTTATTTTAGCGTAATAGTTGCCAGCAGATAAGTTTCCGAGTTTACTTTCCATGCCAATAATTTCTCCTCCCTCGGTGACGAAGGTATTGATGTCATCCTCAACCTCATCGTCATCTTCATCAAACCAGGTAACACCATATTTAATCCAATCTTCACGTGGGTTTCCATTAAATGGCTGGGACCAGCCTCCGCTAATAAGGAGGCTTATTTCTCCGTTGTTATCACCGTAGCAGGCAAGGTTTTCAACCGTTTCAACCATTTTAAGAGGTTCGGGAATTATAATTGTAAAACTTTCCCTTCCATTACATTGAAACCTGTCTTCGATTTCTAGGGTGTAAGACCCTACCTTTAAGTCCTGGACCTGGATGACGGCGAACCCATCATCATCGGAGACCACCTCAAAATTAGTAGGCGTTTCATTGCCCTCGCTGTCAATGATTACAAAATTGTTTACAGGAAGCGCTGCATTGAAGATAATAAATTCTACTACTCCTGTGTCGTCATCTGGACAAAGAAACCCTGCAAAGTTTAATTCAAAATCCAGAGAATAGGCCTGGCCAAGTGGTCCTGCATTTCTGAAATATTCTCTTCCAATGTTATCAATAGCGATAATTTTATATTGAGCTTCTCTATCGAGTTCATTATTCAGGCCGAAGGTAACAGAAGCGGAACTTTGAAAGGGGGCAGTATTATCTACTGTCACTTCTGATATTGTATTGTCCGATTCATCTACCAATTTAAAGGTAAAAGGAAAAGAAGCTTCGTGCCTTTGATCCGGTTTGTAGGCACTCACAGACAAGGTAATAGTACCTTGACAGCTATTTTCAAAATAGGCCAGTGGTAAAATAGGAGGGATGACCAGTACTTTAAATGGGTAAATTTCACTGTTATCGACACCGTCAGAAACCTGAATATTGACAAGAATCTCCTTGCCTTTTGCTTCCCAGGTATCATCATATGGAATGGTTGGACTGATGGTTTGTCCGGTAAAAGTATAACCATCACCAGCCAGTATTTCCAGATTTAGATTAGATTCATCTCCGGAATAGTCGATGGTTAACATTTCCAGAGAAATAGCTAAATCCCCTTTATAACGTATCAGGGTATCAATCTGATCTGTAATTGTGACAGGTGCAAAAATGGAGAATATTTCACCTTTGGTTTCTAAAATTTGATAGGTCAATAATAAAGAAACAGCAATCCCCGGAAATAATAACCTTCCAAATCCTTTTAAGTGCTTTAATAGACTTTTTGTAAACACAATCAATACCTAAATGTTCATAAAAAATTTGACTTAATTAAAGCTGAATCCAGATCAACAATTAAAAATAGACAATACATATTAAATAATTACCTAAATTTTATTTTTATATAAAATTTTTAAAAACCGACCTAAACTGGATGATAAGACTTAAGAAAAGTAACGTTATTTGGCTAAGGTGAATAGCCAGTAAACCAGCTTTTTGTTGTAGTAGCTTAAAACCATACCATCGTAGGTAAATGCAATCTTTTTGGAAAGCGCTATCCCGGATTCGAAGACGAGGGAAAAGTAACGTTTTGTACCTAACACAGGTCGCCAGAAATCTATTGTTTTTTTACTTTTTACCGGTCTTTTGGAAATTAGTAAAATGTATTGCCCAATGGCATTAAAAATAAAAATCTGTCTGACACCTTTTCGAAGGAGTTTTTCTGCGTTGAGATTTACAGCCCGAATTATACAATAGAATTTGTAATGAGTGATAGAATAGCTACTGTCTATTTTGGTTTCAGAACCTCCTGCCGTTGCTGGTAGGGCAGGGCAGAATGGTTTGCATAAACCTTTTCCTTCTAAGGTCTGTAAAATAGATCGAAACTTCATGGGAAACATGGGCAGGACTGCTAAACTTATTTAGCATATAATCATAACTATAGGCCATCGTAATACCACTTAATAGGCTAAATCCTAAAACAGCATTGATCGAATTTTGATCGGGCAATTCGTTGAATCGAGTTACATTTCTGAACCCCAACCCTCCAATAAAATTTTCAATCTGTACTTGAGGAATTACTTCTATTTGCTGGAAGGTACCTTGTCTTTTGTAATTGAAGGAAACAGAAAATACTTTACGGACCTCACCTGATTTAAACATTCTCCTGTCCAGATTTTTAACATAGCCTCCATGTACGTCCCACTTTATGGGAAGATTATTGCCTATACCATCATTGAGAAAACCGATATTAGGACGGGATACATGGCTACTGCTTACGCCAAACCAAAAGTCTGGCACCTGAAGCAATGCACCAAATGCTAAATCCGGATACCACTTACTGTCTTCACCAGGCAGCAGATCAACGGTGGCTGGATTGATTGTTCGGTTCAGCAGGTCTATCTGATCACCAAAAACTAACTGCTGCAAAGTTAGGCTTCTGTTTACCAGTCCCAACTGGCCACCAAAGCGAAGGAAACTTTCATTGTTAAGCAATAGCTTGTAAGAAATAAAACCCGCTATATCTGTAGACCTTATATTGAGTAATGATTCTGAAAACTGTGAAGCTGAAAAGCCAAAGCCAACGTTTGTTTCCGCTATGAAATTGTCATAATACACTCCTGAAGCATTGAAATCGTAACCCAATCCAGGCCATTGTTTCCGGTAGTTGATGCCTATTCTGGTAGTTTCCATGGCTCCTGCAAAGGCAGGGCTTAAGTTAAGCGGAGCGGCATAGAATTGCGTAAATTGAAAATCCTGTGCCATTAAGCCGACGGGGTCGGATAAAAAACAGGTTATAAACAGCATTATGAATTTAATATTTCTCATTCCAAAAGCATGAATGCACCGGTATCACTAAAGTTTCTTCCGTCTGCTGTGGTATAATTCAATTTATAAACGTAATTGCCAGGGCTTGCTTTCTGTCCACGAAAAGTGCCATCCCAGCCGGGATCCTTCAGGTCTTTGGACTGGTATAAGATTTCTCCCCAAGTGTTCATAATGATGATAACAAGACTATTAATATTTAAAAACTTGGGGAAAAAATAATCATTGAGGCCATCTCCATTTGGGCTGAAAACATTGGGTGTTTTCAGAAAAAAGTCCGTGATATTTATTTGAAACGAAGTGCTGGTCTCACATCCCCAAATATCAGTGGCTGTCAAAGTGACCGTGTATGTTCCTGGAACCTTGTAACGATAGGTGGGAGACTCTTCCAGAGAATTGTTACCATCACCAAAATTCCAGTAATATAAGCCAATGTTTCCATTGCTTTTATTGGTAAACTGAACATCAAAGTTAACCAGGTTTTCACCGTATATAGGAAATGCATCAGATAGGTATTCACCTTTTACAAGGATGATGTTGTTTTGGACGGCAAAACTTTTGGTCTGAATACATCCGTTGCCATCGGTTATCTTAACCTGATAATTTCCGGGTGCATTTGCTTCCATACGATAGCCGTCGTCAAACACTTCTCCACTATTCCAGTCGATGGTATAAGGTGCTACGCCACCAGCTATATTTAGCGCAAAGGTTTCAAGGATTTTCCTGGGTTCACATTGAGCAGTTGTGGTATTTGACAGACTTATAATGATAGGATCAGGTCTGCTGACGGCAAATGTTTGGCTGACATAGCATCCCGATTGATCGGTAACCTCTACCGAGTAGGCCCCATTGGTCAGGTTGGATATGGTGGGGCTACTTTCGCCATTACTCCAACTATAGCTATAGGGAGGCCTTCCACCGGATACCGCAAGTGAAATTTCTCCACTTTGGCCATTATCGCAAGAAAAGGCATCCTGCACAAGCCCTACTCCTATAAGCAATTCTGGTTCAAGTAAGTTAAAAGTTCTTTCGATGGTACAGCCACTGGCATCTTCAAGATAGACCTTGTAAACTCCCGGCTCAAGGTTGTATATAGAAGATTGTTCCGGACCATGTGCCCATATAGCCCTTATAGGGGCTTTTCCTCCATTAAGATTCAGTAATATGCTTCCATCGGTCGCACCAAAGCAAGATATTGGACTGATAACAGGATCTATTTCAAAAACCGGTACTTCTTCGATGGTGGTTTCCTTTATGATTTTACAACCATTAGCATCGGTGACCGTGACCTGATAAAAGCCTGGGCCAATTCCTTCAAATGAACTTTTGGTAGCTCCTACATTCCAACTGATCTGGTATGGCTTTACTCCACCAAGAATGCCTATGGAAAGGTTGGCATCATTGGCATTATAGCAAGATACTTCCGTTTGTATCATCACTACTTCCAAAGGTGCATTCGGTTGTGAAATAGCTATGGACGAACTGTTGATTTGACAGCCATTGGCATCAGTGACAGTTACTTTATAGATACCGGAAAAAAGATCCTCAGGGTTTGGCGAATTGAGGGCTATCGGAATGCCATCCTTGGTCCATTCGTAGCTATAACTACCTACTATTCCCCCTTCTACAAGCAAAGAAATACTGCCAGTTGGTTCTCCATAGCATAAAACAGCTACTTTTTCAATAAGTGTGATAGACAGTGGTTCCGGTTCAGTAATGATAAATTGTTCACTTACTTCACAGCCGTTATCATCCCCAACGGTCACTGCATAAGTACCGGGAGAAAGGCTTGATAAGCTTAAAGCATCAGAGGTAAATCCATCAGGACCTGTCCAGTCAATGATATGATTGCCGGTTCCTCCTGAAGGGTTCAATTTAAGATTGCCGTCATTCGCTCCATTGCAACTGGTCCCAAACCCATTTGCGATTCCTATTTCGGAATTGATTAGCAATGGTTCTGGTTCCATTAAACTTATAATTTCAGTAAGCACCTCGCAGCCGTTTTGATCCACAATAGTGAGGTGGTAATCACCGGGCATTAAATTCCTGATAGAAGGAGTGTCCGCTGAGAAATCACCTGGACCGGACCATTCAAAATGGTTGTTTCCTGATCCACCGGAGGTAGTTACATTTATCCAGCCGTCGGCAGCTTCGAAGCAACTAATATTAAATCCATTAAAGGAAGAAATGTTCACGGCATCAATTTGCAAGCCTGAGAGGGGCTGCGTAATTTCGAGGTCATTAATTTCCTTAAAACAATCGTTTGCATCGCTTATAGTTATCTCATACTTGCCTGCTGCTAGGTTGGTGAAAAACCAATTGGTTTCTGTGGTGGGAGGCGAGGCATTAATCAAGTCACCAGCTTCATTCATTAGCTCATAGCGATAAGGTCCAGCCGAAGTCCGATTGATAACAGCAGCCAATACCCCTGTTTCCTGGCCAAAGCAGGAAACATTTACTTTTTCTTCTGACAATTCTTCTATTTCCAGACCTTGTGGTTCTGTTAGGTTGTAGGCTTTGTTGATTTCACAACCATTGCTGTCAGTTATTCTGACATTGTATGTTCCCGGGAAAATACCTTTTAAACTGTCGGCTTCAGAAATAAAGCCATTCGGCCCGTTCCATTGGATATTTGTGTTTCCAGCTCCTCCTGCAATGTCCAGGTAAATAAACCCTTCGTTTCCACCATTGCAATGGACTCCAAATCCATTGTAGTCAGAAACTTCATCTACCAGTGCCAAAGGAGCAGGTTCATTAATGTCGAAATCCCTGCTGAGGGTACATCCATTTTCATCAGTTACAAGGACTTCATAATTTCCTGCTTCCAGTCCCTTAAGATTTGCTTTCTCGGAAGTAAAGCCATTCGGTCCCGCCCAGCTAAATGATAAATTACCCTGATTTCCTGTAATATTAAATAAAATCGAGCCATCCAATTCTCCTGAACATGAAACCTCATAGCCATTAAACCCAGATAGTTCAAGATCAGTTAGTTGAAGGCCGGTTATGGGTTGGTCAACCAAAATATTGTCCAGCCTTTTAAGACAGCCATTCGCATCTTCTACTGTCACCCAGTACTGGTTTCCGGGAAGGTTATCAAAAGTGAAAGTATCACTGCTGAAATTTGGTACTGTACGGGAAGTTTGATCTTCGCCCATTATCCCCAAAGAGAGGGTGAAGGGAGCCAATGAAGGTTGGTCTATATTTATGGTGAAAGCGCCGTTGCTTTCTTCAAAACAAGCCACTGGTACCCGAAGATTGATGGCTTCAGATAGGATTAATTCATTTGGCTCAGAGATTTTATAGGTCGCTTCTATTATAGATCCGTTTTCTTCAGATACTTCAAGCGAATAAAAGCCTGCAGTGAGTTTTTGAAGGGTGCTTTTTGTAGAAGAAAAGTCTTCTGGTCCGGTCCATTTATAGGTGTAATTTCCAGTGCCTCCAGAAGGATTGGGTTTGATGACCCCTCCAGCAGTACCAAAACAACTTATCTGAAAACCATTGACTTCAGGGATGTTGGGAGTTAAGGTTAAAGGTGGGGGCGCATTTAAAATTACGGATGCCAAACCGGCTGTACAATTGTTTTTATCAGTTACAATAAACTGGTATTCCCCAGGACCAAGATTGGTGATATCTTTGGTAGTAGCTTCAAAGCCGTCAGGGCCTGTCCAGTAATAATCATATTCACCTTCTCCACCATTAATATCAAGGGAAATACTGCCATCATTTGCCTCTGGAAAAGATATTTGATAGCCATTATAATTAGAGATATTAGTATCCTGAATAAGTAATCCTGTTTCAGGTTGATCTACAAGTATTCCTTCCAGAAGAAAATCACACCCTTTGTTATCCGCAATCCTAAAGTCATAAACGCCTCCTTTTAAATTCGAAAAATAGAGGGTGTCTGAGGCAATATTATTTACAGGGCCCAATACATTCAATAGCTCTCCATCTTTAAAGACTTCTATAGAAAATGGAGTGGGCGTGTTCTCATACAATTCGATAGCAATTGATCCTGTCTCTTCACCAAAACACCTGACATCTTCCCGGAGATCACTGAGTTCAACCAGGGTTAATGGTGCGGGCTCATTAATGGTAAAGTTTTTTGCGAGGATGCATCCGTTTTGATCTGTTATTAAAACAGCATACGCTCCCGGATTTAATTGTTGTTTAGAAAATTTATCTCCACCGGAATTGGTAGGTAAATCAACCAATTCTCCTGGTACAGGTAAATTGGTGTTTTCAAAATTACCCGTAAACCAATCAATGGTATATTCAGGAGTACCTCCTTCTGGATTAATCGTAATACTTCCATTGGCCACCCCATTGCATGTGATATTTTTAATGGTTTCAGAGAGCGTTAAAGGATCCGGCCCCTCAATGGTTATCCAGGGTGTTGATTTTTCGCAAACAAGTGGAGCTGCACCTGCAATTTCAAATAGTCGACCTCGGTCTTTGATTCTGGCAAAATAATCACCTGGAGGTAAGTTTTGAAGCTTACTCTCCATTCCTATAACCTCTCCCCCCAGGGTGACGAATGAATTTATTTCATCCTCTATTTCATTTCCTGCATTATCGAACCAGGTAACGTCGTATTTTATCCATTCCTTTCGATGATTTCCAACAAAAGGCGATGACCAGCCACCTTTTATAAGCAGACTTATCTCCCCGTTATTGTCTTCAAAGCAAGTAACATGTTTCACTGTTTCAACAGCTTCCACAGGTTCTGGGATAATAATTTCAAAGCTTTCCCTTCCATTGCATTGAAACCTATCTTCAATTTCCAGGGTGTAAGTGCCAGCATCCATTTCTTTGGCCTGGACAACCACAAATCCATCAGCATCGGAAATCACCTCAAAATCAGTAGGTTTTTCCTTGCCCTCACTGTCAATAATAATAAAATTGTTAACGGGAAGTGTTGCATTGAAGATAATAAACTCTACTATTCCTGTTTCGTCTTCGGGGCAAAGAAGACCGGCGAAGTTTAATTCAAAATCCAGTGAATAAGCCACACCTAACGGACCGGCATTTCTTAAATATTCCCTTCCCAGGTTATCTATAGCATAAATTTCATATTCAATGTCTCTATTCAGTTCATAGTCCTGTCCGAAGGTAACAGTGGCTGAACTTTGAAAGGGAGCAGTATTATTTACAGTCACTACCGATATGGTATCTCCTATTTCATTTATCAATTTAAAGGTAAATGGAAAAGACTCATCGGATCGTTGATCGGGTTTGTAAGCACTCAATGTAAGTGAAATAATGCCCTTACAGCTGTTTTCTGAGTAAGCCAATGGTAAAATAGGGGGAATGACAAGCACTTTAAATGGATATACTTCGCTGAGGTCCACACCATCTGAAACCTGGATATTAACAATTATCTCTTGGCCTTTTGCTTCCCAATTTTCATCATATTGGATATTCGGGGCAATTGTTTTCCCTGAAAAGCTATACCCCTCACCCCCTTGTACTTCAAGTTTTAGCTTAGAATTGTCTCCGGAATACGTGATGGATAACATTTCAAGAGAAATAGCTAAATCACCATCGAAATTAACCAGTGTATCAATTTGATCTTCAATAGTTATTGATACAAAAGGGGAAGTTAATTCACCTTTAATTTCAAAAATTTGAGATGCAAATATTAAAAATAAAATGATGCCTGAGAATAAAAATTTACCAATTCCTTTCAACTTTTCCAACAAAGAATTTTATAAAAAATAACGTGATAAAAATGCAAAAACTAAATAAGAATCAACCAAAGTTGAATTCAAACCAATAAGTAAAAATAGACATTACAAATTTAATAAGTAACTGAATAATAATTTATTATGATGAATTTTTATCTTTAGGTAGAGCACCAGGCTTCACACAAAAGTCAATATTTCGCTCAAAAAATTAGAAAATTCAAAATTCATATTTTCAACACCTTTTTTCGCGGTATCAAATGAAAATGGTAAGCAAAAGAAATGAGAGGAGCCTACTTGTTTTATTTTTTGGATTTCACTTAAATTATAACCTAATTGATTTAATTTTTTAATATTTTCGCTTAATTCCCTTTATTAAAAGACAATAGAAAAATACATTACCTGAAATAATTACAACCCATGATACAAAAAATAACCTGTTGGATTGCCTTATTTTTCATATGTTTCCCTGCTTTTTGCCAGCGGGAAAATTGGCAACCTATAAAAGATAAAATCTTATCAGAATGGGCAATGGATATTGATCCAAACGCCCCACTTCCTGAATATCCACGACCCCAGATGACCAGGGAAAACTGGTCAAATCTAAATGGAATATGGCACTATGCAATAGTGAATAAAGGGGACAATCAACCGTCCGATTTTCAAGGAGACATTTTGGTCCCTTATGCAGTTGAATCCGCGCTTTCAGGTGTAGGAAAATCTGTTGGGAAGGACAAGGAACTATGGTACCAAAGAGAATTTGAAGTGGACCGGGCCATGAAGAAAAGAAATCTATTGCTTCATTTCGGAGCAGTGGATTGGGAAGCGGAAGTATTTGTCAATGGAAAAAGTGTGGGCATTCACCAGGGAGGGTACGACCCTTTCTCTTTTGAAATCAGCAATGCTTTAATTTCAGGAAAGACGCAACAATTAACCGTCAGAGTTTGGGATCCTACGGACGATGGGCCACAACCACGAGGAAAACAGGTAAATGAACCGCATTCGATTTGGTACACGCCGGTTACGGGTATTTGGCAGACTGTATGGTTAGAAGCAGTCCCTGATCAATACATTGCATCCATAAAAAATACGCCTGATTTGGACAACGAGCAAATTATTGTTCAGCCACAAGTGATGCATGCACAGCCAGGGCAGATGGTTATTATAAGCCTTATGGCCAAAGGTGTGCTGGTAGCAGAAAAGAAAGTGGCTGCTGGTGAGGAGGCAGTTTTCACAATAAATGACCCTAATATATGGGGACCGGAAAATCCATTTCTTTATGATGTAGAAGCGCGTTTGATAAATGGCCGGAAGGTGTTTGATGAGGTGAAGAGCTATGCTGCCATGAGAAAAATAAGCATGCTACCAGATGAAAATGGCAATCAGCGATTGCTTTTGAATGACAAGTTTTTGTTTCAATATGGTCCCTTGGATCAAGGTTGGTGGCCTGATGGTTTGTACACTGCACCAACTGAAGAGGCTTTGGTTTTTGATATTGATAAAACCAAAGAAATGGGATTCAACATGATCAGGAAGCATGTGAAAGTAGAGCCTGCCAGATGGTATTACCATTGTGATCAAATAGGTATGTTGGTATGGCAGGACATGCCCAGTGGGGACATGGGCAATAGGTGGGAATCAAGGCCCGGTGTAATAGGGAAAGGAACAGAAAAAAAGAGGACCCCTGAATCCATTGCCATTTTCAAAAAAGAATGGAAAGCCATTATGGATGCCAATTATAATTTTCCATCCATAGTCGTTTGGGTACCATTTAATGAGGCCTGGGGTCAATTCAATACCGAAGAAATAGTGAAATGGACAATGGCTCATGATCCATCTAGAATGGTAAATGGCGCAAGTGGGGGGAATTATACCCTAGCAGGCCATATCATGGACATACACAATTATCCGGATCCAGTCATGCCTGACCCGAAAATATGGGGCAACAAGCAAATTATCGTTTTAGGCGAATATGGTGGCTTGGGTTTACCCATAGAAGGACACACTTGGCAAGAAAAGGACAATTGGGGCTACCAGAGTTTTGAGAACAAAACTGCTTTGAAAGAGAGGTATACCCAATTGATCAAAGACCTTAAGCCTCTTTTACCATTGGGACTTTCAGCCGCCATTTACACACAGACTACCGATGTTGAAGTGGAAACGAATGGTTTGATGACCTATGACAGAAAAGTAATTAAATTAGATCCTCAGTTTTTAAGACAATTGCATGAGGAATTGTATACGATTAAAATCCATATGAAATGAAAACATCACCTTCAATGGCTCTCTTGATATCAGGTATGGTAATGGCCTGTGGTCCGAACAATAAGGAGCAAGCTGAAAATGAACAAAAAACAAAACCCAAATACTTAACAGCAATGGAAGATTCAGCATTTGAGAAAAACCTAAATGGTAAAGAAGTAAAATTGTACCATCTCACCAATAAAAATGGAATGGAAATGACCGTTACCAACTTTGGTGCAAGAGTAGTAGAGCTTTTTGCTCCAGACAAAAACGGGAAGTTTGAAGATGTGGTATTGGGATATGACAATCTAGACGAGTACATCAATACTCCTGGAGGGTATTACGGAGCACCTATTGGCAGGTATGGCAATCGGATTGCAAATGCAAAGTTCACCCTTGATGGTAAAAATTACCCACTGGAAGCAAACAATGGCCCTAATAATCTTCATGGAGCACCAGATGGCTATCATAAGGTTGTTTGGGATGTTTTGGAAGCTACGGATCAAAAATTGGCTATGAAGTATGTTTCTCCTGATGGGGAGGCGGGGTTCCCCGGAGCGCTTACTGTTTACATGGATTATTACCTGACAGATGACAATGAGTTTAAAATTACTTACAAGGCGACTACCGACAAGCCTACCATCGTAAACCTTACACACCATTCATTCTTTAATCTCAATGGCCATGGAGAGGGAAATGTGAGAAATCATATGCTCCAACTAAACGCAGATAATTTCACTCCTGTAGATGAAAATTTAATTCCGTTAGGTGACATTAAGTCGGTAAAAGGGACGCCGTTTGATTTTAGTGAACCGCACTTGATAGGAGAACGAATCGATGACGACAATGAACAACTTAAAAAAGGGGGAGGATACGATCACAACTGGGTGATCAATCGTGAAGAAGGAAACAAGGAGACCATAAAGACAGCTGCTGTATGGGTACCGAAAAATGGTCGTAAAATGGAAGTTTTTACTGACCAGCCAGGTGTTCAAGTGTATACTGGTAACTTTATGACTGGTGGTGGAGCTTCCAAAGCCGGTAAAGACTATCAAAAACAAGGAGCCATTTGTCTCGAAACACAACATTACCCAGACTCTCCAAATCAAGCTTCGTTCCCATCGGTTACTGTAAGACCTGGTGATACCTACACGCATGAATGCATCTATAAGTTTTCAGTGATTAAATAATCTCATGAAAGTACTTCCTATTTCAAGTTTCATTATTCTCTCTGCGGTAATTGTGTTTTCTTGTAGTGAAAAGAAAACAGTGGACAAGGAACAAGCCTACCTTCCCATTACGATAGTTTCTGAAAATGATGCCCTTCAGGAAATTATAGAACCAGGGGTCAAAGCAAGAATTATAGGATCTGGCTATGAATGGACAGAAGGCCCTTTATGGGTAGAAGAGGAGCAGATGTTATTGTTTTCAGAAATACCTGCCAATAAAGTACATGCATGGAAGGAGGGAGGAGCGCCAGAGGTATACCTGCATCCGGCAGGACTCACTTCAGGTGAGGCTAGAGGTGGAGAGGTTGGTTCGAATGGCTTGCTTCTGGACCCAAATGGAAAGTTGGTTTTGTGTCAGCATGGTGATCGGCGTTTAAGCAGAATGATGGCCGAATTGGATGCTCCCGCGCCCAAATATGAAAGTGTCATTGCGGAATTTGAGGGAAAACCTTTCAACAGTCCCAATGATGCCATCTATGATTCCAAGGGAAACCTTTATTTCACTGACCCTGCATACGGCCTGGAATTCAGAATGGAGGATCCCAAAAAAGCGATCGATTTTCAAGGTGTCTACAGGTATAACGAGGATGGGCAATTGCAACTCCTGCTGGATAGTATTTCCCGGCCTAATGGTATTGCCTTATTTCAGGACGAAAAACACCTGCTAATAGCCAATTCGGATCCCGAAAAACCCTATTGGTACTTGTATGAATTAGATGGGGAAAAGGGGCTGAAGAATGGAAGGGTGTTTTATGATGCGAGTACTGTTTTAGCAAATGAACCTGGGCTTCCAGATGGATTGAAAATAAAAAAGGATGGTACAGTCATCGCTTCTGGCCCTGGAGGGATTTGGATTTTTAGCACAAATGGTATACTGCTAGGTAGATTACAATTAGAAGAATTGATATCTAATGTAGCTTTAAATGATAAGGAAGATCTTTTGTTTGTTACTGCAGATAGCTATGTCATAAGCATTCCTTTGAAATAAAAAATATTGAAGTTAAACCCTGATTTTGCATTAGAATTCCTGTTGCAAAATAAAGGTTAAGGCCATGTTTCTTTGCTGTTAGATAAATTTCAACAAGGGGACATGGCTTTTTATTTTTCTTTTGAGGTCGTCGGGAAATGCCTTTTTACCCATAAAAATATCAGTTAATATTTCGCAACCTTTCTGGCCAAACCTTTTAAGTAACATGTTGCGGATAGCTGGTTGGGCATAACAAATAAAAGCGATGATAGAAGAGCTGCCTAAATCAGATAGAATTTGTTTTTCTAGTAATTCTTGGTAGGCATTTGAGGCAGCAACCTCATCGTGAAAGTTGTCTACAATGGCCAAAGCTGCCAATTCCCCTGAAAGTAAGGCGTTGGAAATGCCCTCGGCTGTCAAAGGATCTGCGAAACCGGCTGCATCTCCTGTAAGGAAAACCCTGTTTTTAGAAAAGCCATCCTTTCTTTGTCCAACCGGTATTTGAAAGCCGTGTGCTTCTGACGAAATAATTTCTTTAATGCCTAATTTTTCCAGGTATGCTTTATAGTATTTTTTCAGGTCAATTTTTTGTTTTTTCAAAGTACCAACACCTAATGAAAGGTGACCGTTTTTTGGGAAACACCAGGCATATCCATCAGGGACAGCATCTACATCAAAGCGAACCTTGTGGGATAGCCTGTTATAATCTTCATCTGAAACAACAACCTCGTATTCTAAAGCTGGAATTAGGTTTCGGCTTTCTTGCCAGCCACCCATTTTAGCAGTAATGCTAAGGACTCCATCTGCTCCTATAAGGTATTGACATTGAATATTACCTTCAGAGGTGCTTAGGATAAGGCCTTGGTCTGATCTTTCCAAGCTTAGGGCTGTTGTTTGTTCCAAAAGTTCAACTCCTTTTTCCAAGGCCTTTTTTACCAAAAATTGATCAAAAGTATCTCTCATGACCATTGAGATAATTGGTTCGTCTCTTTTTGCGGTGAAGAAATGGGAGGAGTTTTCAAAAAACACTTCTAGCTCGTGGTATTCTTTTTCTATGACCTCATCTATAGGAAAAGGCAAACGTACCCGGCCTCGATGAACCAGACCGCCCCCACAGGTTTTGTACCGTGGAAGTTTTTCTTTTTCAATTAGCACTACACTTTTACCCATTTCTGCAGCTTTATAGGCAGCCATGGCACCAGATGGTCCCGATCCAATGATCGCAATGTCAAATTTCTTCATAGGTATTTCCTAAATATCGTCTGGTTCTCTTTCTGGAATGTCTGGTCCAGTTAAGGTTAGTTGACCTTCGTCAGCCTTAAAATTATACGCTAGTTTTATTTTGTCAAGATCTGACTCATTGATATTTAAACAGGCATTGTAATAACTCTTGTTAAACGCCAAAGAAATGTAACCTGATTCCAGTTGAGGTGTTGCTATTGGCTCGATTAGTTTAACATCCTCGGCCAATGCCCCGTCAAGCTTGGCATATAGGCTCAAGAATATTTCCAGTTCATTCTTATTCTCCTTTAAAATGCAAGAAAGAGCTGATCTAAAATCTTTCGCCTCCTTAATGTTTTCACTTTTGAAAACCCATTTTTCTTGCATTTCAGAATTAATTTTTTTGTAACAAACGTAACTGGCAAACCTTTAATTTATAGAATAGCCCATTCATGATAAATTGACGTAATTCTATTGAAAATAACAGTTGCGATCAAAAATAAATAATTAAATTGAAACAAAATAAAAAAACCTTAATCCCCAAAAAATAACTAAAGAAGCCGCAGTATTTTTATTCTGGATTTTGTAAATAAATTTTAAGTTTTAGATGAAAATCACGTTGAATTCAGGTGATTTTTACTTAGGTATTACGGTTGTAAAAGTGAAAAATAGTCATAATGACTGGTCGATTTTCCACCTATTGAAGTTTATTTAAATAGGCTTAAGCCAAAATCTAGGTGAAACGGTGTAAGAAAATTCCTCTTCAAAAATCGGTTTACTTTAATAATTTTTAAAAGAATTCAATTAATATTTCGTTACAAAATAACCTTAAGCAAATGAAACCAATTGTTCAAATTAGTTTAGACCTAACCAATATAGATGAAGCTCTGGAAACAGCTGCACTTGCAATGAGAGCAGGAGTAGATTGGCTGGAAGCAGGCACACCGTTAATCCTTGCTGAAGGTCTTCATGGGGTCAGAAAGCTCAGGGAAGCATTTCCTGGAGTTCCAATAGTTGCAGATCTTAAAACCATGGATGGTGGCTACCTCGAGGCTGAAATGATGGCCAAAGCAGGTGCCACGCATGTAGTGGTGATGGCAAGAGCCCATGAAGAAACCATAAAATGTGTTGTTCAGGCGGGTAAAGACCATGGTGTAAAAGTGATGGGGGACAATTTGGGTTGTCCTGACATGGTGGCCGGTGCCAAATTTCTTGAAGATCTAGGATGTGATTTCATCGTGCATCATATAGGATATGATGAGAGACGCGGAATAGCTGCCCAGGGCAAGAGAATGCCAAGTCCATTGGATCAATTGAGAGAAATTGTTGCAGCAGTTAATGTCCCAGTACAGGCTGTTGGAGGTTTAAGCCTTGAGCAAGCCATTTCTACACCAAAATACGGTGCTCCTCTTGTGGTTCTCGGAGCCCCACTGACCATTGATGCTGATGCTTTTAAAACTGCAGATGGCAATTTGGAAGCTTCATTAAGGAAAATTTGTGAGGCTATCCATGCTTATGGAGATATAAAAATATAACAATAAAAAAATCATAGCGAAATGAAAGCAGCAGCAGTAGTAAACTATGCGGAAGCCAAGGGATCCGTAGAAATAAGAGAAATTGAGCAACCAGAGATAGGTGAAGGAGAAGTATTATTAGAGGTGGCAAATGTCGGTGTTTGTGGGAGTGATTTGCACCAATGGACTTCTGATCACAGTTGGCCGGTAAATTACCCCGTTGTGTTAGGGCATGAATTTGGAGGGAAGATTATAGAAGTTGGACCAAGAGTAGAAGGTTGGAAAGTCGGTGACAGGGTAGTGAGTGAAACGGCTGCAGTGATAGATCCATTGAATCCTATGAGTCGTATAGGACTTTATAATTTGGATCCTACTAGGAAAGGCTTTGGATATGGAGTCAATGGAGCCATGACCAAATATGTAAAAGTCCCTGCGCGTTGCCTACACACCGTTCCTGAGCAAGTTCCATTTGAGGAAGCTTGTCTGACGGAACCTTGTTGTGTGGCTTATAGTGCAGTGGTAGTCAATTCCAACATCAAACCTGGTGATAGAGTTTTGGTAATTGGACCAGGAACCATAGGTGTATTGTGTGCCGTAATGGCAAAGATTAATGGCGCAGAAGTAGCTGTAGTAGGGCTGGAAGCAGATAGAGGTAGATTGGAAATTGCCAAAAGTTATGGCTGTGAAGCGATCATTGGTGATGCGACAGAGTGGGCCAAAGAAAGAGATGGGTTAGGTGCAGATTTGATTATTGATGCTGCTGGAGCAAGTGCCACGCTTAAAATCGCCATGAGTTTGGTAAGGCCTAATGGACAAATAACCAAAGTAGGTTGGGGACCTCAACCATGTAATTTTTCTTTGGATCCGATTGTACAAAAAAATGTACGTCTACAGGGTAGTTTCAGTCATAACTGGCCTATTTGGGAAAAAGTTATTGGCATGATGGGTTCAGGAATGTTAGATGTGAAGCCCATTATAGGTGGCGTTTGGCCTGTTACTTCTTGGTTAGAAGCGTTTGAGAAAATGCACCATGGAGAGGTGATTAAAAGTGTATTGAAACCAGTATAACCATGCGCCTAAAGGATAAAGTAATTATCGTTACTGGTAGTACTACCGGTATAGGTAAGGCCATTGCCCTCAGAAGTGCAAAAGAGGGAGCGAAATTAGTGATTCATGGCTTGGAAGAAAAATGGGGACAGGAAGTAGTTGAAGCAATAGGGGGCGAAAATGCAGTCCTTCATATTGAAGATTTGCAGCAAGATGGCTGTGCAGAGAGGCTTGTTGAACTTGCTGTAAGCACCTTTGGTAAATTGGATGCAGTGGTCAACAATGCTGCCTGGGTGGTTTCTTCTGATTTTCAGTCAGTGGACCGTCTATTTTTGGAAAAGGTACTTTCTATCAATACAATCGCTCCTTTGCTTTTAATAAAAGCGGCCTTAAAACAACTTGAAGCGAATAGGGGCAATGTTTTGAACATTGGTTCTGTTAATGCTTGGAGTGGAGAGCCTAACTTGTTGGCCTATAGTATTTCTAAAGGTGGACTAATGACCATGACCAGAAATCTTGGGGACAGCCTTTTCCGTGACAATGGGGTAAGAATTAATCAGATTAACCCAGGATGGGTGTTGACTGAAACAGAAAAGCAACGTAAAAAAGAGCATGGACTTTCAGACAAATGGTTTGAAGACCTGCCTAAAATGTATGCGCCTGCAGGAAGAATTATTGCGCCTGAAGAAATTGCAGCAGCTGCCATTTTCTGGTTATCAGATGAGTCTGGCCCTGTTAGTGGACAGGTTATGGAATTGGAGCAGTATCCATTGATTGGAAGAAACGCTCCAAAAGACACGAGTACAATTAATTAATACAACTATTGAAATTATAAATATGCCTAAATTAGCAGCATTTCCTAAAGCATTTATGCAGGCACTCTGTAAGGATGGAACAATGAAACTGGAAGAGTGGATCCATTTGGCCTCTACTTTAGAGGTCGAGGGTTTGGAATGGTACGCAGGTTTTCTTGACATGGAAGATCAATCCAAATGGCTAACCTATAGAAAAATGGTGGAGGATACGGGTAAAATTATCCCTATGATGTGTTGTTCTCCAGATTTCACGCATCCTGACAAGGCTTTTCGTGATAAAGAAATCGCCAAGCAGAAGCATTGGATAGACATGACGCATACCCTTGGTGGTACTTATTGTAGGGTTTTATCTGGTCAGAAAAGGCCTGAATTGACTTTGGACGAAGGGGTAAAACTTGCGGCCGACTCAATCATGGCTTGTATACCTTATGCTGAAGAAAGAGGCATTACCTTGATTCTCGAAAATCATTATAAGGATGACTTCTGGGAATATCCTGAATTTGCACAGCAAATGGATGTTTTTTGTAAATTGGTAAACAGCATTGACCATCCAAATTTCGGTGTCAATTATGATCCTAGCAACACTTTTCTAGCAGGAGAAGATCCTATTGAATTGTTGAAGCGCGTTTCTGACAGAGTGGTTACCATGCACGCAAGTGACAGGTACTTGAAATCAGGAACCATAGAAGACCTAAGAAAAGAAGAAGGTGGAGCCGTAGGCTATGCCAAAAGGTTGAGTCATGGAGAAATTGGTAAAGGATTGAATGATTATGATGCGATCTTTACGGAATTGAAAAGAGTTGGTTTCGACAGCTGGATCAGTATAGAAGATGGAGTAGACGGAATGGATCAATTGGAGAGAAGTGTGACATTTCTTCAGAAAAAGATTGCTATTTACTGGCCGTAATAAATATTTTAGTATACAAATTCGTGCAAATGATGAATTTGCATGGATTTTAAACCTTTTGTGATTTGGAAGCAAGATTATTATTGAATGCACAATGTGTTTTAGCTGAAAGTCCAACCTGGCTGGCAGATCAGGGATGTTACTTATGGGTAGATATAGAAAAGGGGCATTTATACCAATTGAAACCGGAAGTAAGTGGGGTAAAGAAATGGTCTTTTCCGCATAGGCTTACTTTAGTTGTACCTGATTGTAAGGGGAAGCTTGTTCTAGCTTTGGATGCAAAACTTGCCCTTTTTGACCCAAAAACGGAGAAATTTGACTGGCTTTGTGACATTGAGAAAGACAAACCTGAAAACCGTTGTAATGACGGAGCCTGTGACAGTGAAGGAAGACTTTGGGTGGGTACCATGAGTACTAAATTTACAGACCATGCAGGGGCACTCTATTGCGTAGAAAAGGACCTAACGGTTACTAAAAAAGTGGAGGATGTTTCGATTTCCAATGGGATTTGCTGGTCACTGGACAGTAAAACCATGTACTTTATAGACAGCCCTACCCGAGAAATCAAAGCCTATGATTACGACCTGACCACAGGAAATATCAGTTTTAAAAAAGTTGCTGTTAAAATTCCGGAATCCCTTGGGACACCTGATGGGATGTGTATGGATCAAAATGGGAAACTTTGGGTAGCCCACTATGGTGGCTTCGGTGTTTACCAGTGGGACCCTGAAACTGGCGAACAATTGGATAAAATTAATGTTCCTGCTCCAAATGTGACTTCCTGTGCTTTTGGAGGTAAAGAAATGAATGAGTTATTGATTACCACCGCACAAGAAAATATGACACCTGAAATGCTAGAAGAATACCCGTTAAGTGGAGGTGTTTTTACTTGTGACATGCCTGTAAAGGGTGCTGAAGTTTTCGGTGTAAGCATTTAAAGCCAAGACAAAATTTACTTAAGAAAACTAAAGTTATTCAGGGTTTATAATAAGTTACTTATAACGATGTTCAAGAGGTGCTTTCCACTTGAACATCTTTTTTTTCCTATGTACGCTGTTTATGTCAAGCTAAGTAAAATAGATATTTACTTATGCGTGTTCCAAAATTGATACAATAAAAACCATGGTTTAAATCTTTGCAAAAACGAAAACAATGGTGTTTTACTATTGTATAAGTATTTGCCTTAATTTATAAGGTAAGGTTTATAACTGATCCAACTCAATAGGCAATTTCCACCCTTCCCTGTACTCGTGACGGATGTATTGTTTAGCTGCTTGCAATGCTTTTGTTTCCATGAATTTACTTTCAAAAACGGGCCTGCCATTTCTCATGGAAAAATGTTTGCTCTCAATTACTTTCAATTCATCACCTGCAGTAATATTGGTAAACTGCATGGATGGACCGTCCCAATGCAGGGTTTTGTTAAGACTTTGCAGTCGAATAGCCAAAACACCTAGAAGTACCATTTCGTTAAACGGGCCAGCGTAAGCAAAGTTGGAAGTACTTTGAATCCTGGATTCGGGTGACTCCTTACATGCTCTTATCCAGTCTTGTTCATGAGGGCCATCCTTATAACCTTTGGCTTTAGGGATTCGTCGCAAGCGTGGGCTTACTTTTGGTTCTCTTCCCGATAACAATCTCCTGCCTACGCCTCCTGAACCACAAAACAGGGTGTCCTTGGTTCCCACAAATACACATCCGCCAAGTCTGTCTTCCATTAGGTCTATCCCTTCAGGTAATAAGTCTGGTCTATAGGGCAATAATCCACCATCATACCAATAAACATCTACCTCTGGGAGATTATAACCATTTATAGGTGACCTTGCAGGAAAATGAAACTTCACTTGCTCAGACTGTGGAGCACTTTCAGTATTAATGGGAGAGGAGTTGCCTTCGATCAGGTCTGGGTAGCCAAGGTTCAATGCAGCATAAACCGGATCCAATACGTGACAAGCCATATCTCCAAAAGCTCCGGTACCGAATTCCCACCAGCCACGCCAATTCCATGGTGTGTAGATTTCATGGTAAGGTCTATAGGCAGCTGGTCCTAAAAACAAATCCCAGTCTAAAGTTTCTGGAGGAGTCATGGCTTCCTTCGGTCTTTCCAGTCCCTGAGGCCAAATGGGGCGGTTTGTCCAGGTATGCACCTCTTTTACTTCGCCTATTTCCCCATTCTGAATCCATTCGATAACCTCTTTGGCATCTATTCCTGAATTCCCTTGGTTCCCCATTTGCGTAGCTACTGGATGAATTTTTGCCAATTGCGTAAGTAAGCGGGATTCGTAGATGGAATGCGTCAAAGGTTTTTGGCAATAAACATGCTTGTCCATTGTCAAGGCCGTAGCTGCCACCATTGCATGGGTATGGTCCGGAGTGGCAACCATCACTGCATCAATATCTTTTCCCATCTCATCAAACATTTCCCTCCAATCATAGTACTTTTTGGCGCGGGGAAAGTCCTCGAAACAAGGCTTTGAATAGGACCAATCTGTATCACAGAGTGCTACTATATTTTCTGATTTCATGGCATTCAAATTGGGCCTTCCTTTACCACCAATCCCAACACCAGCAATATTTAATTTGTCACTGGGCACCGTATGTCCCAACCCACTTACGACATGTGAAGGCACTATGTAGAAACCGGCAGCACCTGCTGTGGCTTGTTTTACGAACTTTCTTCTGCTATTGTCTTTCATAATGGAATACTTGGGTTATCGTTGGTTAACTGGGCTATTGGTAATGCATGGATGTTATTATCCCATTATTGTTGATAAAAAGAGGATAGTGCTTCCTGCTTTATGTTTTAGGTTTAATAACCTCGACACAGGAAACCCAGTGCTTTGGTTTTACTCCAGTAAAATGATCAATTTGATGGCGACAAGAAAAGCCACAAGCTACAATGGATGCGTTTTCTGATAATTTCTTAACCGAAGGAAATAAAATTTCATCTCCAATTTTTTCTGACAATGCATAATGTTCCTTTTCATAACCAAAAGATCCAGCCATACCACAACAGCCGGATGGGATTTCATCAAATTCTTCAGCATTGGCTAATGTTTGCTTCATTGCCTGTGTGCCGTAAAGTGCTTTTTGATGGCAATGACCATGAACATGTAATTTTCCTTTTTTGGCTTGTAATTTTTCATTCAAGGAGCCATTTGTCATCTCTTGATGTAAAAAAACATCGATCATGAATACATTTTTTTTCAGCTTCTCTGCCAACCCTTCATCAGGTAATAAATCTGGAAAGTCATCATTCAAGGCCGAGGCGCAACTGGGCTCACATACCACTACTTTCAGCCCATTGTCTATGAATTTAACCAATTCTTTGATGGTCACATAACCAGCTTCCTTTGCCTCTCTTAAAAATCCGTGAGAGATTTTAGGGCGCTGACAGCAGCCTACATTGGCCAAAATCACTTCATATCCGCAGTCATTTAATAACTTTACAGCATCTTTTCCAATTTCAGGTTCGTGGTAATTCAAATAGGTATCTGCAAAAAGCACCACTTTTTTATCAGCCTTTAATAAATAGATCTCATTTTCATTGAACCATTTATAAAAAGGTATTTTGGCATATTCAGGAAGTGTTCGCCGTTTATCAAAACCTGCAATTTTTTCTAGTCCTGATTTGAATAGTGAAGTGGATTGTATTTTATTAATGGTTGAGGAAAGTGAACCAGCAAAGCGCTTGGCCATTTTTGGCGCATCGCGGATCATTTTATCCCTTATTGTAGGCCCATGTTTGTCAAAAAACAATTGTTGTACCTCGCTTTTCATTTTAGCCATGTCCACATTGCTTGGACACTCAGATTTACATGCTTTGCAACTTAAACAAAGGCTTAAAGTTTCTTGAAGCCTTTCGCTTGTTAAACCTTCTTCTCCCAATTGACCAGACATGGCCATTCTCAAGGCGTTAGCTCTGCCTCGGGTAGAATGTTCCTCGTCTCTTGTTGCTTTGAAACTTGGGCACATGGTACCCCCCAGCAACTTCCGACATTCACCAACCCCAGTGCACATATGCACTGATTCTTGAAAGCTTTGTTCTGTCTTGTATAGAAACTCAGTTTTTACAGTTTTGTCGGTATAATTCGCCCCATAGCGAAGATTTTCGGAGATCGTTTGGTTGGCTATTATTTTCCCAGGATTCATCAGGTTTTCTGGGTCGAATAATTTCTTTATTTGTATAAATGCCTGGTAAAGTTCCTGCCCAAAAAACCTTTCGTTAAAAGAGCTCCTTACGAGCCCGTCACCGTGTTCACCACTCCATGAGCCTCCGTACTCCATAACAAGATTAAAAGTGTCCTCGGCGATATCCTCTAGTCTCTTGATGTCTACCTGTTGCCTGAGATCAAGTATTGGCCTCACATGGATAACACCTACACTTACATGGGCATACATGGCGACCTCGGTGTTGTGTTTTTTACAAATTTGTAGGGTTCTGTCAATATAATCTTTTAGGTATTGGGTTGGGATGCCCGCATCCTCTATAAATGGTAGGGGTTTCTTTTTGCCTTTTATACCCAGCATTAGTCCTAATCCCTTTTTTCTTACTACCCATACATCTTCGTATTCAGGTCCCTGAGGGAAAAGGGGATAGGCATATCCCAAACCTTTTTCTTGGAGATCTTTGACCATTGCCATGGGCCTGTTCATAACTTCCTCCAAAGTATCCCCATAAAATTCTACAATTAGAATGGCTTCAGGATTTCCGCTGATAAAGTGGCAATGACGTTGAGTGGTTAGGTTTTCCCGGCTTAGGTCCACTACAATTTTATCCAATATCTCTACTGCTGAAGGCATAAATTCCAGTATGGGTGTGATTGCACCTACTGCATCAAGCAAGGCATCAAAGTGAACGACGCATACTGATTTAAATTTTGGCAGTGGAGCAAGATTGAGTTTTAATTCAAGCGTGGTTGCCAAAGTGCCTTCACTTCCTGTGATTAATTTGGACAGGTTCCAATGGTCTCCATGGATAAATTCATCCAGGTTATAGCCACCTACTCTTCGCATTACCTTCGGGAATTTGGCTTCAATTAATTCCTTGTTTTTCTCAATGATTGCTGTGAAAGAATGGTAAATTTCTCCTTCTCGATCTTCTTGTTTGGCTACTGCTTTAAATTCTTCCTGCGTTTTGTTCTTCAGGTGAAGTAGGGTGCCATCAGCCAAAAGCACTCTTGCTTCTAGGATATGATCTACGGTTTTGCCGTAAATTATACTCTTTGTTCCTGAAGAATTATTACCTACCATACCTCCTACATTTGCTCTGCTTGAGGTTGCGGGATCTATAGGAAAATGGAGTCCTAGAGGTGCTAGTTCATCGTTAAGAACATCACGGACCTTGCCAGGTTGAACCCTTACCCAATTTTCTTCTTGGTTAATTTCAAGGGTTTGGTTCATGTATTTAGAAAAATCAAGTACAATAGATTCTCCTACTGTCTGCCCGGCCAAGCTTGTGCCTCCTCCCCGAGGTAGGATGGAAATTTTGTTTTTTCTTGCCCAGGATATGGCCTTTTGAACATCTGATTCATCCATTGGGAGGACCACGGCCATGGGCTTGATTTGATAAATGCTAGCATCTGTAGCATACATTGCTAAAGAATATGCGTCATTTAAAACATCTCCTTTTATTAAGGAAGTAAGGTCAATTGTGTTTTCAACAGAACTTTTGAGTAGCATGGGTGAAGTGTGTTTATCGTCAATCAAGTCAAATATATTATTTTTTACCGAAACAGAACAACAACAATTATTTAATTACCAAATGCCATACCTTTTGACATAAAAATTGTTTGAAGTTGATAAGACATATCGTATTTTACGCATTATTCATTATTCTATAGGACCGATAGGTCTCAAACAAGTTATATACTATGGATCAAAATAATAAAAATCGCCGATCATTTTTAAAATCTACTGGAACAGCAATTGTAGCCGGTTCGGTATTGCCATTTGGTTTCAATATCAGAGAAGGCTTTGCCGGTCAAAGAGCCAAACTTAAAGTAGGCCTCATTGGATGTGGTGGAAGAGGAACTGGAGCAGCTGCACAAGCCCTAAAAGCTGATAAGGATGCAGAACTGACTGCGATGGGGGACATTTTCGCAGATTATCTCGAAGAGTCTTACCAATCGCTTAAGAAAATTAGCCCTGAACAAGTAAAGGTTGATGAGGCACACAAGTTTGTTGGCTTTGATGCTATTCAGCAAGTGCTTGACTCCGGTGTTGATGTTGTCATTTTAACAACTCCTCCTGCTTTCAGACCTTCACATTTTAAAGCTGCCGTTGAAGCTGGTAAGCATGTCTTTTGTGAAAAACCAGTGGCGGTAGATGCTCCGGGTATAAGGAGCGTTTTAGAATCTGCCAGATTGGCCAAAGAAAAAGGGCTATCAGTGGTTTCAGGATTTACCTATAGGTTTGATATGCCAAAAAGAGCCTTATTTGAGCGTATCAATAACGGAGAAATTGGAGACATTACCAGTGTTTTCACTATCAGAAATGGGGGAGGGTTGTGGTACAAAGAGCGGCAAGAGAGTTGGAGCGAGATGGAATACCAACTGAGAAACTGGTACTATTATGATTGGTTATCAGGAGATTATATTGTAGAGATGATGGTCCATAGCCTTGACCTTATGTCTTGGGCATTGGGAGATCGTGTACCAATAAGTGTTACAGGTACCGGTGGAAGACAAGCAAGAACCGAAGAAAAATGGGGCAATATTTATGACCATTTTGCTATAGAGTACCAATATGAGAACAATATCAAAGGCGTGCATTTTAGCAGGCAGCAAAAAGGTTGCTCGAATACCAACAGAGCAGATTTCACAGGAACTGAAGGATTTGCAACTATAGATTCCGGTAAAAGAACTCATGCCACAATGGGTGAAACACGATGGGATTATGAAGGTGAATCCAACAACCCCTATGACACACAACACGAGGAATTGTTTGCTTCCATTAGGGCAGGACAACCAATGAATCAAGGGGAATTGATGGCAAATAGTACCATGCTGGCAATAATAGGTAGAATGGTAGGCTACAGTGGACAAACTATAACTTGGGAAGAAGCGATGAAAAGTGAAGTGAAGTTGGGGCCGGATGCAGCAGACTATCGTTGGGATTTGGTGGTAGATGTACCACAGGTGGCCATTCCAGGTATTACTAAAGTGGTATAAAAACTTAATATTTTAAAAGAATTAATATGAAGACAATGTATAAGTTTTTAACTGTTTTTCTCCTTTTAGGACTATTCTCAGAGGCTGTAGAGGCGCAAGAAAAACTCTTTAAATTTGGGATTGAGCAGGACTTAAGTGCTTTGGTTCAAGGTAAAAAAAGCAAAGGCAAACCAATTAATTGGATTGATGTGAACACGGGTAAGGATACTTGGAGTTTTGATGGAGATGAATTGGTTTGTGAAGGATTACCTATAGGAGTTATTCGCTCTGAAAATCAATATGAAAATTTTATCATGTACGTGGAATGGAAACACCTGTCAGATGGCGGTAACTCTGGAACCTTTGTTTGGTCAGACGCTACTCCAGGACCAAATGACCTACCCAATGGATTGGAAGTTCAGATGCTTGAATTAGACTGGGTAAATCAGCATAAAAATGACAAAGGCGAGTTGCCTCCAATAGCTTATGTTCATGGCGAATTATTTGGTGTCGGTGGTGTAGAAACGGTACCGGACACGCCAAGAGGAACACGTAGTAAATCCATAGAAAACCGTTGTTTAGGGAAAGGTCAGTGGAATACCTATGTGGTCGTATGTGTGGATGGTGTAGTTAAACTTTCTGTTAACGGTAAATTTGTAAATGGTATCAGTAAGGCCACTCAAAAAAAGGGCTATATCTGTCTTGAATCTGAGGGAGCCCCGATTCATTTCCGTAACCTAACTGTAACAGAATTGCCACCTGGAGTTACCTCTCCTGAACAAATCGCTCCTTTATTGCCCAACCCTTAATTGTTATAACAAATGGTAAATGATTTATCAAAAGTTCATGAACTGCTGTCCAATCTTTTTGAATGGCCAAAAAGTGAAAAAGATTGGGAGCAATATCGATTGTCAGATGATCAGATAGCATTTTTCCATACCAATGGCTATTTACCTAATATCAAATTATTGGAGCATTGGCAGGTAGCTCAGCTTAATGAAGAGCTTGAAAGTTTAACTGATCCGGATCAGCCTGGAATGGAATTGTTTTACGATTTTGCATCCAATGAATCTTCAAATCCTGACACCGTGCTTTTTCACTCCCTGGGACATTGGCGCATTAAGGAAGGTTTCCACGATATTTTGTGGAACCCTGCATTCGTCATGGCGGCCAGCCAGTTACTAGGGGATAATTCAGTACGCTTCTGGCATGACCAGTTGTTTTGCAAACCTGCCAAGCATGGTGGGGTTGTGGCCTGGCACCAGGATTATTCCTATTGGACCAGATCAGTACCTATGCAGCATTTGACCTGCTGGGTAGGCTTAGATGATGTGGATGTTGAGAATGGCTGTCTTTATTATGTTCCTAAAAGCCACCAATGGGGTTTGCTAGACAAACCTGAACTGGCGGGAGATATGGAAGGATTAATGGAATACCTTACAGATGACCAAAAAAAGGAATTTAAACCAGTTCCCATAGAGATGGAAAGAGGCTATGGCGCTTTCCATCATCCGCTTATGGTTCATGGATCGTACGAAAACAAATCAGAAAGATCTAGAAGAGCTTTTGTATTGAATGTTTTTGTAGATGGAACAAAATCAAACACTGACCAAGAATTGTTGAAAGGTGTTCCGGTTTTTGCTCCTGGTGAGAAACTAGAAGGTCAGTTTTTCCCAATGTTACTAAATAGGCAAAAGCTTGCGTAAAATCTTGTTATTCATGAAAGAGAAGAAAAGTAATAGGAATAAATTATGGTTCGGGCTTTCTGCTATTGTCATTCTCTTAGCCATTTGGGCAACACTTGGTATTTGGGGAGATGCTCCTAAACAAGTGCCTGGTATTGAGGTTCCTGAAGGCTTCGTAATAGAGGAAGCGGTTAAGCCTGGCCTTGTTAAATATCCAATGTTTGCGGTGTTTGACGATAAGGGCGGGCTGTTTGTGATGGAGTCCAGTGGGCATACTGAAGGAACAGAGGAAATATTGGATGAACCGGATTTTCAAATTTTGTTATTGACAGATTTGGATGCCGATGGAATTTTTGATCATAAAACCGTTTACGTTGACAAAATACCATTTCCTATGGGTGGTGCCTATGTAAATGGAAGTCTAATTGTAACAGCTTCTCCGGATTTGATAAAATTCACAGACCATGATGGAGATGGTGTGGCTGAAGAAAAAGAAGTATTAATCACAGGTTGGACTTTGAATCACAATGCAGCCATTTTAAGTGGACCATTTATGGGGCCTGACGGCTATCTGTACATGGCAGATGCCAGGCGTGGTTTTGATATACAAAGCCAGGAATTTGTAAATTTTAAAGGTAATGGAGCCAGAATATGGCGTTGTTTACCCAACGGCTCACAATTACAAAGTTTTGCTGGAGGTGGTTTTGATAACTCCATTGAGTTGGTATTTACCTCTACAGGAGATGTACTGGGTACAATGACCTATTTTACAGATCCTCAGGGAGGTTATAGAGATGCACTTATGCATTGGGTAGAGGATGGTGTATATCCTAAGCCAAATCCTGTAATTGGTGAAGATAAATTGGTTCGAACGGGTGATTTGATGCCCGTTATGCATAAAATGGCAAGAGTTTCTCCTTCAGGCCTCATGCGCTATGTTGGAAATAACTGGGGAGAAACCTACCAAGGTAATTTATTTCATGCAGAATTCAATACTGGTAGAATTGTAAAGACGGTGCTTACTCCAAAAGGAGCTACTTATGAAGCCGAAAGCCAACATTTTATGACTTCTAGTTTGCCGGATTTTCACCCTACAGATGTACTTCAGGAGCCTGATGGTAATTTGTTGGTAGTTAATACTGGTGGCTGGTTTATATCTGGTTGTCCTTTAAGTAGGACTGCAAAGCCGGAGGTTTCAGGGGGGATATTCAGGATAAGGCAAACAAGTAAGAAGTCAGATGACGACGATCTTTGGGGAAATACTATTTCTTGGGACGGCCTTTCTGTACCAGAATTAGTGCGCTTATTGGAAGATCCACGCTGGAAGGTTTCTGAAAAGGCTGGAGAGTACCTTCTAAAGCAACCGCTTGTTGCGATTCCCTACTTGGTAGAACTATTGGAAACGCATCCAGATGAAAATATCAGGACTAAGGCTGTTTTCTTAATGTTCAGAACCCAGAATCCAAGAGCCTGGAATCAGGTAATCAAGGGATTAAAAGACAAAAGTGACCAAGTAAAAATAACTGCTGCAAGAGTATTGGGTATGGCCGAGGTTATTTCGGCTAAAGAGGAGTTGATCAGTTTATTGGAGAATCAAACAAATTTGGCTTTGGCAAGACAAGTAGCTGTCGCCCTCGGACAAATTGGAGACCCTCAAGCAACAAAACCTTTGATCAAATTATTGAATGAGCACCCTTCTGACAGATTTTTAGAGCATGTCGTTATTTTCGCTTTGATTCAAATGGAAAATGAAAAAATGCTATTGGAGGAAATTGAAGAGGAGGAATTTAATAAGGCAGCCTTGATTGCCCTTGATCAAAAGCAAAGTGGTTCACTGAATGAAGGGTCAATAAAGCCTTATCTCAGTGCTGCCGACAGTACAATAAGAGGTACGGCGCTTTGGGTGTTGAAAAACCACCCCGAATGGGAAAATGCCTTTACTACTTATTTGAAGTATTATTTTACCCAGGATAACGGTGATATAAATGAGCTTACTTCCATTTTACCTTCTTTTGTGAATGCAGATCCTGTTCAGGCTTTTCTTGCCGAAGAGTTAAGTGTCACCAATAAATCTGCTGAGGAAAAATTCCAAATTTTAAATTTATTGGAAGATAATCCTCCAAAAGAGATTTTACCAAAGCTTAAAAATAGTTTGTTGGCCTTGTTGGATAACCAAGATGAACGTATCCAGAAAGCGGTCATTAATTTGGCTGTACAGTTAAAGGCTGTTGACTTCCTTGATAAGTTTCGAATCATGTTGGTGGCCAACCAAGATAATCCCTCACTCAAATTATCAATTTATGAAGGTTTAGCCACCTTAGGTGAACCGATGGCTACAAAGGATTTTCAATGGATAGCCAATCAATTGCTTGTCAAAGGGCAACAACCGCTACACGGTGTAACGGTTAATATTCTGAGAAACTTAACCTTAGAATCGACCGAACTGTCTTGGCTACTTGACAATGTTTTCTCTGAGGCTCTAAATGCGGACATCCCCTACTTATTAGAATTATTTGAAGGGGTTACTGATGCCAATTTACTAAGTGCTTTAGAATCGAAATTATTGGAGCGAAAAGAGGTTTGGAACAATTTGTCTACGAGTCAATTGGCGAGCGTATTTGAAGGAAGTGCTACAGGAAAGGTTATTACAGATAGCCTTGAGATTAGACAAGGAGGACGTCTGGCGCAATTGGAAGAGATGGCCTCAGGTTTAGTAAAAGGTGATGTGGATAGGGGTAGAGCCATCTTCTATGGTAAAGGGGCTTGTAGTACCTGTCATGCAGTAGCGGGAAAAGGCCAGACATTTGGACCTGACCTTACCAATATCGGAGAGATTCGGTCTAAACACGATATTTTAGAAGCCATGCTTTTCCCTGGAGCAAGTTTTGCACGGGAATATGAAACGGTCTCTTTACAAACCAAGTCTCAGAATTATATGGGAATTGTCAAAAAATATGAAAATGGTAGGTATGAACTGGCTATAGGGCCAGGAAGTACGGTACAGGTAGAAGAACAGAACATTGTTACTTTAAAAGAGGCCAATCAATCCATGATGCCTGCCGGTTTACTTTCAAACCTAGACAATCAGGAAGTCAGTGATTTAATGCACTATCTTCAGTCATTACCTGACGGGATTTATACCAGAGATAAATAATTTAATTAATTTGAACCAATGAAAAATGCAATTATGCTTAGAAAGTCAGGTTTCTGTTTAGTATTGTTTTTCGGCCTCAGTATGGCAAGTTTTTCTGCTATTGCCCAAAGTTTCCCTATAGAATTGCCGGAAACCTGGAAAAAGGGAGAGGCAATTGAGTTATTTAATGGTGAAAATCTTGACTACTGGTACACTTTTATCAGAGACAGGGGAAGAGATGAAGATCCTAAAAATGTTTTTCAAGTAGCTGATGGTTTATTAACAATAAGTGGAGAAGAATGGGGGTGCATTACAACCAACAATCCTTATGACAATTACATTTTAAAAACCTCTTTTCGCTGGGAAGGGGAGACCTATGGTGACCGTAAAGAAAAGGCCAGAGATAGTGGTCTTTTAATACACTCTAAAGGTGAAGATGGTGGATACAGTGGCATTTGGATGCATGGCATAGAAGTACAGATCATCGAAGGTGGAACAGGTGATTTCTTGGCGGTAGGAGATGGCACTGAAACTTTCGGATTAAGTGCTCCCGTAGCTAAAGAATTACAGGGAAGTTCGCATCTTTATGAACCAGGAGGAGATCTTGTACGAATTAATAAGGGAAGGATTAACTGGTATGGAAGGTCTCCTAAATGGACGGATACAATAAACTTCAGGGGAAAGAAAGAAGTAGAGAAAAAAGTAGGAAAGTGGAATGAGCTAGAAGTTCAGACTTGGGAAGGCAATATAGCTGTCTTTTTGAATGGTAAGCTGGTCAATTTTGCTACGGATGTAAAACCTGAATTTGGAAGAATTCAAGTACAGTCTGAAGGAGCTACCATAGAATTTAAAGAAATAACACTTTATCCATTGATTAAATAATTTGATCAGCAATCGAACACTTAAAAGTTAATTTTAATCACATAAAAAATAAACCATGACCCAAAAATCAATAAAAGTATTAGTAGTAGGATGTGGCAATATGGGGGCCTCCCATGCACTGGCGTATCATCAGTTGGATGGCTATGAAATCGTAGGCCTTGTATCTGGAGGTAAAACCAAGGAATTATTAAATGAAAAACTCGGAGGTGGCTATCCGCTTTATGATGACTTTTATAAAGCCATGGATGCCACCAAACCCGATGCTGTAAGTATATCTACTTACCCTGATACGCATGAAACCTTTGCTATTGAAGCGATTGAGAGGGGCTGTCATATATTCGTAGAAAAACCCCTTGCAGACACTGTGGAAGGAGCAAGAAGAGTGGTTAACGCTGCTGCCAAACACAATAAAAAACTTGTTGTAGGTTATATTTTAAGACATCACCCTTCTTGGGAGAATTTCATCTCTATTAGCCATAAATTAGGCAAACCGTTGGTCATGCGAATGAACCTTAACCAACAAAGCGAAGGTAAGATGTGGACCCTTCATAGAAACCTGATGAAGAGCCTTAGTCCAATAGTGGATTGTGGTGTTCATTATATTGATGTGATGTGCCAGATGACACGTTCCAAGCCGGTACAAGTATATGCAATAGGAGCAAGGCTTACTGAAGAGATTCCAGAAGGCAATTATAACTATGGAAATCTCCAGATTAGGTTTGAAGATGGTTCAGTTGGATGGTATGAAGCAGGTTGGGGACCTATGGTCAGCGAGACTGCGTTTTTCATAAAAGACGTATTTGGTCCAAATGGCTCAGTGTCCATAGTTGCTAAAGAGGCTGGTGGATCAGGGAAATCTGACAGTATAGAAGCCCATACCAAAACAGAGTCCCTTTTGTACCATAGATCTGAACTAGATGAAAATGAGAAATTCGCTCATGAAGACGAATGGATTGACCTTACAGACGAACCAGATCACAATGGATTGTGTAAGCGTGAACAAGAATATTTTCTGAAGGCTATTCAGGAAGATATTGATTTGACTGACCATATGGAAGATTCAGTCAATAGTTTAAGGATAGCTTTTGCTTGTGACGAATCTGTCAGAACCGGAAAAGTTGTACATTTATAAAATCAATCAACTGAGTAAAGGCTGGCTAATATATGGCCAGCCTTTTTATCCCTTAATATATCAATATGTCGAGTGAATTTGATCCTAAAAAATTTCCTGTAGGAATAATTGGTTTGGGAATGATGGGTAGTAGTATTGCTGTTTGCATGCTGATAGCCGGACATCCAGTGACAGGTGTGGAGTTGGTGGAAGGTGCACTCGAGGGGGCACGACTTCGGATTAATAGTCATTTCAAATTGGCTGATGAAAAAGGGCTTTTAAATGGTACACCTGAAGATTACCTTAAAAACCTTCACATATCGGCTGACCTGGCCAACCTTAAGGATTGCCAATTAGTGATTGAGTCCATAAAAGAAGATATAAATATAAAAGGGGAAGTTTTCAAGGCGGTGGATAAAATTGTGTCCAAGGATGCTTATATCACGAGTAATACCTCTGCTATTCCTATAACTGATTTACAGGTTTTTGTTAGTCATCCGGAAAGATTTTTTGGATTGCACTGGATGGAACCGGCTTTTACCACCCGATTTTTAGAAGTTATTTGTGGAGAAAAAAGTGATTTGGATAAAGCACAATTTCTTTATGGCCTTGGAGAATTGTGGCAAAAAGAAACGGTTTTATTAAAGAAAGATATTCCTGGATTTATAGCCAATAGGCTTATGTATGCCATGTATCGTGAGGCCATGCACTTGGTAGATGGGGAGTACGCATCAGTTGAAGATGTAGATAGAGCTTGTCGCAATGTGGCAGGTTATTTTATCCCAATGATGGGAGTGTTTCGTTGGATGGATTTCACCGGAATAGCCTCTTATAGGAAAGTAATGAAAGACCTTTTTCCGACATTGGATAATTCGGAAGCACCAGGGAAACTTATCAATAAGATAGTAGATGAAGGAGGTACAGGTATATTTAATGGAAAAGGTTTTTATGAATATACAGAAGAAGAAAAAGAGGTTTGGCAAAAACTGTACAGTGACTTCTCCTTTGAAATCAGAGACCTTACCTTAAAGTACCCCGCGGATATTGTTCAACAAAAGTTGAAAGAAAAGAAAGAGGAAAAAAAAAATAGGTAGTAGATCGTTTGCCGTTATCAATGTAGAGTAGCCTGTATTTTAATCAAAATAATGAGTGGATAGTTCTACGAAAATATTACCAGGTTTGACTTCTGATGCCTAAAGGGTTTTGTGAATTTTTTCACAATCCACAGGATCCTATAGTAAATTCGTTGCAAACGATTCTAGAAGGGCAACAAAGACCATGGTCTCTAACCGATTCATCTATCTTATTCAAGAAATTAGATGGGGATCATTTTTCTAATGGTGCAACATATAGAGATACCTGATGTCCTTTTTCAAGGCTGATTTCAATTCCATCAACAAGTTCTTCACCACGATAAGTCTGCGTAGTTTCACCTTTTGAAAAGGAGACCTTGTACTTTTGCCCTTTAACGACCGTAAACCACTCAGGTAGTTGATTTATTCTGGGATAATCCATTGGCAATTTGAAGATGGTTTGGTGCCTTGGACGATCAAATTGAATTTTACCTTCCCAATCTGAATCACTCACCATGCTTATTAAAATTCCTTTGTCCATAGGAATTGCGCCAAGGTAAAGTTGCTCATTCCAGGGAGAAGCTGTTACACCCTGACTTTTCCATAAGGAATACATAATGCTAGTACGCGCAAAATTTCCATCCCCATGCCAACCTTCAATTATGCCTGTGTTTCTATATTCTTCCGTACCTTTTCTGTAGGATGAATCTTGAAGGGACCACATGTGCTGAGTCTGACTGTCTATCCAATCCTTTGTTCCATCCAAGGGTTCTCTATTGTATAAATTTAGCGCACTTTCAATCGCATCCGCATACCCATCGGCACTTCCGTCTTCCCAATCATAAAGGGTATACTTGTTAAGATTACCCATTGCCTTAAGGACGGCATTTTGATAGGGCAGATAATTGTCTTGCAGAAAAACGCTGTAATAAGCATTGTAGGTATAGCCATAGGTATCTGCAATTTTCTCGTCTAGGATTTCCCCTGTTTGAGGGTTGATTTGGTTGTAAAATAGTCCATCTTCATTGATGCCAACTTCCAGTATTCTATCCAACATTCTGTAAATGGGTATCTTATAGGCAGCACTTTTCTCGGGGTCACTATTGGCAGCTGCAACATAGAGTTCACACAATCCAGAAACTATTTCACAACCATGATCTCTTAATCTAAGGACCTCAAAATCATCTGTTGGATGATGCTCTCCTAGTAGGTAATAGTCTCCCAATCGTTTGGCCCAATCCAGGTATTTTTTATCTCCTGTCATCCAATATACCCTGGACAACGCCTGCAGTAGCTCACCATTAACTTCTACATTCAAGGAAGGGATGGTGCCATAAGGTGTTTCATAAGAGGCGTTTTTCCAAATGTCGTCAAGCAAGTCTATCATTCGCTCTGACCAAGGGGTATGCCCTATATACTCCGTTAGAGGCAAAAGTCCATCTTTGATATATTCCGAAGCACCAAAAATGATTTCATTTTTATCTAGCTCCTTATTTTCAAAATCTTTTTTGGTAAAAGAATAAGTGTCTGGAAGCCTGTCAAGTCTGGAAGTTAGTTTAATCTCCGTTTGAAGGATTTCCGACATTTTTCCCTCATAAAGTGCTTTGTCTAAAATAGAGGAGGCCAGTACCATGAATGGATAGTTGTCTGCTGCTGCATCTTTGGCGTTCCAAATGTCTTTGCTTTCCTTGAGATTCCTCGGAATCAATCCAGTTTCTTTGTCCGCATACGGTAGCCAAGCATGTACAAAATACATGCTTCTTCGGTATCCTTCGTGGGCAAGATAGCCATTTTCGAGGGCTGCTTTTTGATCTGCTTCATCTGCTATGGGCGCTGGTTGTTGGCAAGAGCTCAAAAAGAAAGTTGAAGCTATTAATAGGAAACTAATAATCTGGAAGATTTGGGTTTTTAATTGATTTTGCATTAATTTTTTTTTAATTATTCTAACACTATTCCCTCATTAAAGATGGCCTTTATTAGCTGATGGGGTTGAGACTTACTTAGGTAGTAAATGCCAGAATTTTCATCTTGGTAATTTTCAACAAATAAACTGTTTTTCAGCCCTTGAAACTTTACAATTACTTTATAAGCAGGTTGATTTTCTATGACTACTTCTTCTTCTACCTTTATGGCAGCATGAATATAATTAGGAATTATTAGTTGTCTCTCAATATTTCCGCTTTTTGTTGTAATTATTTGATTTTGGACTGATACGTCGAAAAACCCTAGATTGGTTTCAAATCCCAAAGAAAAGGGAAGCTGTTTCAATACCCCATAAAACTGGTAAATATCGTAAAGCCCAGGGTTACCAGGAATGGATAGTTGTTGTTCTCCTTGAAGGGAATTATTCGCTATTAGGGTAATGGTATCTCCATATTGGATTTGAACTTTAGTGTCATAAATTTCAAATTGCCTTAATATTGGAAATTGAGCATTTTCATCTAGTAAGAGTTCATAGGATAGCTTTTCAATGCCATTGAATGTAATACCACCAGTTGCGCTTTGGGTATTCTCCAAAGCAATTTTCTCTTGTTCACGAAATTCCGTAACGGTGGTGACTAAAAACGCTTCGAAATCATCGCTGACAGAAGCAGTGGTAGGTAGGTCGTTTTTAGAAAAAAGCAACAAGACAGCTTCTTTTAACGCTAAAGTATCACTGTCTTCATCAAAGGATTTGAAGATATTGGTAAACATTCCGTTCATGGCATTTACCTGATCCATACTTATGGATGGCTTACCTATTTTTCCTTTAGAATTAGGGGAGATGGTATTTCGTATGACCAACTTTTTGGGCTTGGATTCCTCTATTATTTCTTCAATTTGAAACTGCCAAATTGGGTAGGATCTCAATTTTATGGCTAGATCTTCTTTCCATGAAGGAGGAGTATCAACCGAGTTGCTAATTGCCTTTTCCAATGTTTCCATTCCAAGATTCATCCCATTGAAAGCATTGTTAAAAAGTGCCACCTTTATAGGCTTGGGCTTTGGATCTATAGCTATGGAACTACTGGTCAATTTTGATTTTAATTTTAAGCGATTCAGGTCTAAGGAGCCTAAATTAAAGGGGAAATTGTCGTAAAATGATTTAAAATTTAAATCAGTCGGCTGCAGTTCATATTTATTTATCTCCAAACCAATTGAGGGCTCACCTTCAACATTAAAAACGGAGAATAAAGGATTTTTCTCATCCCCTTCATTTGCTACATAAGTTCCAGGATTCCCGTCATATTGGGGGATTGAAAATTCAAAACCCTGATTTCCTGAGCTTGACGATGCTATGCCTGAGCCTCTTAAAACTGCGCTGTTCTTTTCAAAACTTATTTCACCAGAAACCACTTCCATTTCGCCAGTTGGAGTAAATAATTTCCCTTTCAGATTGTTAATTTTTGGTTTTGGGATTTTCTGGTCGACAATGTTTAAGTGCAATGTGATTTTATTACCGTCTATATTGGCAAATGAAATGCTGCCTTTCAAAGAAACGATATTTGCCTGGGTATCATAATAAAAATCAGAGGCTGATATAGCATTTGTGAAATTAGTAGGTTTCAACTCTGGCAGGCAAGGTGTTGAATAAAATTTTGCCCTATCTATATTTCCCTGCCATTTATCTGTTGAATTCAAACCTTTTTTTAGGACCAATTCATTCCATTGAATGATTGGCGTGTTTTGAGTAGTTAAAATATCAGGCAGTAAGCAATAAATCCGTTCTTTCCCTTCAGGGAAAACCATGATATAAGGCAATGGAATTTGATGAATACCATCGGTGGACTGAATCTCCAAATAACTTTGATTTATTGCTGAAGGATCAAGTTTTAGATCGGGACAAGGTTGCGCATGGGATTGAAATGAAATTAGCAAACCTAATATTCCAACTAAAGTCACATTAAAAATAGCTTTGCCTATCATAATTTATATGGATTTGGACCAAATGCTGATTTAGATATAATTTAGTAAAATTATGGGTTAAAAAAAGCCAGTTTACCATAAAACCAATGAAGAGTCGGTAAATTTTTTCTTAATGCGTTTTGATATTTCGAAAAGAAAATGGAAGGTAGGGGGCTGAGACTAAGTATCTGAATAAGATTCGTCTGGGGAGATGTTGGTTTAATTCGGCAATACAAAAAGGGAGATTAGCCCTTACTATTCTCCCTTTTCCTTTCTGGACGAAGACAAAATCAGTCCTTAACCTTCTTTAAACCCGTATTATTATTCAATAGGATTTCCTGACTTTTCTCAGGAAGTGTTGCAATCACGAGAAAATCAGGCTGTTTGGAGATTGAAGCTAAGTGTCAAGACAAGATTTAACCTACGAATAATCCGGTATAGAAATTAGGACATCTCTGCGTTACAAAAAAAATCACATAGCCACAGCTATGCTCCATTTTTTGCGCCTTGACCTAACCAAATTTCTATTGCCGCCTTATCCGTTATTAAAACGTTGACTCGACACTGGTGTCAAGACAAGATTTAACCTACGAATAATCCGGGGTAGCTTTTGGGCTATCACTTCGTTGTAAAAATATTTACCTAGCTAGCGCTTTGCTACGTTTTTTGCGCCAACATCTGCTGAAGCCTTATCTGTCATTAAATCGTTGACCTGACACTGCCACCGCTATATGAAATCGATAACAGCAACATTTGGCTGATTTTAAAGTAATTTCGCAAGTAATAGATTGTCTATCACATATTTCGGGTTAAACTTTCTAAGAAATTATCTATTTGTTGAATAAATATTTGACTTTCCTCTTTTTCAGTATGGATAAAGCCATTGTCTTCTAAAGAACCCAATACCTGATCCCTTTCTTTTTCGTCGGCATATACCATGTTTCTAAAAGGGTTGTCATAGTCTTTTTTTCTACTTGAATAAATATTTTCAGACATCAATTGGCGAAAGGATTTTGATTCTTCCAACATTTCCTCAAGTTGCCCAATGTTAAATGCTATAGGTGCTATTCCCTGGTCTGCAAAGGCAATGGAAAAAGCATGTTTGGTTTTAGCTACTTCATACTCCTTTCCTAGTTTTTTGTAACGATCATGAAGTTCATTCCAACTATTTATCCCGCCCTCTTTTACATCTGCTATCAATTGATCCATGCTCAGTTTTGGAACCAATTGCCCCCCCACATTTATCCAAATATCAGGGGTAGGAAGATTGGACGTCAAATCTTTTAAAAAGCCCCTATCACTCAAATCTGCTTTGGAATAATATTCTGACAAGCAATAAACTGGATAATATTGAATGAGTTGCTTGAATAGGGTGTAAGCCTCGGCGACCTTTATCAATCTTATTTTCCTTTTGCTATTTTCCCAATCAGTAGCAAAAATGTCTAACTTTTTTACTATCGGGTCTTTTGAAGAAAGCAATTCTTTTCCTTTTTGCCTAATAGATTGGGTTGACTCCTCTTGTTCAGAAGGGAATTTTGTATAAAAAGCTTTGCCACAAAGCTCTTCCAATATTGTGACAGATTTCAATACTTCCATCATACTATCAGGGGCTAGAAAATCAAATTCCAATCGTTGAAATTTTTCAATTCTTTTATCTCGGGCTTTGTATTTCCAAGCGTTTCTAGACAAAGCATAAAGGTTGTATTGAAACCAATAAGCAGGCATGACGATCAGCTCATCATGGGTAACATCATTGCTCAGCAAAGAAAAGGGTATAGGGATATCCAACTCAGCCGGATAGTCACCTTTGGCCACAATGGTAAAGGTAGCCAAGCGGGAATTGTGTTTGAGACTCACACATAAGCCCGGCCAAAAGCCTCTTCCTGCAATGATTTCACCATCTGCTCCTCTGGAGTTATGGTTGGAACCCACTGTGGCACCAGCTGCCATATTGCTCTGCCCTTGAACCAATGCAGCACATAAAAAGGAGTTGTTATGGTGCTGTTCATGGGAAGGAAAAATTAGCGAGTTCAAAACTTCACAGCAAGAAATGGTAGCATTGGAACCCAAATAACTATTGATCAGTCGGGCACCATACTTTAATTGGGATTGGGCAGCCATTAAAAACCTTACCGCTTTTACCCCATAGAAAAGGGTACACCCTTCACTTACAATACCATTTACCAATTCACAGCCTTCACCTACTTGGGTGCTTGCGTCTGCTGTAGAGTGTATCGTTAGATTTTTAAGTTTATTGGCACCTTTGATATAGGCATCTGATCCGATCCATACATCTTTAATGATCAAGGTGTTCTTAATAACACAGCGATTTCCTACTTTGCCATAATAGCCTCTCTTAACATCAAATTCATTTTGTGTAAAGGAGAGAAGTTTGGACTGAAAAAGTTCATCCGTCCTATACCTGGACCACATCCATGCATCACCAGGAAGCATTCCACTAAAGGGGGCTACCTTTCTGCCTCCATTTTCATTACAAAGCTCAAGCCAAATCCTTACATCTTCTGATTCGCCTTCTTTAACGATTCCATTGCCAAATTTCGCATGACTCGTGGTAGACATCTCATTGACATTTACCAATACTACCTCGTCACCTAAAATATAATGTGAAAGATAATTTACATTGTCAATGACCACATTATCACCTATATCACAACTGATAATGTGACTGTTGTATAGGCCCACTGGCATTCTTAAGTTGTGGTATTCAAGAAAAAATGGTTCTAATTTACCTATTCTTACCAAACCAAAAAATTTGCAATTTTTTACCAATTCAGGGTTAAAAGCATCGGAAACCATGATATTATTCCAGTTGTCCGCCTGGTTTTGATTTCGTACAAGCTGTTCAATTTCACTTGCATTTAAGTTCCGAAACAAAGTTTTTGTCCTGTTTTGCTTGTTTCGAAGGTAATATTCATCGGCACCTTCCGGCAAATATTTAGGATCAATAAATTGATAGCCCAAAGATGACAATGGGTGGCGAGAAATTTTATTCATTCTAAAAATTTTTAGTTAAAAAATATACTATTCAACGGTTACAGATTTTGCTAAATTCCTAGGCTTATCTACGTCCAGTCCTTTTGCAAGGCCTGTGTAGTAAGCCAGTAGTTGTAGCGGAACTACGCTTATTAATGGCGCAATAAGTTCATCGGCGGCAGGAACAGAAATGATATCATCTGCTATTTCTTCGAATACAGAATCATTTTCAGTAACCACAGCCAATACCATTCCTTTTCGGGCTTTGATTTCTCGCGCGTTGCTAACGAGCTTTTCATGATAAAGGTCCTTAGTTGCCACAAATACTACAGGAAGTGTTTCTTCTACAAGGGCGATTGGCCCATGCTTCATTTCAGCAGCAGGGTATCCTTCAGCATGAATATAACTGATCTCTTTTAATTTAAGTGCTCCTTCAAGGGCAATTGGGAAATTGTATCCTCTTCCCAAGAAAAGAAAATCTCTTGCGTGCTGGTATTTTGCAGCTAATTTTTCGATGGAGGCTGCAGAATTTAGCACATCCTGAATTTTATCGGGAACTAAAGAAAGTTCATTTATCAAATGCTGGTACCTGTCTTTTGACAAAGTGCCTTTGGCATAGCCCAGTTTAATGGCAATCATATAAAGTACGGCAAGCTGTGCCGTAAATGCCTTGGTAGAGGCTACTCCTATCTCAGGTCCTGCATGCGAATAAGCACCGGCTTGGGATAACCTGGCAATACTAGAACCTACAACATTGACTACTCCAAAAATAAATGCTCCCTTACTTTTAGCATTTTCAAGCGCAACCAAAGTATCGGCTGTTTCTCCACTCTGAGAGACAGCAATGATCACATCTCCTGGGTTTATCACTGGGTTCCGGTACCTAAATTCAGAAGCATACTCTACTTCCACAGGAATACGACATAGTTCTTCTAATACATATTCAGCCAAAAGTCCTGCATGCCAAGAAGTACCACAGCCTACTATTATAATTCTTTTGGCCTCCTTCAACAAATCTAGGTGTTGGTCAATACCGCCCATGGTGATGGTGCCATTTTTGGCGTCAAGTCTTCCTCTAAGACAATCAAAAACCGCGGTCGGTTGCTCAAAAATTTCTTTCAGCATAAAATGCTCATAGCCCCCTTTTTCTATGGCTGCCAACTCCATGTCAAGTTTGGTAATAAAGGGGGTTATTCTTTCATTCCCCGGGTTTTTCAGTATCAATTCATCAGGCTTTACTATAGCCATTTCATAATCGTTGATATAAACCACTTCTTTGGTGTATTCTATGATTGGTGAGGCATCAGAAGCCAAAAAATGTTCGTTCTTGCCAATTCCAATTACCAAAGGACTTCCTTTTCGTGCGGCTATTAGGGTATCAGGTTGATCCTGGTCTAAAATTATGATCACATAAGCACCTACAATTCGCTTAAGGGCTATTCTGACTGCTTCCTCTAGATTTTCCGCATCATTTTGGTAGATGTCATCTATGAAATGAAGCAATACTTCTGTATCGGTTTCACTTTCAAAAACATAGCCTTTTTGAAGCAGCTCTTTCTTTATTGGAGAAAAGTTTTCAATGATACCATTGTGAACCAGTGCCAGTTTACCAGATTTTGAGCGATGAGGATGCGCATTTCTGTCAGAAGGCTCTCCATGGGTTGCCCACCTGGTATGGCCAATCCCCGAATGAGCATGCAGGTTTTTGCCCACAAGAGAGGATTCTAACTCAGCTACTTTGCCCATTTTTTTGTAAACAGCCAACTCCTTGTCTAATAGGGCTACGCCTGAACTGTCATAACCTCGGTATTCTAGCCGCTGTAGGCCCTTTAAAATTATTGGATATGCTTCTCTGGATCCAATGTATGCTACTATACCACACATAATAAAATATCGGAATAATATATTGTAAAAATTGTTGATGTAATACTATTCCGAAAATTAATGAATAAAAATGACGAATTACAATATTGAATTTTGATGTAAATACCAGAGAAAATTAAAAAGTAAAGAAAAGTTATGCTTACTTTTTAATTTTCATCTAAAGTTTGAATAAAATTTTATTTATCTTATTGATGTTGGTGATTATTTTTAATTATTTAGTCAATATTTTGTTTTTACTTTATACAATAAGGATTAAAATTTAAAACTATTTATCAGAAAAAATGAAAAAAAATACCTATTTAATTTCGTTTTTTATCCCATTTATCCAACTTTGATACATTTCGTTTAATTCTTTAACCCTTTCCGGGTATTTATCTGCAAGGTTGCTTACCTCAGTAGAGTCCATCTCCATGTTGGTAAGGTAGAGTTTGTCCGCCTCAGTAAAGGTCAATTTACCTGTGGGGTCATAGGGATTGCCTAGCAGCTTCCAAGGGCCTTTTCGGACAGCCCAAGCATGTCTTTTATCGTCGGGGAATCCAGTGCCCCAAAACATGGTTTCATGTGGCGTGCCTATTTTGGGATCTAAAATCAACGGCAACAAGCTTTTACCATCTATTTTTTGACTGGAAGGAATATTAATTCCAGTCAATTCTGCCAGTGTTGGCATCCAATCGATACTATTTGCCCAATGATGCCTGGTTTCACTTTCAGGTAAAATTGAAGGGAATCTAATGATGGCAGGAACTCTTATGCCACCTTCCAACATGCTAAATTTTGCTCCATTTAAAGCTCCTGCATCCCCACCGCCAAAAAATGCACGTTCTTCTACGCTAAAACCATGATCTGATTGGTAGACAATGATCGTATTATCCAGCTCACCGATGGCTTTGAGGTGGTAATAAATTTCACCAACCATTTCATCGATTGTGGATACAAATGCCGCATATTCTTTACGCGGACTTTCTAGGTCTGCATAATAGTCGAGCCACTTAGGGTCTCCCTGATAAGGGTAATGTGGCATATTAATGGCCCAATAAGTAAAAAACGGTTCGTCTGACTTTTTATTTATAAACTGTTTCATTTCCTGTACCATTAGCTCTCCAAAAAACGCTCCTGGCCTGTAGATTTCTTTCTCATTTTGATAGAGGTCATGAAGGTTTGGGCCACTCCAATAGAAGAAATGAGAAAAATTATCAATACATCCTCTTTGGTGTCCAAAGAAATAATCAAATCCTTGACCATTGGGTAATTTTTCTGGGGTATGTCCCAAATGCCATTTGCCTATTAAACCCGTTCTATAGCCGTTGGATTTAAACATTTCCGCCATGGTAACTTCTTCGGTAGGTAATCCCGATTTACCTTCAGGATCTGAATGGGGAGGAGCGACATTGCCAAAAAGACCCGCATTAAAATTATACTTACCGGTCATTAATGCTGCTCTGGATGGGGAGCAAACAGGTGCTGCAGCATAAAATTGAGTGAATTTCACCCCTTCTGTAGCCAATCGATCAATATTGGGGGTCTTAAGGTCCGTTGCCCCGAAACTTCCAAGATCTTTATAACCTTGGTCATCTGTTAGTATGACAATAACATTCGGTTTTTTATTGGATTGACTTTGTTGTGCCACTAAGGAATTTCCTAGAGAAAGCCCGAAAATTAGACAGAGAGAAATTATTTGGTTCACAGTTTATTGCGTTTTTTAGGTTTTTATCTTCTTAATTTTTCTAAATTAGTTGCTTAAACTTTCCTAAAAAATAATTTCACTAATTATATCACGATGAACCTAAGATTTTTTTTGGCACTGTCCCTATTATTTTGCCAGTTCTCATTGGTTTTTGCCCAGGCGGATTTAAGTTGGAGTGATCCTTTGAATGACCCTAGTAAAAACTTTGTTCACGGTCAGGGATGGTCCGGTTTGGATTACCACAGACTCCCGGATGATGCAGAAAATAAGGTTAGAAAATCAGTATGGGGGTTATCCAGACATGCCGCAGGTGTTAAATTGCGTTTTAATACGAATGCTGAAGAGATTAAGGTGAAGTATGTCGTCTCTGGACGTCAAGCTATGCCTCATATGCCTGCTACAGGCGTTAGTGGGCTTGACCTGTACCTTAGGAAAAGTGATGGTTGGGAATGGGTTCGTGGTAGTTATTCCTTTGGTGATACCATACAATATACCTTCCCACTTATCGCTGACAATATTACAGCTAAAGATTTTGACCTTTACCTGCCTTTGTACAATGAGGTAACTTTCCTCGAAATAGGCGTTGATGAAAAAGCAGATTTCAGTTTTATTGCTCCGGGAAATAACGCTTTACCTGTGGTAGTATATGGTACATCCATTGCTCAAGGGGGCTGTGCATCCAGGCCAGGTATGGCATGGACAGCCATTTTAGAAAGAATGATTAATAAGCCCATGATCAACCTTGGTTTTTCTGGAAATGGGCTATTGGAGGAATCACTTATTGATTATATGGCTACAATTAATAGCAGTCTTTATGTCCTGGATTGTTTGCCTAATCTGGTTAGTAAAACCTTCTCAGAAGAGGAAGTAACTAAACGAATTATTGATTCTGTAAAAGAATTGAAAGCAAGAAGGCCTAATACGCCAATTCTTATGGTGGAACATGCTGGCTATACAGATGAATTGGTTAACAAAGATAGAAGAGAGTCCTATCAGTCAAGAAATAAATTGTCAAAGGCAGCCTACAAAAAGTTGATTGCTGAAGGCGTGGAAGAATTGTATTACTTGGAAAAAGAAGACATTGGCCTTACGATGGAAGGAACAGTTGATGGAACCCATCCTACCGATTTGGGAATGGATCAACATGCCAGAGGGTATTATTCTATCATAAAAGATATTTTTGACTAGGAATAAAGTAGGCATTCATTGTTCTAAAGGAGAAATTCAATATTGGTTCTTGCTTTGGATTTTTATCGACTATCTGTGGTTGACTTATGATTGCTTCTATAAAGCAGCTGAATTCTCTTTTCATTTCATTATTCAGCACAAAACCTATTGTAAAATCTGGGATGAAGCGAAAATTTTTAGAATTCAGTAATAACCAGTCATATAATTTATATTAAGTTCTATTTGAACCTGAACCATGAAAAGCTATATTTGAGTTATCCCTTTAAGGATAAATAATCTTTGATTTTCTTCACTTAATTCTAATGACCGCACTTCAGAGCACTAATAACAAAAGATTAGTTTCCTTGGATGCTTACAGAGGCATCACGATGTTTTTGTTGGTCGGAGAGTCTGCCATGATTTATGGTGTTTTTCAGGGATTGTTTTCCGAAGGATCTTTTGGGTATTTGTTTTTTAACCAATTTACGCATCACCCATGGAATGGGTTAAGGTTTTGGGATCTCATTCAGCCATTCTTTATGTTCATTGTAGGTGTGGCCATGCCATTTTCCTTAAATAAACGATTGGCTAATCAGGGTGATCAAAAGAAAGTGACAAGGCATATTCTTAAAAGGTGTCTTCTCCTTTTTCTGTTTGGCACAGGTCTATATTGCATTCACGCCGGAGAGCTAGTTTTTGAGTTATGGAATGTCCTTACACAGCTGTCTTTTACCATCTTATTCACTTATTTCTTGATCAGAAAACCATTTAAATATCAATTCGCCATCTCCATTGGCTTGTTGGTATTGACGGAGTTGATGTATAGGCTATATGATCCCGCAGCACCTTTTATCAAAGGAGAAAATTTCGGCTCTTATATTGACATGATTTTAATGGGTAAAATTAGCAATGGGGGATGGGTAGCCATAAATTGTATTCCTACAGCAGCGCATACCCTTTGGGGAGCGATGTGTGGCAATGTTCTGCTTGGTAAAAAAACCAATGCCATTAAGATAAAATATTTAGTAATTGCAGGATTGTCAGGCTTGGTTTTGGGATATGGACTAGATTGGTTGGGTATTACGCCCATTATTAAAAGGATTTGTACAAGTTCCTTCATTCTGGCTTCTGGTGGATGGGCCATTCTGGTCTTGGCCTTCTTTTTCTGGTTTATAGATGTGAAGAAAGTCAATAAATGGACTTTTACGTTTACAGTTGTGGGCATGAATTCCATATTTATTTATTTGTTTGCAAACCTATTGGGACACCAATGGTTGACAAACGTGGTCCATATCTTCAATTATGGATTTTTGGAACCGATCGGTTTTCCAGAAGAAATACTTGCCTTGCTTAATGGCATCTTTACTTTGGCTATTATGTGGTATTTGTGTTATTTCTTGTATAAAAAGAAAGTGTTTTTTAAAATCTGATGATTTTGAATAGGAATATTAATTTTAAAATTAACTAACTAATAAATGTACTTATGAGTAATAAAAGGAGAGAGTTTTTGAAGCTCTCCGGCCTTGCCGGATTAGGAGTAGTGGGAACTGGTTTTAAAGGGTTGTCACTAGAAGAACAAAAGCATGTGCTTGCTCAAAGCAAGAGAAGTCATACCCAGAGATTTAACATGTCAGGGTACGCTGCACCTAAATTGGATGTGGTAAGAGTAGGAATTGTAGGTTTAGGAAGTAGAGGCCCTGGAGCAGTTAATAGACTCAGTAAAATCGAAGGAGTAGAGATTAAAGCACTTTGTGATTTGCTACCGGAAATGGTAGACAAAGTGGTGAAGTCCTTGGAGGGTACCTCACATACACCTGAAACTTACAGTGGCTCCGCGTACGCGTGGAAGACAATGATGGACAGAGATGACCTTGATTTGATTTACATTGCTACACCTTGGGAATGGCATACACCTATGGCGGTTTACGCCATGGAAGCGGGCAAACATTCTTGCTGTGAGGTGCCAATAGCTATCACTTTGGAAGAATGCTGGCAGTTGGTAGAGACATCTGAGCGCACGAAGAAACATTGCATGATGATGGAGAACTGTTGTTATGACTTCTTTGAATTGATGACACTCAACATGGCTAGAGAAGGTTTCTTTGGGGATGTTTTCCATGGAGAAGGAGCTTATATTCATGATTTGTTGGGATTGAATTTCGACAAGGATGGCTACCAAGACATGTGGCGTTTAAAGGAGAATTTTAGAAACGGTAACCTTTACCCTACCCACGGACTGGGACCTGTTTGTCAGGCAATGAATATCAATAGGGGAGATCAGATGGATTATCTTACCTCTCTTTCCAGCAATGATTATCTCATGAAAGCCCATGCTCAGGAATTGGCTGAAACAGATAGCTTTTATTCCTCGTTTGCCACCAAAAATTTTAGGGGTAACATGAATACCACGATTGTAAAGACGAAAATGGGGAAATCAATTATGATTCAGCATGATGTGAGCTCTCCTCGTCCTTATTCTAGACTTCATCTAATAAGTGGCACTAAAGGTGTCGCCAGTAAGTATCCAGTTCCTGGTATCTCTACTGGACATGGATGGTTGAAAGAGGAAGAAGTAAAAGCACTCGAGGAGCAGTATACGCCAGAGATTGTTAAAAAAGTAGGAGAGATGGCCAAGACAATTGGAGGCCATGGTGGAATGGACTTTATGATGGACTGGCGCATGATAGATTGCCTGCGAAATGGCCTTCCTTACGATCAGGACGTATATGATGGTGCACTTTGGAGCGCAATCGCTCCATTGAGTGAGTGGTCAGTTACTAACAGATCCAATTCTATAGATATACCTGACTTTACTGGTGGGTCTTGGAAGACGAATTCTCCTGTAGAGCTTACCTTGAAAGGTGGTGGAACTACAGGCGTAAACGTCTAAAAATTAAAAAAGCTGTGGAAATTATTTCCACAGCTTTTAACTATATTTTTCACCAATCTGTCCTATTTATTTCACTTTTGAAGGGGTGTACATTTTTTCTCTAAGCGCTTTAATCTCCGCGCTTTCAAGGTAGGATTCATAATCCATTCTTCTATCGATCGTTCCTGAAGGAGTAAACTCAATTATTCTATTGGCTACCGACTGAACAAAAGCGTGGTCATAAGATGAAAACAAAACAGTCCCGTTGAAATCTATCATTGCATTGTTAAGGGCATGAATCGATTCCAGGTCCAAGTGATTCGTTGGTTCATCCAAAACCAATAAGTTTGGATTTTGAAGCATCATTCGAGATACCATACACCTTACTTTTTCACCACCTGAAAGCACAGACGCTTTCTTAAATGATTCTTCGCCTGTAAATAGCATTCTTCCCAGGAAAGTACGCACGTAGGCTTCTTCCTGATTTTCTGAATATTGGCTAAGCCAGTCAATTAATTTTAAGTCAGAGTCAAAGAATGGGGAATTGTCATTCGGCATGTAAGCCTTATTGATGGTTACTCCCCATTTAAAGCTTCCAGACTGGACATGAGTATCCCCCATTAAGGTTTGGAAAAACTTCGTTACTGATTGCTTGGTTCTTGAAAGGAAAGCGATTTTATCTCCTTTATCCACCATTAAATTTATGTCAGTAAAATAGGTGGCCCCATCGTTTTTTAGTTCAAGCTCTTCAGTGAGTAGTATTTGGTCACCGGCTTCACGTTCTGGTTTGAAAATAATGCCTGGATATTTTCTAGTGGAAGGTTTAATTTCATCCACATTCAATTTTTCCAACATCTTTTTTCGTGCCGTAGCTTGTTTTGATTTGGCTACGTTGGCAGAAAAACGCTCTATAAATGCTTGAAGTTCTTTGCGCTTGTCTTCAGCTTTTTTGTTTTGATCTGTTTTTTGTTTGGCGGCAATTTGCGAAGATTCATACCAGAAGGAGTAGTTTCCAGAGTAGATATTTATTTTACTAAAATCAATGTCTACTATATGCGTAGCAACTTCATCCAAAAAGTGCCTATCATGGGAAACTACAATGACCAGGTTTTTGAAGTTGATTAAAAAATCCTCTAGCCAGCCGATTGTTTCTGCATCCAGATCATTGGTAGGTTCATCAAGGACTAGGATATCAGGGTTGCCAAATAAAGCCTGTGCAAGAAGCACTCTTAACTTTTGATCACCCGAAAGGTCTTTCATTAATTTGCCATGGAGACTTTCTATTACGCCTAGCCCAGATAATAAAGCTGCAGCATCACTTTCTGCATTCCAACCATCCATTTCCGCGAAATCAGCCTCTAATTCTGCCGCCCTTAATCCATCTGCCTCGCTAAAGTCTTCCTTCATATAGATGGCATCCTTTTCAGCCATGATTTCAAAAAGCTGCTTGTGACCGATAATAACGGTACGTAAAACCTCTTCCTCCTGAAAGGCGAAGTGATCCTGGGACAATACTGCCATGCGTTGGCCGGGTGTAATATTAACATTACCCGTTGTACTATCCATCTCTCCAGTAAGAATCTTTAAAAAGGTTGACTTACCGGCACCATTGGCTCCGATAACGCCAAAACAGTTTCCTGGAGTAAATTTTAAATTAACTTCTTCGAACAGGGTTCTCTTGCCGAATTTTAGGGATAAATTATCTACTGAAATCATTCTGTTTACCTACTGTTTTTTTAATAAAGTGCAAAGTTAAAAAATTATTCCAGTATCACCTATTATATAGCAATTTGCCCTTTAAGTCGGTTTTGAATTCCGGTACCTTTTTAGTTCTCCAGTGGAATGATAATATTTCAGCAATACAAGTCCTGCAATTAAAATACAAGCCGCCATTAAAAAAACCATAGGAATGGCAGTACCATTATGAAATACACTGACCAAAGCGGAAACTATGCCTCCAATAGCCATCCGCATAAATCCCATCATTGCAGCCGCGCTGCCTGCATCTTTGGTGAATGGGGCAAGTGATATCGCTGCAGAATTAGGGACACTTAATCCATGGCCTGTTAAAAATATAAACATCATGCCAATTAGGAAATATACATTGAAGATATTTGCCCAAACCCCTAGGACCATTACAAAACCAATGACCAATTGGTAGCACAATGCAGTAATTACAATGGTTCGGTTACTAAAATGATTTAGAAGAATATGGTTCAACTGAGTAGCACCTATCATGGCTATTGATAGGAAGGCAAACAACCAACCATATTCAGTTACGGATAACCCGTATATATTTATAAAGACATCTGAAGAACCTGCGATATAGGCAAACGGGGCTGCTCCGGCAATCCCACCGACGAGAATGTAAGTAAGGAATTGTTTGTTTTTTAATACTTCTATGTATTTATAGGTAACAGCCTTAGGTTTTAACGACACACCTGGGTCAGGATCCGCTCCATCTGGAAGCTGCCATTTGCAAGCAAATATTATAAGTGTACAAAGAATGGACAAAATTATAAAAAGCCAATGCCAATGGAAGTGAGCAGTTATATAACCTCCTAAGGTGGGAGCAATCATTGGTGAAACTGCGATCACCAAGGTAAGCATGGCAAATGCCTGAGCTATTTTGTTTACGGGAAAAATATCTCTTACAAGTGCTTGAGCTGCTACCATACCCACACAGCCACCTACCGCCTGCATAAAGCGCATAAAGATTAGCGATTCTACAGAGGAGGTAAAAGAGCAACCTATGGAAGTAACCACATAAATCCAAAGACCTATATATAAGGGTTTTTTTCTACCAAATTTATCAAGCAGCGGGCCATAAAACAATTGTCCTATCGCAATTCCAATTAAGTAGCTGGTCAAAGACAATTGAACGTTTGAAATACTAGTGGAAAGGCTTTCTGCTATGGCGGGGAATGCTGGTAGATACATGTCCACAGAAAAAGGACTAATGGTGCTCAGTGCACCTAGAATCAAAACCAGAATAAAATAGTTTTTTTGCTCCTTCATAATAATATGCAAAAGTAAGCATTAAAATAGTTGTTTTGCCTCCTTTGTATTATTAGACCGATCAAAAACTAATGAATAAGTAAAAATGTATTTTAAATTGATTAAAATGCTTTTCAAATTTGACTTTTACCTCCTAATTGATTAATATTGTTTCAAATAAACAGATAAAAATTTTTATATTTTTCTTATTTAACAGTTTTAGCATATTTAATTTTAATGACGATGAAAAAGCGGGTAATTATTCCGGTCAAATTGTTTTTCTGCATTATTTTCATTGGGTTGGGAAGTTCAGGGAAACTACAAAGTCAGACAGTAAGTTTTAATCAGACAGCACTAAACTTTAACGAGTTTGAAGAAATCAAATTAGGTACCTCGTTAGAATTTGGGCCGGATGAGCGTCTTTATGTATCACAGCTCAAGGGTGAGATTAAAATTTATTCTATTTCTAAGGAAGGTCCAAATCAATACGATGTTGTTGGGGAGGAAATTTTATTAGGTGTGAAAGAAATACCTAACTATGATGACCATGGATTATTGGCTTTTGACAATCGGTATGGCCGGCAGATTACTGGAATTACTGTAACAGGTACGGAAACGAATCCAGTAATTTATGCTACTTCAAGTGATCCAAAATGGGGTGGACCTAGTGGAGATACTATGCTAGACACCAATTCGAGTATGATAACCCGGTTGACTTGGACAGGTACAGCCTGGGAAGTAATAGACTTGGTGCGGGGTCTTGCTCGATCTGAAGAGAACCATGCTATAAATGGTATTGAATACACAGTAATTGGCGGTAAACCCTATCTTCTAATCAGTAATGGAGGCTTTACAAATGCTGGTGCACCGTCAAAGAATTTTACTTATATATCAGAATATGCACTAGCTGGTGCTGTATTGCGAATTGATTTGGATGCTTTAGAAGCACTTCCTACTAAAACGGATAGCCATTCAGGAAGAGCTTATAAGTACGATGTGCCCACATTAGATGATCCAACTAGGGCAAATGTAAATGGAATTTATGACCCAAATGACCCTGGATATGATGGCATAGATGTCAATGATCCCTTTGGAGGTAATGATGGGTTGAATATGGGTATGGTAACCTTAAATGGTCCTGTGCAAATTTTTTCACCAGGTTATAGGAATTCGTATGATTTGGTAGTAACTGAAAGTAATAAGCTTTATTTGACAGACAATGGAGCGAATATTAACTGGGGAGGAATGCCTCAGAATGAAGGAGATTCTCTCCTGGTCAATAATGCCTATGATCCACTTGAACCAGGAGCCAGCCCTCTAAACCCTACTGTAACCGGTGAATTTGTAGACAATCAGGACCACCTTTTAATGATTACCGCTGATTTGGAAAGTTATTCATCGGGTAGTTATTATGGTGGTCACCCCACGCCAGTTAGAGCCAATCCAGGACAACCTTATCAGTCAGGTAGTCCTTTTCCTTTTTCTCCTGGAGGAGCAGGATTATATACGAAGTTTGTAGGTGATGATAAAGATTATACGAACATCACACCTATTATTCAACCAACGGATAAGTTTAGAACCCAAATATTAGAACCGGTAGCACCTGGGCAACCAGGATTTGAGGAGTATGCGTCCAATAGCCTTCCAGCTAACTGGCCACCAGTACCCTATAGTTTGGCAAATGCGGTCGAAGCTGACTTTATTTCGCCTACACTACCTAATTCAAATGGGCCGCAACCGGATATTATTACTGTTGTACCAAACAATTCAAATGGTATTGCTGAATATACGGCAAGCAACTTTGAAGGAGCAATAAAAGGATCCCTAATTGTAGGAAAGAATGGAGGAATATTACACTTAATTCACCTCAATGAGAACGGTACACTAAAAGAAGCTGAATTTAATAAATGGAACCTCAATGGTGGAAATGCTTTAGGTATTACAACTAATGGTGACATATCCTCATTCCCTGGAACGATTTGGGCAGCTACCTTTGACAACAGAATAATGATCCTAACACCTGCTGATGATATATTTTGCATTGCTATAGATGATCCAGAATTTGATCCATTGGCGGATTATGACCACGATGGTTATTCCAATCAGGATGAAATTGACAATAATACGGACTATTGCTCTGGTGGATCAGCACCAAATGATTATGACAAGGATTTGTTATCTAACCTTAATGATGAGGACGATGATGGTGATGGTATTCTAGATTCTTTGGATGCATTTCAAATAGGCTATCCAATTAATTTACCCTTGGAAAATCAGTTGTTTACCAATCAAGCTGATGCTTCAGGAGATGAATTTGGTTATTTAGGACTGGGCCTTACAGGTTTAATGAACAATGGAAATAAAAATCCCAACTGGCTGGATTGGCTGGATAAGGGAAATGATAGTCCTGGACCACTTGATATTTATGGAGGTACGGCTGGCGCTATTCAAGTTTCTATGACAGGTGGAACCGCCAATGGATTGACAAACAATCAGGAAAAAGGATTTCAATTGGGAGTAAACGTTGGCAATGACATAGGAAATTATGTTGTTACTTCAGGAATAATAGGTTTATCTTCTCCTGGCCAATTGTACGATTTTGATGGAAATGGTGAAGTTGGAATTCAGATTGGAGATGGTACCCAAAGTAATTTTATCAAGCTGGTTTTTAATGGTGCGGGCGTGCTTGCCGCACAAGAAATTAATGATGTGGAAGACCCAAATCCATTGTTTCTACCAATTCCTGTAAATGAGCGGCCAGGATCAAATACTTTGATAGAATTGTCTTTTGATGTAGACCCTGTAAATGGAACAGTTAAGCCATTTTATAAATACAGCAACCAACCAATGGTGCCACTTGGTACCATTCAAGCAGCTGGGTCCATACAAACAGCTATCCAAGATATCAATCAACCATTGGCGGTGGGTATTTATGGTACTACCAATGATTCCACCAAAAGTTTTATTGGGGTATGGAATTTTATAAGTGTCATTGGTGAAAAACCATATGATATACGTAGCCTGAAAGGTATTAATCGATTGTTGGGCGATGAAGATGTCACGATTGATCTTACGGAGTATTTTGGTGACAATAATGGTGAGAATAATTTAACATTCTCTGTAGCTGAAAATACTAATCCTGTGGTAGGGGCTACTATTAGTAATCAAATATTGACTGTAAATATTCCAAATGACGAAGTTACTTCGGCGCTTACGATAAGAGCTACAGATCAAAATGGTTATTTTATTGAGCAAACGTTTGAAGTGATGGTTGAGCAGGATTTCACCATTCTTTTAAGAATAAGTGGAGGTGGTAATGTGATAAACACAACAGATGGTACACCATCATGGATGGCAAACTATGTTCAAGGACCTGCAAATACGGAGGCCTTTGAGGCCACAAGTGGTAAGAGCGGTAGTAATGTTTTCCCTCTTGAAAACAGACACGCTTCCATACCTAGCTATATTTCAGATGAGGAATATGTTTCGATTTTTAATAAAGAACGTTATACCACTGATGCTACCATGGAATATAAAATTCCACTTCCTAATGGGCAATATGCAGTAAACCTTTATTTAGGAAATGGTTACATAGGTACTTCTGCTCTCGGAAAACGCTATTATGGCCTTCAAATAGAAGGAGAAGTAGTGGAAACATCCATTGACCTTATAGAGAGATTTGGTCATCAAATCGGGGGAATGGAACAATACCTTGTGACAGTCACTGATGGAGAACTGAATATACTTTTCGAAAAACAAAAAGAGAATCCACTTTTCAATGGAATAGAAATCCTTGGAAAACCGATTCAAACGCCAATTACTTTCACCAAAGTTGAAGATCAGATTAATTTCGTTGGTCATGAAACAGATGGAAGTATGTTTGTACAGGCTTCGGGTGGAAATGGCAACTTGAATTACTCTGCCGTAGGATTGCCTCCAGGAATATATTTGGAACCAACCAATGGAACCATCTACGGAACAATTGAAGCTGAAGCATTGGCCAATAGCCCTTACAGAATCACTGTTACCATTGATGATGAGGATGCAATCAACTCAGATGCAGGATCATTTAATTTTAACTGGACCATTAGCCCTGAGTTAACAAGTCAGGAATGGCATGTGAAAAATGAAAACCGATCTTATCACCCTCGCCATGAAGGCAGTTTTGTTCAGGCAGGTCATGAATTTTACCTCATGGGAGGTAGAGAGAGTTCAACCACAATTGATATATATGACATCGGTAACGATTCATGGCGTTCTTTAACCGAAATCAACCCTTATAGCTTTAACCATTTTCAGGCAGTAACTTATCAGGGACTTATTTGGGTGATTGGTGCATTTGATACCAATACCTTTCCTGATGAAACTCCAGCAACAAACATTTGGATGTTTGATCCAGTCAATGAACTGTGGATAGAAGGACCTGAAATACCAGAAAACAGAAGAAGAGGATCTGCAGGATTGGTGGAGTATAGAGGTAAGTTTTACATTGTTGGTGGAAATACCCTAGGTCATGATGGTGGTTATGTTAATTATTTTGATAGTTATGATCCTGAAACAGGGGAATGGACTGTTCTCGATGATGCGCCTAGAGCCAGAGATCATTTCTTTGCAGCTACCATAGGAAGTAAATTATACGCAGTTTCTGGAAGACAGTCTGGAGGCGCGGGTGGAACTTTTGCACCTGTATTGTCAGAAGTAGATGTTTATGATTTTAATTCAAAAACATGGAGCACATTACCTGATAGTCTGAATTTACCAACTCCTAGAGCTGCTGCAGTGGTAAATAATTACCTCGGCAAATTGATAGTAGCAGGAGGAGAAGTAGCTACAAATAGCCTTGCTCTTGCTACTACAGAAATGTTTGACCCTTTAAAACAAACTTGGGAAACACTTGACACTTTAAATTATGGACGTCATGGAACCCAAGGTATAGTTTCAGGTAAAGGATTATACATAATAGCAGGATCCCCTAGAAGGGGTGGCGGAAATATCGGTAATATGGAATACTTTGGCTTTGATGAGCCGAATACCAAACCTTTGGTAGAAAGTGAATTAATTTTGCCTGAATCAATTCTTGTTAAAAAAGGCAAGCCTAAGGAAATTAGTATTGCGCTTGCCAATGGTAAAACAGGACTTTGGATCAAATCAGTAGTTATAACAGGAGAAGATGTAGAAGATTTTGAAATCGTCTCCGGTGAATTGGTGAACGATGTACTTTTAAAAGCAGACGAAGCTTATAACCTAACGCTGGATTTTGTCGGAGACGGGCTTTCTGGTGCTGCCAATTTGGTAATTACCATGAGAAATGATGAGGAGATTACCATACCTATTGTTGCGGATGGGAATTTTGAAGAGGTCTTTTTGTACTACAATACTGGGTCCAACACAAATGTTGAGTTTGAAGGGAATACCTTTCTAGGAGATGTAAATCTTACTTCTATACACAATGGCGGGTCAGCTTTTAGAAATGAAAATGTAATAGGACACGAATTGTACAAATCAGAAAGATTTGCCTCCTCTATTGCCTATCAAATAGATGTGCCGAATGGAGTTTATACTGTCACCACTTACCATACTGAGATGTGGTTTGGCCAACCTAACGGAGGAACTGCTGCGGCCGGTAAACGTGTTTATGATATTCTTCTGGAAGGTAGTTTAGTAAAGCCGAATTTTGATTTGTTCATCGAAAATAACAATCAGCCTATGCCGTTGGTTTTTGAAAACATTCAAGTTACAGACGGTATATTAAACCTCAACCTAAACGCAAAATCAAATAATGCTACGATCTCCGGGATTGCTGTTATAAATCAGGGAGAAATTGGGGCTGTTCCTATAGCCAATATTACTACATCAACTGTAGGAGGTATTGTGCCATTGGAAGTGGACTTCACCAATGAAATATCCAGACCTCAGGACTTTACATTTGCTTGGGATTTTGGAGATGGGAACACTTCTACTGACCAAAACCCAACGCATATATTTGAAGAATTTGGTGAATTTACCATAAAGTTGACAGTTTCAAGTTTGTTTGGAAGCTCTGCCACAGATTCTGTGACCGTCAACGTTATTACTCCATCAGAGTTTGAATTAAATATCAACGCTGGTAGCCAGGTTACTGTAGACAATAATGGTAAATCCTTTATCGGTGAAAACGATGCTAGGGTAACTTTCACCAGTTCAAATGCTTATAGTAATAACTCCTTAGCAAATCCTCCATTGTTTTTAACAGAGCGATATGCCGATAATTTCAGCTATTCAATTCCTGTACAGAACGGTGTCTTTACTGTGAAAACATATCACAATGAACTGTGGTTTGGCAAAAATGGACGTGTTGGACGAGCTAACCAAAGGGTTTTTGATATTTATATAGAAGGGGAGCTAGTGAAAGCTAACTTCGATTTATTTGTCGAGAATGGCTACGAACCAATCGAGCTAACGCATGAAAATATAACGGTAGCCGATGATACATTGGACATCCAATTGGTAGCCATAATTAACAATGCGAACATGTCTGGATTCTCTATATTAGCACAGAATGATCTCATCGTTTATCCAGAAGCTTTAGCTGAAGCCAATACAGTCAATGGACCAGCGCCTTTAGCGGTTACATTTGATGCTGGAAATTCTACAGGTGATGGGGAATTGACCTATGAGTGGAACTTTGGTAGTGACTCCACTTCTACCGAAATGCAACCTGCATTTACCTTTAATGAGAATGGTACTTATTTGGTTGGTCTTAAAGTCACGGACGAAAATGGGTACATGGATACAGATGAGCTTGAAATAATAGTGGGTGATTATATCCCGGTACCTGCCTATTCACTTAACGTTAATGCTGGTACGGACACACCAACAAGTTACATGGGTACTGATTTTGAAGGTGAAACTTCCTCTGGGGTTACTTTTGCAAATGCATCTACCTGGAGTAATTTTGGGGCAGGAGATCCCACGCTGTTTTTAACAGAAAGGTCGGGTAAAAACTTCACCATTTCCACAGCAGTAGAAAATGGAGTTTACACTATAAAAACCTATCACAATGAATTGTGGTTTGGTAATGCAGGCCCTGCTTCGGAAGTAGGTCAGCGGGTGTATAATATCACGATGGAAGGTGAAGTCGTTAAAAGTGATTTTGATCTATTTGCAGAATATGGTAATGCGCCAACTGCATTGACTTTTGAGAACATCGAAGTAAGGGATGGGGAGTTAAATATTAGGTTGTTTGCAACTAAAAACAATGCAACCATCGTAGGTTTTACCATTGAGTCAATGACCTCGGTAACTCTACCACCATCAGCAGCTATAAACTCGTCTGCTGTCGAGGGTTCAGCACCATTTGAAATCACTTTTGATGCTTCTGCTTCTACAGGTTCAGGAGACCTGATTTATAATTGGGACTTTGGGGATGGAGAATCAAGTGAATTGCTTAACCCAACGCATCTGTACGATACAGCGGGTAACTATTCTGTGATTTTAACAGTGATGGACAGTGCCGCTATAATGGATTCAGATACCTTAGAGATAACTATATGGGAGGAAGCTCCGGTTTGGTCTTTGATATTGAATGCAGGATCGGATGTGAATACATCTTATCAAGGCAAGCTCTTCCTAGGAGACAAAGCTTTTCCGACAATATTCAATAGCACTAAAACTTATAGAAACACTTCTTCCAGTACTACGGAACTATTCCAAACAGACCGGTATGGTAAAACGTTGACCTATACTATTCCGGTAGACAATGGCACCTATAGAATCAGGACTTTCCACAATGAACTATGGTTTGGCTTTGGTGGTCCTGCCGGTCAGCCTGGTCAACGGGTATTTGATATCCTGATTGAAGGAGTTTTAGTAAGCGACAACTTTGATTTATTTGTTGAAAGCAATTATGAACCCACCGAATTGGTTTTTGAGGATATTGTGATCACAGATGGAGAAATTAACCTTGGTTTCATAGCTTCAGCAAATAATGCCAGTGTCTCAGGGATAATCCTAGAGCGAGTAGAGGCTAATAGTGGTGGGGAAGGTGCTAATGCAAGAATCATGTTTGAAGAGGATACTTTGCCAGATGGTTCAGCGGAAGTTTCAAATGAGGAATTACAAAAATCAACTTTATCTGAGGCAAAACTCTATCCGAATCCGGCTCAAAATGAAGCTTTTATCGTTTTACCAGAGGAAGTATCCTTGGAATGGATCAATGTTTACGACATGAACGGAAGACAAGTGTTGACTTTCAATGCCAGAAACAATAGTGTAAATACATACACCCTACCATTGAGCAGACTAGAACAAGGTGTTTATATGGTGAGGTTGCTTGGAAAAGAGGGTATTGTTGACCAGTTAAGGTTAATTATTAACCGATAGTAAGTAATTACAATCCACTTTTTTAAATAATCAACTAAATTCCGAAAGGTCTGGTATTCTACCAGGCCTTTCTTTTTGGTGTGCCGTGCATGGTAATTAGCTAGGTGATGAAAGTTCACTATGGGGGTTTGTGATCGCCAACCATTAGCTGAAGACAAGTCATCCCCCTTTCCCCTCTAAGAACCGTACGTGAAAGTTTCCCTTCATGCCGCTCAAGCACTCTAAAAACTACTTGGGCAGTCCAGTCATCAAACTAGTGGCCTTCTTTGCGGTATTTTGCTAGGTTTTCCTCCTTTTTGTCCTTTCTTTAAAGTAAGCTTCCCATTCCCTGTCATAAGGGATTAAGTTGCTTCATATTTTGACGTGCAGCTGAATTTTTGCGGCTTCGAAGAGCGGGAGCTCGAAGGTCTTATCCCTGTTTGTTGCGGCGAAGAACCAGTTTCTGGTGCGATGGGTTTTAAATTATTTTGCCCTGATCCATCGGCTTTCTTTCTTGGAGTGTCTGCGCTTGGCCCATTTCCACAGTAATCTGAACACTTTATGGTCAAGCAGCGCAAAGGTTCTTGTGGCGGCTGAATGGCGGTAGTAATTGGCCCACCCCCTGATCTTTGGAGAGATCATGCGGATGAGTTCTGCCCGCGACACGGATTTATGGTTGGCTGTAGCCCCGCCGATACTTGCCATGATTGACTTCACTGAATCCTTCATGGGTTTGGTGAGGCACTTATCTCCGTATTTGCGGATGTTAAAGCCCAGAAAGTCGAAACCCTTACGGATATGGGTAATCTTGGTTTTCTCCCGGGAGAGCTCAAGCCCCCTCTTAGAGAGAAACCCGTTGATTAGCAGTTTTTTCTCATTTTCAAGATATTCACTGTCGCTACAGGTCACCACAAAGTCGTCCGCATAGCGAATGAAGTTAATTTTGTGGGGGGGTCTTCCCCCCCTTTGTGTTCGACATGGATGTTTATTTCTTTTTCCATTCCGTCAAGTACCATGTAGGCGATTGTAGGCGAGATTATACCCCCTTGCGGTTTTCCGCTTTGTAGCTTCTGTGAGATATGAGAAGGATAAAGTGAGGGTCTATCCTAATCCTGTGAGTCATAGGCTTGTGGTTGGTTCGCCAAATGGAGGTACTGTAGTTTTTTATAATCATTTAGGGCTAAAAGCTGGTGAGTATCAGCTTGGTGAAGGTTAGATGGAGGTTGGTATGTCAGCATATGAGTACGGGCTTTATTTTTTGTTTTTTTCTGATGGAACGTTGGAGCGAGTGGCTAAGAGATCGTAATGGTACTTTTTGTCCTTAGAAAGCGTTATATTAGTAACTAAATTTACTCCTATGATTAATAAAGAGAGATTATATAAACAGATTGATAGCTTACCTGATAAGATGGAAGTCGAATATTTGATTGAAAAACTACTATTGATTGATAAGATAGATAGCCGAATCATTGAATCTGATGAAGGAAATACGGTAACAGAAGAAGATTTGGACAAAGAAATCAAATCATGGTAAAACTACTTTGGCTTCAATCTGCTAAAGATGATTTAAAAGATATTTATGATTATATCGCTGCCGATTCTATCAAGTATGCTCGGCATCAAGTCAAGTAAATACGAGAAAGAACGGATGTATTAAAGAATAACGCTTTCGCTGGCAAAGTCGTAGAAGAGTATGATACAGATTCAATTCGTGAAATTGTAAGTGGTCATTATCGGATTATCTATAGAGTCATGGATGAAAATTTAATCCATATCATACTTATCCATGATGGTGCAAGAAAATTCCCTAGACTTCCAAAATAGGAGAAAGAAAGACGAAGCCATAACAAGCGATGGTAATGTTAACTCTACTTCGATCCGCCACATATCGCCAATCCGTTACGGGAAATTCTGAGAACCAAATGAACCACCCTGGATTTAAGGCAATTTTTTTTGTACCAATTAAAGGAATCGATTGGAGGAAAAGGCAACTTGTGCAAAAATTACACAAGTTCAATAGGAGGGAGAAAGAAAAGCAAAGAGACAGTTCAAAATATATAATTTGGATCTGATTATTTCTGTCGGTTATAGGGTAAACGCTATACAAGGTACGGCCTTCAGGATTTGGGCGAACAAGGTCATCAAAGATCATTTGGTAAAAGGCTATACTTTTAATGAGAATAGGTTGTTGGAGCTACAAAAAACAATGAAACTGGTCAATAGAACGATGCAAACTCTTGGCTCAGACAATCAGACAAGAGGGATTTTTGAAGTTTTAGTAGTTCTATTATGGGGATTGGATAGGTTTTGTTGGGTGCCTCAGGGAATTAGGTGGCCGAAAAATTATTAAAAAGTACCTGTAATGATCGCCTAGGAAAGCCTTCTGTTCCTTTTCCCATTGGTTTTTCAATTTCATCCTTAGGTTTCATAAAAGAATAGACAAACGTATTCCACAGCTTTCAATGAAGCATTTTTGATAATGAGCGATATAAGGGGTGTTTATTCATTTGGGAGTTGGCGTAATGGAGGTCCTCGTTTCGGAGCAATTACTTTAGCTGTTATGAGCATTTCATCACTGTTTTGTCGACCCACCTCAGCACACCCTTTTAGCCATTTCCAGACCATTTTCAACGGATTCCATTAAATTCTTAGTCTATCCACTGGATCTACCAGACAGGTACTTGATGGTTTCCCACCCTTCGGACGTCAGTAGGGTGCCTCCCCTTTTGCTGGCCCTTCGCTAAAAATATTCACTGGATATTTTCTTTACACTCAGTCCTCTCATCCAACCCGTCAGGCCTCAGTATCCAGTTTCCCGCAGGAAGCGGGACAGGCTCTGTTCGTTGGAACCGGGGTTTGCAGTCTCGCTTTTAGTATATCCTGAAACTTCAGGACTTCAGTGCATGTCTCACGACAAACCACCCCTGTGAAAAACAGGGCGACTTGCTAATGCTTCGGGACACAGCCTGTCCTGATTTTTATCAGGAACTCCCGCACATAAGGGATACCGAAGGAATCGGCACAGGCTTTTCACCCTCTGGAATAATTTGGTATCTTCGATACCAGATGCCCATGCTGGGCACACACATTAGGTATCTAGTTATTTGAACAAGCTTTAGTAGTCATTATATTGTCTTTTTCAAACAATAGCTACCTTAGAGTTACTTCTCATAAGCTAAAAAATGAAAAAGTACGCTATTATGATTAACTTGGAAACACAAAATATAATCTTATGTCAAAAGTAAAAGACAAACTTATAGATCAAATTACATCTCTAAACGACGAGGATCTATTGGAATCAATATCAAGTATGTTGAGTCAATTAAGTGCAGATGGAACGATCGAATTGTCAGAAGAAATGCAGCA